>Ga0115000_10001048_pt1 | contig 25117 bp, 30 predicted proteins | sample ArcticOcean_MG_C_6_FD_89690 | JGI IMG/M metagenome (GOLD analysis project Ga0115000, IMG submission 89690) | Marine microbial communities from western Arctic Ocean - ArcticOcean_MG_CB8_128 | ecosystem: Environmental > Aquatic > Marine > Oceanic | place: Arctic Ocean: Canada Basin | collected... | reverse complement strand
CGTAGTAGTGGACATGCTAGAGGTAGTAGAGGTCAATGAGCTTGCTGAAAATGCCAGTGACCCTGACAGCCAAGCTGAAGTCCAAGAATACATTGCTACCAATGACCTAAGTGTTTCCCAGGAGGATGCTGATAGCTACAATTCTTCTTTGGATGCGATTGAGGCTTCTGCCTCAGCAGCAGGTGCTTATCTCGCAACAGCCGCTAACCCCGAAGCAGTTGCCTATCTAATGCAAAATGCTCAAGACCAGAACACCACGGTAGAACAAAATAGTCTTGCGTATTCAAGTGCTAACCAAGCAATCGAAATGACCTGGTTGACAAGCGGTGATGTCAGTAGCGTCTATTTGAATGGTCAAGGTTCTTTTGGCCTAGACATCTACAGTTCTGAAGCCGCCATATTAGCAACTGGGTACGACTCCATGTTCTACAACACTGGTCCTACGTCCATGACTCTAAGTTGTTTTCTTCAGCAAGTGGGTTGTGAAGAAACAGGTGACGATACATGAGCTTAGAAAGTACCGAACTGAAAATAGGCGGCCAAAGTTTCAAAGGTGTCTACCTGGCTATACTTTTGTCCCTAAGCACAACTCTAGGTTCGGGGGTTTGGTTAGCATCTAGCCTGTACTCTCGCCTAGAAGCGGTTGAGGGACGAAGAATACCAGAAGTAGGACAGATAGTAGAAAAAGCAGCCCTAGATAAAAAAGAACTCCAGTCTTCAATAGAATTGATTACTGCAGAACTAAAGGCAAATGACGTCTCGCAGCTTCAGGGCAAACTAGCGACTCTGGGCACTAATCTAAAAACCATCCTAGAACAGCAGCAGAAACTTTTACTGATTGATGAGTCCGTAACTGAGCTGAAGTTAGAAATAGAAGCGATGAAAGCGACAGTGGTAAAAGCTGAGTTAGTTAGTCAAAAGGTTTCTAGCTTTGAATCAAAAGTTAGCAAAGTCTCTAAGGAAATCGAAGACCTTTGGAAAGGACTTGATTATTTGTCGAATCCATTGCAGTAAAGAACAAGAGAGCAAAAGTATGAACATTGAACAACTTAAAGAAACAATCACCAGGCACGAAGGTCTACGCCTGGACCTCTACCAGTGTACTGCTAACGCCAATACTATTGGTGTAGGACACAACCTGGATGCCAAAGGTATCTCCGCAGCAGTCGCAGCTTTGATGCTAGAGGAAGACATCTTGGATGCAGTTGTTGACCTGGAGAAAAACATTCGTGGCTTTGTAAAGCTACCGGAGGTTGTCCAGGAGGCCCTGGTTAATCTATGTTTCAACATGGGTATTCCCAGGCTAATGCAGTTTAAGAAGACCTTAGCTTACATTCAGGAAGGCGATTACAAGAAGGCTGCCAATGAACTCTTGGACAGTCGTTATGCACACCAGGTTGGCTATCGGGCTGTTGAAGTGGCCCAAATGATAAGGAGCGCAGCATAATGTTACAGGCACTTATAGGTCCTATCAGTAACCTGGTAGGCGGTTACATGAAGAATAAAGCAGAAGAGAAGCAAGCTAAGCACCAAGCTAAAATCAATGTTATCCAGAATGATGCTAACTGGGAGCAGACAATGGCCGCTGCTTCTGGTAACTCCTGGAAAGATGAGTTTTGGACGCTAGTGTTATCCATCCCTATCTTTATGGTGGGCTATGCCATTGCAGCGAATGACGTTACTGTCATTGACCGTGTGGAGTTAGCTTTTACTGCACTCTCTGGTCTCCCTGAGTGGTATCAGTACCTACTCTTTATAGCTATCTCAAGCAGCTTTGGCATCCGTGGTGTCAGTAAGCTCATGGACCTTAGAAAGTAAAAGTGTCCACCCTAAGAAGAACCAAACCCACCCAAAATGGAGGTGTCTATGTCGAAAGGCAGCACTCCCCGACCTATCCCGAACCGGGAACAATTCGAATCCAACTTTGATGCCATCTTTGGCAAACCTAAGACTCAATACAAGAAATGTGAACACTGTGGAAACTACTGGGAGACTGAAAACCCTGGTAGAAACCATGAATGTCCCTGTCCAAAGCCCCCTTTATAGGGTGTCCCTCTCCCTGGCAGCGGTCTTTATCCCCTGAGACCGTAGCCCCTCAGCCCTTATGGGCACATCGGTCGACTATAAGTGACTGATGTTTTTTCAGTTTTGTCCACCTATATACAAAGTGTAGACAACCGTCATACTCCTGTGCGATACTATAAATGTAGTTAGTACCTTTTATTAACTGCAGGGGTGGCTCCCCAAGGCAATCCAGACAATAGCCTCTTGGCCCACTGCGGTGGAGAGACCAAGGTAAGGGCCCTGAACTATCATGCGGTAATCGATAGGTGAAGGCTTCTACACGAATAGTCGATTGACTTTACTAATAGTCGATTGCCTTTTTTAGTGTAGAAACTATAGCTAAAAAGACTCTAAAAATGGTGGGCCCAGTAGGACTTGAACCTACGACCGATCGATTATGAGTCGAGCGCCCTCTGAGGTGACAAGCAGTGCAATAGTTTCTACATGCGTAAAGGCAATAGACAAAACCTGAACCAATCGACGTACCAAAGACCTCCGGGTCTTTTTTTGTGGGTAGACGTTTTGTCGGCCTTTAGATACACACTTATATCAACCAGGCTCCGAAAGGGGCCTTTTTTGTGAGGGACACATTATGACTAAGACTACGAATACCAGGGCAGCGACCCTTTGTAAAAAACTTAACGCAGCTTTTCCTGAGTGCAATGCAGTTACTTATGACCAATGGAACGGTGACAACAAGGTTAGCCAGGACGGTATCTGGTTTAGGCAGGAGGGTGGAGAAGCCCCTGATGGAGCGCCTCTGTTTAATTACTGGGAAGAGTTTTCTCCTAGGTATCACCCAAAACTTGAGGCCCTGGTCACCAGGTACGGCTTCCATTTAGAGCCCTACGATGCAGGCACCTTGATGGCCTTTCGCGCTTAACAATCATTAATGAGGGAAACATTATGAGAATACTTAATATTGGTAACCAAGTAGTACAAGACTTTATTAATTACGTTTATAGCTTCTACGGTCCAGGAGGTATCTATGACCTGGGAGCAACCAGGGCTGACATTGCCCATGCTACTACTGTGAGGATTTTAAAGTGGCCTGAGTTAACTTTCGAGGGCGACAGTATGGACCGTGAGCATGTTAGGACGGTTTTACAGGAACAAGGGTTCCAGGAGGTGGCAGCATGAACACTCTATTGAAAAGAGAACTGACTCGTGACTTTTACATTCCTTCTAATGCTACAACGGTAAGTCCGGAAGGAGTTAATGCTGTTGCTTACTACTATGACCTAGACTCTAGTACACCTGCAGCGATAATCTTCATTGGTAAATCTAAGAAGCCAAGCAAGCACCTTTGCTTCCGTACTGAGGAACGTAGGGAAGAGTGGACCCAGGACATCTTTGAGAACGTCAAAGCCAACACAGAGGCTAAGGAGGCCAGGGCTGCCAAAGATAAGGCTGCCAAGGCTGAAGCAGCAGATACTGTACAGGTTGGGGATGTCTTCAGTAGCAGTTGGGGCTATGACCAAACCAATGTCGACTTTTACAAGTGTGTCGCTAAGAGAGGACAGATGCTTGATGTGATTAAGGTTGGCTCCCTGGTAGACCACAGTGACCAGGGCAGTGACTATCTACTGCCCGATGTTGCCTGTGAGATTGGCGAGGTGATGACCAAGCGTGTTAATCAGCATGGTGGGTTTAAAGTTGAAAGCTTTGCCAATGCCTACCCTTTCGATGGTAAACCTGAGTATCAAACTGCCTGGGGTTATGGGCATTAACCAACATGAGGCTCCGAAAGGGGCCTTCTTTTTGAGGGACACATTATGACCTTTAAACTTTATACAGACATTGTTCAAATGGAACAAATACTGCTCGAAGCCAGAGTAAAGCGATGGGATGTTGTTATCAATAAGGCTAAGGCTTTTGCCGAAGCAAACTATGACAAGGGTTATGACTTTTTTGTTGAGTGCTACTCAGATAGTGAGTGGAAAGACTATGTTACTGATGACTCAGGCTGCCTAATGACTTGGGGAGAAGTAGAAAAGGACATGGCTTCTTATGTGGAAATAAGAGCAATAAAGGAATCTGAGCAGTACTAAACCGATTGACTAAACGAGGCTCCTTTGTAGGGGCCTTTTTACTTTTAGGCAGCCTTGATGCTGTCACTGAAAATGAGGGAAACACAATGGAAACTTTAGAAACATTTTTTGATAAGTACGGAAAGCGACTTTGGCACGACAAGTATTTAAAAGACTGTAACTTTATGGTCAACCGCCTAAGTAACTTTGCGAACAACCGAACGAGAGCAATCGGCAGCTACACCGACGATGACCTCTATGACTTCATGGACTATTTGAAAGAAGAGGGCCTATCTGACTCCACCGTCAACAGGTACCTGGCAGCCTATAGCCGCCTGTTTAAGAAGGCTGTGAATAAGAAGCTGATGAGCTACACCCCCAAGGTAGAGTGGAAGGCCATTGAACCTGGGAGACCAAGGTTCTACACGGACCAGGAAGTGGATGATTTGGTTGAGTTCTTCCTGGACTCAGACCACCCTTGGATGGCTGACTTTGTCATCTTTGCGCTGAACACCGGAATGCGGTTAGGCGAGATACTGTCTATCAACCATCCTAAGCCCAAGAAAACAATTGGCACCATTAGCCCCTGCGGTAGCTATATCGACCTCAAGAACACCAAGAACGGCTCAGAACGCACGGTGCCGATGAACGCCTCAGCAAAGGAGGCGCTGCGTAACCTGGACAACTGTCCTTCAGGACCTTGGACTAACCGTAAGTTCTATGATACTTGGAAGGCAGCCAAGGAGTGTCTAGCACCTGGTGATGACCATTTTGTATTCCATGTGCTGCGACACACCTGTGCAACCAGGTTAGCAATGGAGTTCAGCGTGGACACACTAATCGTGGGTACCATCCTAGGTCACAAGTCTATTGCTACGACGAAGAAGTACGTCCATGCCAAGAAAGAAAACCTGGCTACCATAATGTCTAAACTAGAAAAGAGGGCAGCATGATGAGAAACTATGACGATAACGGAAACATTTTAGAGCCTTGTGGCTGCATTGAAGCTAAGGTCCTGGACACAGGACACTCCTGCAGCGAACTTCCTATGCAGTTTGAAATGGCTTTAGGATTAGCCACTGACTGCTTTGATATGACTGAACTGGAAGAACGTAGGTCCAGGAATTTGCATTAACCATAGCTAAGAAACTATAGCCTCCTTCGTGGAGGCTTTTTTTTGCCTGTATATATAGCTAAATTGTCTATGTCTAGTCTTTAAGGATATATAACAAAAACAATGACTTAGAAAATGTACTCACTTTTATACTCCTAGCTAGTTGCTTCTGAATAGAAGATGGACTAGGTTTAAGAGAGTGTCAAAAAGAATAAAAACAGTTTTGTCGGCCTTTAGATAAAACACGAGGGACAGATGACCATGATACAGCAGACTATTAAAATCAATGAAGACCTAATGACTCAAGAACTCCTACGAGAGCAGCAAATGTTCGACAAAGGTAATGAAAGGTTCATGGAACGAGTCGCAAAGAACACTAAGCAATCCACTCAAAACAACCCACACAAGTTAGTATCAGGAGCTTTACCTAGAGTCTCAAGTGGCATAAGAGAATTCATTGCCCAGGAAGAAGCTAAAGGTGACGGAAGAAAGCATTTTGCTTATTCAATCCTGAAAGGTATGGACCCTGACCTTTTAGCCTACATAGGACTAAACGCCTGCATAGATGGCACTTCAATCGGAGGCGCTAGGACCTCAGTCGTAAATACTATAGGCCACCGTATTGAGCTAGAAGACTGGGCTGCAGGTCTGAAGCACCAAGACTCAAAGCTTGCCCAACGTATTGAAAATCACAAGAGTGTCAAAGAGCAGGGTGTCGAGTACTACAAGATTAGGGCCGCTAAGAAATTGGCAGAGAACCAAGGATACAAGCGTGACTCTTGGGATGGTCCTAAGCAGTGTAAGGTTGGAGGTAAAGTCCTAAGTGTTGTCTTAGAGTTTAGTGACATCTTTGATGAGTGGACCAAGACAACAAAGAAGCAAACAACCAAGATGATAGGTCTAACGGAAGAGGCTTCACAGCTTCTTGCAGACATGGACTTTGAGGCTGCTTGGAAGGAGCCTATGTTAGCTCCAATGGTTGTCCCACCAAGACCGTGGACTGCAGTGAACACAGGCTGCTATCAGGACATGGTGACTGCAGCCCAGGTTCCACTGGTTCGTGGGTCTACCTATGTACAGCGTAAAGCTATCCAACACCAAATAGATAAATCTGAAGAGTTACCACAGTACATGGAGGCTCTCAATGCTATCCAGGCTACTCCGCTACAAGTTAATAACTATGTCTTAGACGCAGTCAAGTGGACCTGGCACGGTGGTTATGAAGACCAAGGACTAGCAGCTCAGCCTATTGATAAGTTCCCTCAGAAAGACAATATGCCCTATGTCATGAAGCCTAAGAACTTTAGTGACCTCACCCCTGATGAGCAGAAAACGTGGTCTTTTAGTAACAACAAGATTAGGGCAAAGAACCGTGAGATAGGGGGTGGCCGAAACCTCATGAACCAGGACCTGAGTACGGCTGATGAGATGACTGGCTTTGATGAGTTTTTCTTACCCTGGAATCTAGATTTTCGAGGGAGAGCCTATTGTGTCCCCCACTTTTCATATCACAGGGATGACCATATTAAAGCCCTCTTCCTCCTAAAGAATGCTAAGCCGATGGATGATAATGCGGCCTTCTGGTTGGCGGTCCATGTTGCCAACACTGGTGACTTTGGCAAAGTGTCTAAGAAGTCTTTGGAAGATAGAGCTGCCTGGGTAGAAAGAAAGAAGATGCTTATCTATGCCATTGGGAGAGACTACCAGGGAACATATCGTATCTGGTCCAAAGCTGATAAACCTTTCCAGTTCCTGGCAGCCTGTCATGAGTTTGCCAACTACATGGACTATGGTGATGCTTATGAGTGTGGACTAGCGCCAAATCTTGATGGAACCAATAGCGGAGTGCAACATTACGCTGCAGCATCTCTCAATGAAGACGATGGCCGCCTGGTTAACCTGGTCCCTTCACCAAAGCCCCAGGATGTTTATGGGGAGGTTGCAGCGGTGACTAAGACGATGGTTGAAGAGGTACTGGACACCTATGTACCCAAGGACCATATCAGCAAGGAAGGTAATCTTATAATTGACCAAACGCTTGTTTATGCAGCCGCCTGGTTAAAGCTAGGAATTACTCGCTACACTGTCAAACGTAACACCATGACCTTTGGATACAGTAGTTGTAAATATGGGTTTGGTACTCAGCTCTATGATGACTTCATGAAGCCACTTGCTGACCAGGTCATGAGGGGCAACCTTGAAGAACATCCTTTTGGAAAGACCAAGTTTGAACAAGAGGCAGCAGCACGATTCCTGGCAGACATTAACTACACCGCTGTGAAGCAGGTCATCCGTAGTGCCTCTGTAGGGATGAAGTTCTTTCAGGCTGCAGTAGGCGTTTTGGCACACGAAGGAAAGCACTTACGTTTTGACAATCCAGTGGGTTTCCCCCTGGTCCAGAAGTACACCTTTTGGGACATAAAGAAAGTCAAGATATACATGTTTGACAGGGTTGCCGGAGTTCAGAAGCGAACCCAAATAAACTTCAGGGTCCCTAGTGAAGCCAAAACTAACAACGGTAAAAGCTTTGTCGACAAGAAGAAAAGTAAAAGCTCTGTCGCTCCTAATATCATTCATTCAATGGACTCAGCGCACCTCTTACTGACTGTCCTTAACGCCAAAGCTAATGGTGTTAAGGACTTCTTTTTAATCCACGACTCGTTTGGAACGACCCCTGCAGATACAGACATCATGTACGAGACAGTGCGAAGGTCGTTCGTCAATATCTACCAGGACTATTGCTTGTTTAGTGACTTTAAGTCCCAGGTAGCAAAACAGCTGAGCTATGCAGGACTTGAGCGTCTTGATATGAAGGTACCAGAGAAAGGTAACCTGGATATCACGAAGGTCCTGGAGTCTGAATACTGCTTTAGCTAGTTCTGTCCACCCTTAGATAGTATCAATGGAGTAACAATCGATGCATCCCAGAGAAAGGGTCTTGGGACTTGCTCGTCTGCTAGATAACAAAGGCGCTGCATATCCACCAAGACTGATTGAAGAAGCAGCTCGACTTGGAATCACCTTGTCGAGTAAACCCCCTAAAGAAAACTTAAATACCAACAGTAAGGAGAAACCCAACAATGGGTAATATTACACGCGTCAAATTTAACAGCAGCCAGGGCAGAGCCCAATACCCTTGGTTAAATGAACCTGACACCGCCTTTGGTGGTGAGCCTAAGTACAAAACCAATCTGATAGCAGACGATGCTTCTGCGCTAAAAGTAAAGATTGAAGAAGTCGCTGAGGCAGAGTTCGGCAAAGAGTGGGCCAAAGCTCGTATGCCTTTCAAAATGGATGATGAGACTGGTGAAACTGTCTTTGTTACCAAGTCAAAATATGCACCTTTCTTCTACGACTCTAACGGTCAGGACCTTGTGGGTGGGCAAATCCCCAAGCTATGGGCCGGGTCGGTCATAAAGATAGGCGGCTACATCGTTCCGTATACCGTGAATGGTTCAAAGGGCGTTTCACTGCAGCTCACTAAGGTCCAGGTGATTAACCCTGTGTCCAGTGGTGAGAACAAAGGTGAAGGATTTGAGGCTGTTGAGGGCGGCTATGTTGCAGATGACATCATGCAGGAAGCTTTCGATGAAGACCTCCCCGAGACAGCAACGGCAGACAGGTTCTAAGAAACAACGTGGTATTCGACATGGGTATCGAAGTGGTCTTGAAGACAAAGCAGCTGCACAGATTAAAGCAGCAGGACTAGAGCTTCTCTATGAGACCGACAAGATTCACTATGTAATACCAGAGAGCAATCACAAGTACACTCCTGATTTCAGGCTGCCAAAGAAAGGCGGCTTTTTTTATGTCGAAACAAAAGGTATCTGGGACACCGCTGACCGTCAGAAACATCTTCTGATAAAGAAGCAGTACCCAGACCTGGACATTAGGTTTGTATTTAGTAATTGCAATGCGAAACTCTACAAGGGGTCGAAGACAACCTACGCGGCTTATTGCGATAAGCATGGGTTTGTGTATTCACACAAGACGATTCCTGATGAGTGGCTACGAGAGTAGTCGTAAGGAGAGCTAAGGGGGCCCGAAAGGGTCCCCTTTTTTTGGTTGAGGGGAAAGCAAATGTTATTAGATACACACAATAACTCAGAATTCGTAATGCATACACCGTGTACTGAATGCGGTAGTAAAGACAACTGTGGCTTGTTCAGTGATAACCACACTTTTTGTTTTGGGTGCCAGGTCTATACACCAGGTGATGACGCTGCTGAGGAAACTGCAGCCAGTAAGCCTAAGAAGCTACACAAAGATTTAATCCAGGGACACTACGCTGCATTGGTTGCCAGAGGAATACGAGAAGACACTTGTCGTAAGTTTGACTACCAGATTGGAGAGTACCTGGGAATTCCAGTACAGATTGAGAACTATCGTAATGAGTTCGGTGAGATTGTTGCTCAGAAGACCAGGGACAAAGATAAGAATTTCCTTGCCCTGGGAGAGACTAAGAAGATGGGTCTCTTTGGTCAACATCTATGGACCACTGGTAAGAAATTAGTCATTACAGAAGGGGCCTTAGACTGCCTCTCAGCGTCCCAGGCTCAACAGAACAAATGGCCTGTAGTGTCAGTCCAAAATGGCGCTCAATCAGCTAAGAAAGCCCTTATGAATGCCTGGGACTACCTCAGTGGATTCGATGAGCTTATCCTTCTATTTGATGGAGATGAGGCCGGTACATCGGCTGCATTAGACTGTGCCGAGAGCCTTCCTATTGGCAAATGTAAGATAGCTAAGCTTAGTGGTTACAAAGACGCTAACGAGGCTCTCATGGCAGGAGCTGAGGCAGAGATAGTCAATGCAATATGGAGGGCTAAAGACTGGAGACCTGATGGTATTGTTTCCACAACAGACCTCCGCAGCAGAGTCACAGAGACTGACGAACACTCCACGATTACCTACCCCTATTCAAAGCTCAACGAACTCACTAGAGGCATCCGTTCTTCCACCCTGGTCACAATATGTGCCGGGAGTGGTGTCGGTAAATCAACCTTAGTTACTGAGATTGCTTACCACTTACATACACATGGTCAGAAGGTTGGGATGCTCATGTTGGAAGAAGAAAACAAGCGTACTGTGAGGGGTCTAATTGGCCTTCACCTCAACAAGAACATCGTCCAGGACTATGAGGCTGCCACAAAAGAAGAGGTCTTAGAAGCTCACGACGAGCTGTTTAAACACCAGGACATTCAGCTCTTTTATTCCAAAGGGATGATGAACTTGGACGTAGTCATTAACCGCATCCAGTACATGGCAAAAGCTATGGGCTGCACCCATCTGTTTCTAGATCATTTGTCACTTGTTATTAGTTCCATGACCGGAAAGGTCACTGATGAACGAAGGCTAATCGATGACGCTATGACCAGGCTAAGAACGATGGTCCAGGAGCTTGGTATTACGTTGTTCCTGGTCAGTCATTTGACTCGTCCCCAGGGCAAAGGACATGAGGCAGGAGGCAAGGTAGAGCTGTCTCAGCTCAGAGGAAGTCACGCCATAGCACAACTAGCAGACCAATGTTTAGGGCTACAGATTGACGCTGAAGACCCCACCAATGACTGCCGTGATTTAGTGGTCTTAAAGAACCGTTTTACTGGACAGGTCGGATTTGCAGGACGTTTAAAGTATCAACGCGACACCGGGAGGCTTATCGATGCCGACTCCGGTAACAGTCGCTTCTAAAATCGAACCAAGGAGAAGCACCATGTCACAAGAAGCTAAAGTCCTTTCGTTTTTACAAGAAGGCAACAGCATCACAAGTTTAGATGCATTTAAGTTCTGGGGTATCACCAGGATTTCAGCTCGTATATACACATTAAAGAAAGCAGGACACAACATCGTCCGTCACGACATTCAGGTCATAGACCGTAAGGGTCAAAAAGCGACTATCGGTAGGTGGAGTCTGGGAGGTGAGAAGGTCAATGACTATGTCTCACAAATGGAGATGGCTGTATGAGCCTGGTCTTTGACCTGGAGAGTAATGGACTGTTGCATCAGCTAGACACTATTCACTGTATAGCGATATACGATACAAAATGTGCAGACAGAAGAGTCAATGCTCTTAAGATTTACCACGGTCCTGATGGCATCAAAGAAGCCCTGGACCTCATTGCAGAAGCTGATGAAATCATTGGTCACAACGTCATTGGTTTTGACATCCCGGCAATACAAAAGGTATCCCCAGGTTGGCATCCAAAAGGCAAAGTGACAGACACATTAGTCATTAGCCGCTTAGTTGCTGCTGACTTGAGGAACGATGATGCAACCTCATTAGGACTACCTGAAGGTTTCCAACGCAGAATGTTTGGTAGTCATGCACTTAAAGCCTGGGGCCTAAGAATGGGCACCATGAAGGGTGACTATGAAGGTGGTTGGGAAACCTGTAACCCGGAGATGCTTGAGTACTGTAAGCAAGACGTAACGGTTACCTATGAGCTTTACAAGAAGCTTATGAAGATGGCTAAAGGTTTCTCCCAGGAGTCATTAGACCTGGAGCATGAGTTAGCTGAGATTTGCTACAGAGTAGGTAACAATGGATGGACCTTTGATGTTAAGGCTGCAGAGTCTTTATACGTCGAGTTAGCAACCACCAGGATAGCTCTTGAGAAGGAGCTTTTTGAGCTGTTTGAGCCCTGGGAAGTACACACTGAGTTCGTACCTAAAGTGAACAACAAGAGTCGTGGATACGTCAAAGGAGAGGTGTTTACGAAGGTCCAGGTTATAGAGTTTAACCCTAACAGTAGAAAGCATATTCATTACTGCCTGGTTAAGAAGTATGGGTGGAAACCTAAGTCATTCACCCCCAGTGGTGATGCGAAGGTAGACGAGACTGTGTTGGCTCAGTTGCCATACCCAGAAGCTAAGAAGCTCTCTAAGTTCATGCTAGTACAGAAGAGGATTGCTCAGTTAGCTGAGGGTAGTCAAGCCTGGTTAAAGTTGGTGGATTCAGACGGTAAGCTCCGTCATACCATTATCTCTGGAGGAACAATTTCAGGAAGGGCAGCACACCGTGGACCTAACGTGGCTCAGACGGTTTCAGCCAGGGCAGCCTACGGTAAACCCATGAGAGAGCTATTCACAGTGCCCCAAGGATGGCACCTCTGTGGTGGTGACTTATCTCAGTTAGAGCTTAGGTGTTTAGCCTACTTTCTTGATGATGGGGGTGAGTATGCGGCGCAAGTCATGGAAGGTGACATTCATACCTACAACCAGAAGGCAGCAGGTTTACCTACCAGGGATGCAGCGAAGACCTTCATCTATGCCACAACCTATGGGGGAGGTGACGCACTCATCGGTAAGTTAGTCGGTGGCTCAGCTAAAGATGGTAAGAGACTTAAATCTGAGTTCGATAAGAATATACCTAGTTTCAAGTCTCTTAAGAACGAACTTTCACAAGCATATAAGCGCGGATACCTCAAAGGTTTGGACGGCAGAAAGCTGTTCGTAAGGTCAGAGCATAAATGTCTTTCACAATTACTTCAGTCAGCAGGAGCCCTTCTATGTAAGAAGTGGTTAGCCCTGGTTGACCAGGAGATTAAAGCACAGAACCTGGAGAAGGATGCCCTGATAGTAGCTTGGGTACACGACGAACTCCAGATTGCCTGTAGAACCAAAGAGGTAGCACACAATGTCGGTGACATACTTAGAAGAATGGCAGAAGAAGCAGGAACTCATTTCAGCATCTCAAACAAACTCCCCATCGAAGCAGACTATTCAGTGGGTAGAACCTGGTGCGATACCCACTGAGTCAATGGACTTCAGTAATGATATCGAACAGCTCATAGCTTTCTGGACAGTGTTAGATAAAGCACTCAGGGAAGGCTTCACTGTGAAGAGTAACTTTGCTCGTAAGGCTGCCTGGTACATAGCGGTCTGTGCAAGCAGCGGTCTAATCACAACAGAGGTTGACTACGAGATGTTTGGTAAGAGTTGGTTGATTACTGATGATGGCATTGAGTTTATGGAGGGTATCGATGAACGTATTAAAGAGCTTCTCTAAAGATAAAACCACGTTACTCATCGATGGTGATTTGTACCTCTACCAAGCAGCTGCAGCATGTGAAGAAGAGACAGACTGGGGCTCAGACATATGGTCCCTAACCTGTGATGTAGGTGCTGCCAAGAAGATGTTCCACAACCGTCTTGAGACTTTCAAAGAACGCCTTGATACACAGGAGATGATTGTTCTGTTTACCGTGGGTGAAAACTTCAGAAAGACTGTGCTGCCTACCTATAAAGGAGGCCGTAAGAAGACCAGGAAACCAGTCGGTTATAAGTACCTGGTAGGTTGGGCTCAAGAGACCTATAGCTGCCATATCCAGGACACCCTGGAAGCTGATGACATCATGGGTATCCTGCAGTCAGCTAACACTCACCCTACTTGCATTGTGTCCGACGATAAAGACATGAAGACAATACCAGGGAAGCTGTACAGACCTATGGCTGACGAGCTGCTTACAGTATCTGAAGCTGATGCCAACCACTACTTCCTAACGCAATGTCTTACTGGAGACTCTACCGATTGCTATGACGGCATCAAGGGTATAGGTCCAAAGAAAGCTGAAGGAATACTAGGCAATCATCCTAGTTGGGACCAGGTACACCAGGCTTATCTTAAGGCCGGGTTAACCAGGGAGGATGCAATAGTCCAGAGTCGCTGCGCCAGGATACTACGGAGCTGCGATTGGAACTGGGATACAGAAACCATCAACATGTGGGAGCCAGGACGATGAAAGTAACTAAAGTATCGAGCTTGACTGGTGTCACTCATCAACGAGAGATTGAAGCCACCCAGGAACAACTGCTACGCCATGCTAACGGTGAGTTAATACAGAATGTGTTCCCAGACCTGAGTGCAGAGGACCGGGAGTATCTGATGACAGGGGTTACCCAGGAGGAGTGGAGGCGGCTAATGACCTGTGAGAATTGTGATGACTGAAGACACCCTGATGCTAAAGATTGAGGGTCATGACAATGCAGTCGTGGGCCTCACCTGCAACATCCAAGGTAGCCCTGTACTGGTCTATTCAATGGGCCTAATCATCGACAACCTGGTCACCAACGACAACATGACTATGGACGAGGCCCATGAGTTCTTCTGGTTCAACATTGCCGGAGCATTCATGGGTCCTGAGACCCCAATCATCATCCACCTAGATAATGGAGAATACTTCAATAATGAAATTAACGTGGAGAGAAGCACTGCAGCTGAAGAAACACTGCACTGAACAAACAACCACCGCTACCAACTACTTTGCAGGACTGGAAGACGGTGTCCAATACAAACCTAAACATCATATTGGTGAGCAAGCTGAACGTACTGCCAATAGAGCCAGGTATAACGGAAGGAGATTCCCCCAATGGATTTAAAAGCTAAAGAAGTAGCCCCCAACATAGAGGACCTACGTCAACAGGTTGATGCACTAAGAGCAGTTCAGAGAACCCTGGAAGAGTCTTTAATCTCAGCCACTGGTGCCCTGGATAGAGCTATCGCTGCCTACACAATTCAAATGATGAGACACCTGGAGGACTGACTGATGATGATACTAACAGACTTTATTATGACAACATTCTTTACCTTGTTCATTACAGCAACGGCTGTCTATTGTTTCCAAGTATTGAAAGACGGTGGGAGGGATAAGAAATGACGATGCCTAAGTACGGCCTCAATAATGCCAAGCCTGAAGACTGGGACAGAGCAGCTAAGAATGCCAAGGCTGTAGAGACCAAGGCAATCTATGCACAGATGGCTGAGGAGGAACAGAGAGAAGACCTAGTCAACTCACCTAGGCACTACACCAGTGGTAGCATAGAGACCATAGATGCTATCAAGGCAGCACTCAGTCCCTCTGAGTACCGTGGGTTCCTCAAAGCTAATTGCCTCAAGTATATATGGAGAGAAGGTAAGAAGAGTAACAAGAGTAAGGAGGACCTACTGAAAGCTAAGTGGTACCTGGAGAGACTACTGAGTATCTAAGGGCTAAGGTAGGTAGGTAATAGAAGATATCCGGGAACAACAGAAGCCTCCTTGAGTGGTAGTAACAACAGACTACCGAGGAGTGCAAACTACTACTCCCGGACATCAACTCCCTAGTCTATTCCTAACAACCTGTAATTGTCTAAACGATAGGTGACCGTACAGTACCAAAGTGTTACCTACATTTGAATATAAGTGTTACATGAATGTGTATATAAGTGTTACCTAAGTGCTATTTATGGTGCCTATAAGTGTGTCTATAAGGGCCTATTTAGTTTTGTCGGCCTATAAGAGATTACACCCGGGTTGTGACGCCGCAATAACTACCGAATAACAACCGATAACACTAGTAATATACTGTTGTCCTATGTCAAGCCTTAGTAGACCATCACAACCACTGTCCCCCTCACAGTACTGTGGTGCCTACTGAGGCTTTACATAGACCAATAGCCAACACCACTAACAAGTGTGAGCTTAAGTCAGCTACAGTGAACGACAGAGGCCCTGGTGATACTTAGGTGGTCTTGGGTGAGACTACTCCTAGTCTTGGGTGTAATACTCCTAGTCTTGGGTGGTCTTGGGCTACTTCCCTATTTATACAACAAAGAAAAGACCTTAACCCAATAATTTTCAGAAGCAAATCCTAATGTCACTAGGTCATCTATTCATCTAGGTAGTATGAGAGGTCGATAACATATCGATCGCCCTCAGTACCTGGGCTGTATGTCTATATAACTAATGCTCCAGGATTCTAGGGACTCCAGGCTATCTAAATGGCCCCCAATGGGTCTAATGGTATATGGATTTCAAAAACAAAGGTAAAGGGTCGCCTTGTTGTTGTTGTTGTCTGCCTCTTTCGACCAGGGTCCCCCACGAAACCACCCACGAAACCACCTTAGTACCACCCCAGTAACCCCAGTAACCCTAGTAACCCCAGTAACCCTAGTAACCCACGAAACCACTATTAAACCAAGGTACTAAGTCATGACCGTAGAAACCGGAACTTACATCAATAGTCTCAACGCAAGCTATCCCCCTGAGACTGATGCCTTGTCGGAAATCGATGAACACCTGAAGATTATCAAGAGTACCATTAAGGCTACTTGGCCCGGTGGCACTGAAGCCAGTGATGTAGGTCTTACTGGACCAGTGACTTTGTCTGCTGCAGAGTTAAACAAGAAGACTGCACTAGTCTCCGATGGCACTAATGCCACCTTTAACACAGGCATCACTGCAGCCAAGATAAAGACACTGGTCGGTATTACTGAACCTGCGATTACAACGAGTACAGTAGACGGAGAAGTGACTCCTGTCCTGGCTACAGGTATCACTGCAGCAGAGGTAGCAACTTTGGTAGGCGTGAGTACTCTGGCAGCTACGTTGTTAGCGGTATACCCTGTAGGGGCTATCTATACCTCTATAGTCTCCACGATACTCCCAGGTGTACTCTTTGGTGGTACTTGGGAGTCCTTTGGACAGGGTAGAGTAATGGTAGGCCATGATGATGCAGCTGAACCAGATACTGACTTTGTTGCTTCCTCTACGGATGGTAGCTCTGTATTGGTGGGTGGTGCTAAGACACACACACTAGACGTAACAGAGATTCCTTCCCACACACACGGTTTTACTGCGTTCCAAACCATCTCTGGCTCTAACAACCGGACAGGTGGTGGAGAATTGTCTGCTAGTGCCTCCGGTACTACAGCGGCTACTGGTGGTGGTACTGCCCACAACAACTTACAGCCTTATGTTGTGGTCTATATGTGGAAGCGTACTGCATAGCGCCTTATGTCTCCTGGGGCCCTAGGTACCACTGAAGCTTACTGGGTCGTGTAAAACATAAGCAACAATGTACATTATAAGGAACAGTAGCATGGGTCAGACGTTACCAATTAGAGGTGTGGGTGACGTAGGTGTCCTCACTGATGCTGCCCCTGCTAGTCTTCCTCCCCAGGCATTCACCAGGGCCAAGAATGTAAGGTTTGACGAGGGAGCTGTAGTCCGGGCCCCTGTCTTCCGTAAAGTAAAAGAATCCCTAGGGTTTAACCCACGGTTCTCTTATGGCACCATCCCCTCATCTGGTCATGGCACTGTGTTAATGGTGTCTGACACCTACGTTATCAATGAATATGCAAATGGTAGCACTACAGATCGTAGTGGTTCCATCTCAGCAATGGCATCTAACCAGGCACCCTTTACTGGTTGTACCCTAGCCAACATCACCTACTTTAATAGAAACGATAGAATACCTGTGTACCGTCTAAACGGTGGTACCAACTTTGCAGACGTACCTAACCAATCATCTGCTACAGGAGCTAACTGGGTCTCTACCTGGAAAACTGAGTCACTCAGGTCCTATGGTGACTTCTTGATTGCTTTAAACATGATAGAAGGTAGCTCGACCTTCCCTACCAGGGTCCGGTGGTCTGACCTGGCACTCGCTAACGCTGTCCCCTCTACCTGGTATGCAGCTGACACAACCAAGTCAGCAGGATTCAATGACCTAGTACAAATGAAGACAGGTATTGTTGATGGTGCAACCCTAGGTTCTAACTTCATTATCTACAGTAAAGACCAAGTGTGGTTAATGGAATTCGTGGGTGGTACCTTCATCTTTAACTTTAGAAAACTATTCAATGAGACAGGTCTTATCAATGCTAACTGTGTTGTAGAAGTAGACAACAAGCACTTTTGTTTTGGTACTGATGATATCTACACGCACGATGGCAACAGTAAGATGTCTATTGCTGATGAGAGAGTTAAGTCATATATCTTTAACGGTATTGCCACTGACAAGCTTGAGAGATGCTTTGTCCACCACAACCCTTTGCTAGAAGAAATATACTTCTGCTATAGCTCAGGTGATGACATGGCTGAGTTCACTAATGGGGACCGTTGTAACCGTGCAGCAGCGTATAACTACAAGAATAACACCTGGTCATTCCTGGACCTCCCCAATGTCTCTTCAGCTACCCTGGCCAGTGTTTCCTCTACGACTACCTACCAAAACGTAGTAGGAACCTACGCCACTATAGGTGGCACCTACCACTCCCAGGAGGCAGGATACAGTCTGCATAATATCTTTGTCGGAGAGGACTCTACTAGTGATGGTATTACCTCAGACAAGCTCTACGGATTAGATGGTAGTGAAGATAATACCTTGCTGACATTCCCGATTGATACCGTAGCAACGAAGGCACCCTTCCTGGAGCGTGTAGGCATTGACCTCGACGAAAGTGTGACACTTAGTGGCTACAAAGTGATTACTAAGGTAGTCCCCCAGGTACACACTGACAACTCTAACAAGCAGTTCCTATTTAACTTTGGTGCAGCTGACTTGATTACAAGTGCGACAGTCTATGAAACCACAGTTACATTTGATGCCAATGTTACCCACAAGGTAGACACACGAGCTGCAGGTAGGTACCTCAGTTACAAGATGGCTGTGTCGGATACTAAAGACTTTAGATTCTTAGGCTTTGATGTAGAGCTAACGGCCACTGGTCGAAGGTAGGTACCGATATGCCAATTAATGAACAGACAGACCTGGTCCTACGACAGTACGTTAGGAAGCCTTTTCCAACCTTAGAATCGAGTGTTAACACTTACATCTCCGATGAGCTTCAGCGCATAGAGAATGCAATCAACAGCCTCTCTGAAGCGTCTATTCAGGCTACTGACCAGGCACCTGTGAAACCACGAAAGGGAACAGTACGGTTTAACGTACTGCCCTGGGACCCCCTAGGCACTAGCGCCCAAGGTATGGTTGTGTACAACGGCTCTGCTTGGGTGGCGGTATGAAGGTCCCAGTCATAGAGGCCGAGAATTTCACTGCTTATTACGACCTCCACGATAACCACACGTTCTTGCATTGTGATGTCTTTAAGTACAACAGGCCAGTAAGGAAAGAGCTGCAGCAAGGGTTGAAACTCCTGGTTGATATTCGTCAATCACCCCTGTTTGCTATTCACGAACAAAATGACAGTAAGCATCTTAAATTTATAACTATGTTGGGTTTTGAATACCTGACAACAACGGTATGCCGCGACAACACAGAGCGTGACATCTACATAATTGATTAACAAACAGTAGGACGAAATAGATATGGGCATAGAAACTGCAATCATGGCTGCCAGTGCTATCAATGGCGCAGTACAAGGGCGCAAGTCAGCAAAAGAGGCCAGGTCAAGTATCGAAAGGGATCGGGATGACCGAATGGAAGGGTATAACTTCTCTAAACCCTACATACAGCGAAGCTATGACAGGGCTGAAGGGGCGCTGAACGATTCTTTAGAGACAGGGACCTATCAAGGTCAAACCTATGCTGACATGAACCCCTATGAAACTATGGGCAACAACTTCATGGGCAACGCTGGCATGTACCAGGGGGCTCAGGGTTTCGGTATTGCCAACCAGGGTGCTAACTTTGCAAACAACTATGCTGATCTATTTGAAGCAGGCAAAGCTGACCGTATGGGCATTGCCCAAGACTATGCGACTAACAACTCGCAGGGTTTAGTTGATGCAGCTATGCGCGACCCCTACCGAAATCTGACTGAAAACACCCTCCCTGGTATCAATAGAGGTGCGTCTGGAGCAGGAAACATGAATTCCTCAAGAGCAGGGATGGCAGATGCTATTGCTACTCGTGGCTACAATGATCGACAAGCTGATGTGTCTTCAGGTATTCAGAACCAGTTGATGAACCAAAGCCTGGGAGAACAGCAGCAGCAGTTTAGTAACATGATGGGAGCTAACCAGGGACTCTTCCAAGGTTATGGCGCAGGTATGAATGCCATGCAAAATGCAGGTAACTGGATGACTGGCGCAGGAGGTAATTTTAGAGGTTACGAACAGGGTGCAATGAACGATCAGCACAACCGCTTCCGAAGGGACCGTGACTTTGCTCTTGACCAGAACATCAAGTACCAAGAAGGCATGTTAGGTAATGCAGTCTACAACACTACGCCATGGGATACCCCTATGAAACCTAACACCGCTATGTCTACCCTTGGCGGCTTACAGAGTGGCATGGCTATGGGCGCTAAGTTAGGGGGGTATTTTGGATGAGTACTTACGGCAACCAATACCAATACCAAAACTTCAATAATCCTCCTTATGGAACTCCTGCCTGGCACGAACAACGAGGGAATAGCTAATGGGACATCAAAATAATTCTTATATGTACAACCCTGACAACTATGACCCTGTTACAGGCAACCTGAAAGACCCAGTACTTCAGCAGTTTGCACAGACGGCTATGCAGGCTACGGCACAGCAAAGGGCTGATTCTCAGAGTGGTGTGGGTGCTTTAGAACAGTACCGACCACAGGATAGCTACCTTTCTGGTGATTCAGAAAAGTACAGGAAAGACAACAGACGTTTAACTCAAGAAGACCAATTGCGGAGGATTAACCCCCTTGGAGGCCGTGGTCACTTAAACCAACAGCAATACAAAGACAAATACAATCCTGATGGTAGCCACCGCTACAACATGATGGACAATCTTAATCCTGCCGCACCCCCTGCTCTTACTCAAGGTGGCGCACCCAATACCGCACCCCCTGCTCTTACTCAAAGTGTCGCTGAGCCAACAACGCACACTATGCCAGATGGCACAGTAATGCCTGGTGCGACTCATGAATACACGACTGGTCCTGGTATTTTGGCAAGACCGCAGCCTGAACGCTATGTCCCTGCTCCTGTTGAAGAGAACCGAGGTATGGACCCAATGACCCCAGAAGAAAGTGCTGCCTTTAGGAACTCTCCTGCAGGGCAACGTATTTATGGGTCACAAGAAGAAGTTCCTGCTATGGGTGACCTGGGCGCACAGACTGGTGGCCGAAGAGACTCCACGGCACTTGCTGCAGCCAAGAAGAACCGTCATGTGTCCTTTGCAGAAGCGATGGGCCGCTATGGTGGAGCAATAATGAACGCAGGTAGTCAGGGCGGTATGGCTCAAGTTGGCGCTATGGGTACTGTTACTGGTGAAATCGAAGACATTGAACGTGCAGAAAATGCCTACATAGCACAACAACAAGCAGCTCAGCAAAAGATTCGAGATGCACAGCAGAAGGAAGCAGCTAAAAAGAGTACTGAGTTCGATGGCATCATTGGAGAATACGATTCTGCTATAGGTCAAATGGACATTCTTTATGCTGACGTACTGTCTTACGGTGACGATTTAACCGGGCTAAAAGATGGGTACTTTGATGCTTGGATGGAGAGCCTAAGAGGTGACCCTAAAGCCTACACCAGATTAGCTATGGACCAATTCAAAGTTGATGAAATCCTCAAGAACGTAGCAAAAACCAAGGGTGCAATCTCTGACAGAGAGATGGCTACCTTTGAACGCCCCATGCCTAGCATGACGGCTGATGAGTCTGTCTGGTTAGATTGGATTGATGCGAAAAGACAAGCAGCTATCAGTGTTCGGGGCAAACTCAGAGCAATGCAAAGTGGTGATAGTGGTGGCGGTTCTAGCTACAGCCCAGAAGACCAGGCAATACTGGACCAATACTCTAACTAGTACCCTCGCTAAAAGGTAAATCTATGTCTGCACAGTTGCAACAGGCCATCATTAACGCCCATAACGCAGGTGATGTTGAAGCAGCAAAACGCCTGGGACAGATGCTAAAGACTCAGTCACAGGGAACTGCCCAGGCTCCCCATCGTCAACCTAATACACAACAACAAGCAGCCTCAGTAAGAATACCTCCTCATAGACGTAATCAGCCTAAGCCTGGTGCAGACAATGCATTTCAGTATGGTATAGACCAGGCTCAGTCTCTTGGTGGTGGATTAATCGAGGGCATAGGTAAAAAGGCTAATAGCCCATCGATACAGAAGTACGGCCAAGATGTCCAGAAACAACAAGAAAAAGATATGGCTGAAGGAGGCTATCAGTTTGAATATGATAGTTTCAGAGATGCTTATGAGAAGAAGGGCCTATCTGGGGCTATCTCTCATGGAGGCTCCGCAGTTGCAGCAGGGATTCCTACCACTGGGGCAACCCTGATAGGTGGAGGAGCTACAGCTCTTGCAGCAACTTATGGTGCCCCTGCGTGGGCAATAGCCACGTTAGGCGCTGCTACCACAGCTGCAGGGGTGGGTCTGGGTATAGGTGAAAGCGTACTAGAGCAAAAAGAAAAGACTGGTAATTTTAATGCAGACCTAGCCATTGGTGTTGGTGTAGTTTCAGGTGCGTTAGACCGTCTTGGAGTGCGTAAACTTTTTAACTTGAAGCAGCTTAAAGAAATGACTGCTGACCAGATTGCAGAAGTACTCCGTAAGAAAGGCATGGGAGTAAAGGCCAAAGAATTCCTAAAAGGTATTGGAATTGAAGGAATTACAGAGACAGCTCAAGAAGCTACACAAATTGCTTCTACAGCAGCAGTTGGTGGACAATATGAAGGCCAAGAAGTTCAAGACCGCCTGACAGACGCTTTTATAACTGGTGGACTTATGTCTGCTACGATTAAAACCGGAACAGGTACCGTCCAATCGGCAACTAACCTAGTCCGTGGTAACAGTAAGAACATAAAGAACGAAGGCGATACAGCAGCAGCAGCTAGTCTTGCTGGCCGTTTAAACACGATAGCTACCGCTAACAGCTATGACCTTAAAGACATCGACAAGATGTCTACCAAAGGTGCCAGAGAGACATTAGACAAAGCTCATGTTCAGTACACAGAAGAACTCAAGCAAAAGTTTGCAGACTTAAAGTCTCGCGTAAAGATAACTGACCAAGACACCCTGGCAGAAGTCTCAGACAAGATTATGACTACTGCTGCATACAGAGAAGGGCGTAACAAAACAAAGAACACTGTTGGTAAGCAAGAGATGGCTGCCCTGGAAAAATTGACCGGGGACACTCGTGAAGGTCAGGAAGCAATGTCTATTCTTAGGCAGCTCAACCAACTGACTGAAGTACACAACAATGGATACCAAGGTGGAGTCTCCCAGGTCACAGACCAGTTTGCTCCATTTGGTGCTGCAAGTGGTTATGACAAGGGTGCCGTAGCGACAGAAAGGCTCCTAAGACCTCTCGTTAGTGGCAGCGCAGCTATTAGTACTGGTGGAGGCTCATTGTTAGCTCAGTTAGCAGCCCAGGGGACTGGCCGTGCTATAGACAAAGTCACAGGCAAGCGTTCTAAGGTTGCTACCTACGTCAAAAAGAACTCCGGTAACCAAGGCATCCCAGGTTCTAATGCTACAAGTCTCCGTGAGACTAACATTGAAAACATGGAAGCAGCCACAGCAGAAGAAGAGTCCTCTCGTCTACGCCAGGAACAACTAGCCCAGGAAAGTAGAAAGGCTGACCTAGATTTAGCCAGAGAAAATGCACCCCCGAACCCAGAGTCTCCCCAGGGAATCTTTGAGTTAGGCACAGCCCTGGACCGCAGCGGCATTGCTCAAGTATTGAGAGTTATAAAACGTACTGCAGACTCCGAAGTGTCCAGGTGGATTCAAGCCTACGAGACAAGTGTCGCAACTGGTGGACAGGTGGACTACCGTCTTGTCCGTAAAATCAATGGATTCGTAGACAGTAACCCAGTGTACAAAGGTTTAATGGGTAACCGTGTTCGTAACCAGGGTGTTGTCCAAGGTGCCGTACAACAGCAGCTCTCTCAGAAAGAACAAAATTATGAGCGTGGAAGAAAGGACAATCTTGCAGAAGCAGCTCGTATTACGGAGGCAATCAATGCTGACGGCACTATCAAAAATGTTATCCATAAAGCTCTTTTGTTAAACACTCTTGAAAAGATGCAGCTGAACCTGGGTAAGAACCCAGTAGCAACTCTCCAGAAAATGGCAATACGCCTGGAAGAAAAAGGCGTTCCTAGTGAGACAGTTGAGAAGTACTTAGGACAATACCTACAAAGAGTCATGGCACAGCAGGGAGCTAAGGCAGAACTAGCTGTAGCTAAAGATGCTGCTCTTGAAGCAGTAAGCACTGACCAGAATCCTCTAAACATTGAAAGGGACGCTAATCTAAAGCCAGAATTCAAAGTTATTGAAAAAAGATTCTCTGAGCAGCTTAACAGCGACCCTGAGAAGGCTATCAGAGAGTACAATGCCCTCCCTGATTCAGATGGTGGAAGAATCGTTAGTGCAGACACAGCTAGAGAACTTTCTTCTGACTATCGGGCTAGTAGGGCAGTAAGTTCAGCGGTCCAAGAACCCTCGTCTGCCCTGGCTAAAGAAGTGTACCGAAGGTTGTTGCAGAATAAGGCTCCAAAAGGCACAGATAATAATGTCCTATTTACTGCCGGAGGTACTGGTGCAGGTAAATCAACAGCACTAAATGATGCTTTGGCCGTCCCTCAAAAGAGAGCGCAGATAATCTATGACTCCAATGTCTCAGGGCTAGAAAGTGGAATTAAGAAGATAGACCAGGCAACAGCAGCAGGGAAAAAAGTTATGGTCGCCTATGTTTACCGCGACCCTATAGACGCACTGAGAGGGGCTATCAAAAGAGCTATAAGGATGGGCCGCACTGTGCCCATTGATGTCCATGTGGCTACACATGTAAATTCCAATAGGGTACTGAAGGAACTTGCCCGACACTATGCCTCAGATGGGCGTGTTGGCCTGAATGTAATTGACAACTCTAGAGGACCTGGTGAGGCAGTTAATTTAGGAAAGGACTTGTCAATACTACCTGATTACGACTATAATCAATTACTGGAGGAAGCAATCAATGAGCTTACTAAAGCTAGAGCCCAAGGCTTATCACAAGAAATCTACGACGGATTCAACGCCAATAAAACAATACGTTGACCCGGAGCTTAAAAAACAAATGGACGCGATGATGGCAGGACTCGTGGATACCCTGAACAAGAACACTTCTAAGAAGAGTTAATACCCCCCTCAATAACACATACGTTTAAACCAATGTCATATCAATGGCAGTGGTATTTT
>Ga0115000_10001045_pt1 | contig 25168 bp, 13 predicted proteins | sample ArcticOcean_MG_C_6_FD_89690 | JGI IMG/M metagenome (GOLD analysis project Ga0115000, IMG submission 89690) | Marine microbial communities from western Arctic Ocean - ArcticOcean_MG_CB8_128 | ecosystem: Environmental > Aquatic > Marine > Oceanic | place: Arctic Ocean: Canada Basin | collected... | reverse complement strand
GCGCCGCTGCTTCGCATCATCATCAAAGCGCTCATTCTTCTTCTCTCACTGAGAGTACTCAAACCGCCTCCTGCGCCGAAAATCCTCGTCTGAATCGTCATCTTCGCCGTTCTCTTTTTAATACTACGAATGCGCGGGGATGTTTGTCGCGGTCGTGCAAAGCAGAAGTGGTGTAAGTTGTGAAGAGAGCGTTGGTTTTTCCCTAACGATTGTTTCGGGGAGACAAGCACTTTTTAACCTTAAAGAGTTCTTCATTCATTCAGCAGACGAAACCACGCTCGCGTACACGCGACGAGACGGAGAGGAAGAGAGAGAAGAAGGCTTTTGCAGAGAGAGAATGGTTGACGATGATGACGACAAGTACAACAAAAAAAAAGCGCTTCCGGTTCCTAAATTTACGACGAGACAAACGACGACATCTTTGACGCCGGATGGGAAAACGAGAAAAGCGCGATCGATGGGAGGTTTAGGAGGAGGACAGTCATCAAAGTCCGCGCAGCATTCGCCACAACAGCGAGAACAACAATTCGATTCGAATCGCTTGGCGGCGAAATTGGATTTCTTATCCGCGAGAGTGAACTTTGACGGCGAAGAGGAGACGCAAACGAAAGTGCACAACGCGTTGGACCGATTGTCGTTTGCAACGCAAGTGCACCACACGGCGGATGCGTTTGGGCAAGCGCTGACGGACGCGAAGGAAGAGGTTGGAGAGTACGCTTTGAAAGCGGCGGAGTCGGTGGCGAGGTTTCAAGCGACGCAATACGCGGCGAAATGGATGCCGTTGGAAACGAACGTGAACTTGAAGCCGACGTACGTGAAGGTACCGGTGAGTACGGTGGAACGGTTGAAATTTTACGAGGACGAGAACGTGCGGCAGATTGTCGCGCAACATTTAATCGAGAAGGAGACGATATTAGCCGAGAACGCCGGGTTGAGGAGTTTAGTGCCTGGTTTGCAAGACGAGGTATCGTCTGAGCAAGTGGCAAATATTCGAGAGACGGAAGACGGCGTCAATCGCGCGCTGTTGTTAGCCGCGGTGGAGGAGATTGCAAAGTTGAAGACAAGAGTGACCGTGTTGGAAGGCGAGGCGGCGAAACATCGAGTCACTTCCGCTGGATTCGGGTTGATTGGTGTGAACGCGAGCGAACATTCTGGTGAGATTGCCGAGCACGCGAGGAAGTTGACGACGGAATTGGCGAGAGTGGAGGAAGATAACGGAAGACAGAAGTGGTTAATCGGCGAGAAGGATAAGGAGATTGAAACGATTAAAGGTAAGTTCATGGATACGTATCAGTACTCGTTAGAGGAGAGGTTACAGGAAAGCACGGAAGCGTTGGAAGTGGCGGCGAACTTACAAGGAGAGCAGTTGCAATATTTAGAAGACCACGCGTTGAAAGTGCTGGCAAAAAAGAACGAAAAGTTGGACGATTTGGTGTACCAGTTAGAAACGTTGGCTTCGCACCGAGAGCAAACGAGAGAACATTTGACGGCGTTTTTGGAACGAAACGACGAGACAGTGGTGTCTATTTTGTGTTCATTGGCTGGGTTTTCGAGCAAAAAAACGAAAGAGATTGTCGAACACCGACGAAGTCGATCGTTGACTGGGAGATTGGCGTGGTTAGGGAAGAACTTGAAACCGGTGAGTAGCGCTTTATCGAACGCGTTGATGGCGTGCGCTTCTCCGCCGGGAGGGATACCGCGCGAAGGCGACGCGATTTTAGCAGACGCGGCGGCGGATACAAAAAATACTACCACCATTACTACGAGCAGCACGAGTGGTGGAGACTCCTTGACGAAAGCAGCACCGGAAAAGAACGCGGCGGGGGAAAGTAGCGATGATAGCAAAGAGAAAGAAAAGAAAGCAGACGGCGGCGGGGAAGCGAAAAAAGAAGAAGACAAAGAAGAAGAAGCGCGAAAAGAAACGCATCGAGAAGAAGAAGAAGAAAACGCGACGATAAAGGTCCCCGAACGAAGCCGCTCGCGTCCAAAACCAAAAAGTCCTCGTAAAAACGAGAAAACCAGCGGTTTTCACGGATTCGACGACCCGGAAGCAGCCGCGAAAGAGGCGAAAAAAAGAGCCAAAGAACGCGCGGCGTTGCCGGCGCCGAAACTCATCGGTCGAGCCGCCGAACGCGAAGCCGAAAAGATGCGCCAACGAGAGAAAAGTGGCTTCGGCGGCTTTGGAAGCGAGGCGGAAAGCTCCGACGACTCCGATTAAAGTATTGTTATTTATTCATCATACGCGTTGTTGTTCTTTTACCTCTTCTGCTCCTTCTCGCTACTCCTATCTTTTCGACTACTCTCACTACTACTTTTATTATTCTCACTACGCTTACGTTTATCATCATCATCACCACCACCACCCTCGTCGTCTTTGTCCTCTTCCTCCATTTCCCCGTAATACCCGGGATCTTTCATCATGCACTCTCTCAGCGCAGTCGTTTCCTCGAAACATTTCGCGACGAAATCCTCCTCGTTCGCCTTTGCTGCGTCCACGCATTTTTCCCAACGTACGAATTCCTGTTTACACGGCCCGCCTTTCATGTACGCGCAGAATCCGCACGTTTCTTCTTCCTCCTCCTCTGCTTCTCGTTCCTCTTTATTCTTAGTGTTATTAGTCTTTTCAACGGCGATTTCTTTTGCTGCCGCTGGTTCTTCTTCTTTCGTCGTCATCTCTCTCATCGAGTGTAAAGTCTGACGTTTTTTCCCCGCACAAGTTGCACTCTCTCTCTCTCTCTCTCTCTCTCTCCTTCTTTCGGGAAGAAGAAGAAGACAAAGAAGAAGAAGAGAGAGTCTCTGTCTGCTCTTTTAAACACATCATTTTCTGTCCGCTCTCTTTCGCAGAGACGTGGTAAAACGCAGAGAGAGAGTTGAAATCAGAGATGGCGAAAGAGCGGAGGACATCCTCGTGGGCGACGGACACCGCCGTCGATCTGCTCAACAGCTCGAAACTCTCGTCGACTTCCTCGGCAAAACTAGAAAAACTGAAACAAATCGAAGAACTCTTCCGCGGAAACAACGCGAACAAAGAAGAAGACCAAGAAAACGATGCAAAAGACGTGATGACGGTTGTGTTGCGTCCGATGTTTGAATCGATCGTGACGGAAACCGATCCGAGAGTGCGAAAGTTCGGGTGCGAATTGAGCGAACGTATGTGCGTTTTACTCGGAGAAAACATGTCCGCCTTGTCGTCTGTATCGTCCGTATCGTCAGATGCGGCGGTTGAACGCAACGGAGGACATTTCGCGTCTGTGTTGGAGAGTTTGTTGGTCTTAGTCTCCGATGGGCAATTTCCAGCGGTGCAGAAAAGAGCGACGGCGGCGAGCGCAAACGCGTTTCGAGAAGTTTTAGTGAACGCGGCGATCGAAGGCGCGAACGTCGATCCGATGATTGATTTGGATGATTCTTTTGATGAGGGAGAGGAGAAGACGAAACAGATTACGAAGAAGACGAAACAGACGAAGAAGGAAGAGGAAAGTCGTCAATATTCGAACGTCGCTTTGATGTGGGAGAAAGCGTTGGCGCTGGCGCGCGCGATAAGCGCGAACGTCTCGAACGAAACGGTCAACGACGGCGTGCGAATGCAATCGGCAAAGTTTTGCGAAAGCGCGTGCTTACTCTTAGCCGGCGTCGGATGGGGAGCCTCGGTCGTCAAGCCGACGCATAAGTTGTTGAAATTGGACGAGTTGGGAAAGTTGTCGGACGAGAAAAGGGACGCTTTAAGGGACGGGCTGAAATTAGCCATCGAGAAAGGCGCGAAACCGTGCGGACCGTTCACGTTGACCTTAATTGGCGCGTTGGGGACGGTGTGCGTGAAATCGGAGAGACACGCGGTAGAATCGTTACAGGCGCTGGTGAACGCGTCTTCGACCTTGAGTAAACGGTTTAAATCTGAGGAGGGTAGCGGTGGTAGTAGCGGTGGTGCTATTTCCGCGTCGGCGAAAGCGTCGGCGTCGAAAGCGTTCGCGCAAACGTTTACGGAAATTGCCAAGAAAGCGCCTTCGTTTGCTATTTCCGGAGAATTAAAAGATGGATTAGCTTCGGCGTGTAGAGAATTGGGTGCGACCGCGGCGTTTGAACAAGCAATGCGACAGAGAGAGCGGGAGAGAGGGAAGAGCGCGTTGTTGAAGAACGCGGCGGGCGGCGGCGGTTCCTCGATTCGAGGTGGGATCGGCATTAAGCGAGAACGATCAGAGGACGCTTCTTTAGCGCCGTTAACGGCGGGTGGGGACGACGGCGGGATGAAGAGAGCGCGTTTACGCGCTCCGCCGCCACCGCCACCGTTACAACAGCAGCAGTTTCAACATTACCACCAGCAACAACAACAGCCGTATTATCATCAGCAACAACCAGTACATTACGGAGGCGCGGGGTTGCCGATGATGCAACAACCGCACCACGTTGTCAGTCTAGGCGGACACGGGATTCCACCTCCGCCACCGCCGGCGCCGTTACACCCGAGAACTGATCCCGGGATTTTACAACAAGTTTTAGCAACTTTAGAACAACTCGCGGCGTCAGATTTGAACATGTTGCAGAATTTTGTGACGCAGTTAGGGACGACGTCGCCAGCCGCCTTGGCGGACGCGGTGCTTTTATTCTTTAGAAATCCGGCGACGACATTGAATCAAGCGGTTTTGGGGATGAATTTTGCGCCTACTCGAGGTGCGCTCGCGCCGGCGGCGCCTTCATCGCTGGAAAATGCGCAACAAAAGGACTTGGGCACCGGGGCGATTCTTTCCGCCATCGCTCGCGTGCAGAAGCTTTCGAAAAGTGCAAATCGTAAATTCGCGTTGGATTGCGCCAAACGCATACGAGCGTACGGAGCACTGAGAGCCGATGGCGACGCCAAGGCGAATTCATTGAGTAGTATTCGATTAGCGCTCATAGCACGATTAGCCTGCGCGGATGCGATTCCAGACGGTTCTTCCGTCGGTAGCGGTAATAATAATAGTAAGAAGAACGAAGACGAAGACGGGGAAGAGGACCGAATTCAACGGCCACCCATGGCGAACGAAACGAAAGTTGGCGTTTTGAAACCGATGGATGGGAATCTTCGAATAGCGTCCCACGTCGCCGATGCGCCGATGGTTGCTCGTTCGATTTTGTTCCCGGTGGACGATGAGAACGCGCCTTTAGAAAGAGACGGCGTGCAATCGTGCGCGAGATGGTTAGCTGCGTTGCACGCGGCGGAGCTCGCGCAGAGTTTAGGCGCTTCATCCGCGAAAGCGGAAAACAATAAAAAGAAGAAGAATAAAGACGAAGACGCCGCCAACGCGCAGGACAAAGACGGGTTTCACTACTACTCCATGGGCGTGCGCAAAGATGACGCCATTCGCGCCGTCATGCGCATTCTCGCCTCCGATCCTCGCGCCAGAAGACACGAAATCTCCGAAAAAAGGCTCACGGGCGAAAAGAAACTCCTCTCAAAAATTCTCTGTGAAATTCCGTTCGATATTCCTAATAAAGCCTGGGACGCGCTTCGCGAGATGCTCGGTATGAGCGGCATCGACGAATACGACGTTTCTCGAGACGAGGCGTTTAGCGTCGAATCGAACAAGAACGACGATTCTGTCGTGAACCTCGCGTTGCACGTGTTGAGAGATTTATGCGTCGACCGACCACCGGCGCGAGCAAACGCGTTGGAAATTCTCTTAGAGTGTGCGACAAACACGGACGCGAGCGCGGACGAACGCACGAGGGCGAAAGCTATTCGTCTCGTGGCGAATCGATTACACCAACAGCACGCGGCTGAGGCGGACGCGAGTACGAATGGGGTGATAACAACCAACGAAGTAGAGCAGTACGCCATCAAATCGGCGACGGAGAACGGCCGCGATATTGGTGCGGCGCAGTTGCAATTAGCCAACGAAGCGATCGAGGCGCGCGCGATTGAAAAGAACGAAGCGGAAGCCATCAAAGGTATGACGACTGGAATTGAAGACACCGCGGAACAAGAAGGCGACGACCATCGAGAGAAAGAAGAAAGGGAGGAAGAGCAAGAACCTTCCGACCCGTACGCGAGCGCGAAAAAGATTGCCATTGCGCCTTCTTTGCTTTTGTGCGCGTTGACTGCGAAAAATCCGTCTTTACTTCCAAACGTCCTCGCGGCGTACGAAGCGCTTCCTCTCGAACTTCGCGAAGGATTACACGGACCAGTAGCTGGCTTAGCCCGGCGGTTAGGCCCATCATCTCCCGACATTGTTCGTGTCATCGCATCTTCTACGATCGAATCGAGACCGTTGATACTGTACATCGTCCAAGCGCTCGCTAAAGCCTCCGCGCCGGCACCGTTGCCGAAAGCGCTCGTTAACGCTTGCGAAACGCTCGCGGTTGAATCGACCAAAAAAGATTCGAGTTTACCGGACGCTTACATGGAAGTTGCTCTTGTTTTCGGGTCCATCGAAAAAGACAAAGCTAAAGAATTGCTCCCAAAACTGGTGGACGTGCCTTCGCCGTCGGCGTTTGAACGCGCCGTCGTGAGCTTGCAAAACTCCAACCTCGAAGCTCGGGCGTCCGCCACGGACGTCCTCGTCGCCTTGCACGAAATCGACATTCGCACCACCGACGACGCCGCAAACGACAACGCGAATAAAGCAGGAGTCTCCCTCAAATCTCTCGTCAACGTTTGCAACACCTGCTTCTCTGCCGATACCGCGGACTACTTCACCTCCTCTGCAGTGGCCTCGGCGCTTTCGCATCTCGTCGACCGAACGCCTCTGCCGAAACTCTTCATGCGCACTGCCATGCTCGCGGAAACCGCGCACCCGTCGCTGAAAGAATTCTCCCTGGAACTTCTCGAAAAGCTCGCGAAAAGAAAAGTCTGGACGATGGACCGCGGCATCTGGGAGGGTTTCGCGCGAAGCTGCAAAAAAGCCGCGCCGCGGTCCTTCCCCGTGCTCGCGAACATGTTGCCCATGGACAAGACGAAGGAAATTTTAGAAAAGTTTGGTAAGCATTTGCGAGCGCCTTTGAAAGCGTACGCGGAAGCGACCGGCGCGAAGAATTTGTTGGACGTTTTAAAGGAGGATGAAGAGGTTTAAAGAGGAGGATTAGGAGGAGCGCAGAGAGAGAAAGAAGACTTCGTCAAAGTCCGGTGCGATTATGATCAGATGATAGCTTTTAGTTCTACTCAACAAGAATTCATCAATTCAACACAAGTCTCCTCTCTGCTTCTTCTTTCCATTTTATCCATTTTTGTCCGCATTTAAAGGAAATACAAAACAAATATGCACACGTCGATTTTGCCCTCTCATCGCGCATCATCATCTTGGGTGTCTGATAACCACGGATTGGAACTTCATCGTTTACGTCGTTTACGTCGTTCTTACGTTTCTTCTTCTTCTTCTTTTTCGGCCCAGGAAGCGGCGGGAAAGACGATTCAGACGGTGGCGAAAGAAGGCATTAAACTGAAACTGATCAAACTCGGCGCGAAAACCGACCGAGGGCAACTCCTCTTCCCGCAAAAAGCGTACGCGCCGTTAGACGAGTACAACCGGAAACACAGAGAGGAAGTGAAAGTATTGGTGGAGCTCTTGACATCATACCCAGCATCGACAGGAAACTCCAACAAAATCGAGAAAGAGCAGTTAAACGGAGAGTGGGAGTGCGTGTTGGCGACGAAGCAGATTTTCCGCTCTTCTCCTTTCTTCATGGCCATTCAAGACTCCTTTGGGGACGCGACGTTTGGCGACGCGAAGAGTTCCGAGGTGTTCTTTCGTTTGCACGACTTGCAAGTCATGTCGTGGGGGGCGTCGACGGTCGGAAGAGTCGCGCAACGCATCGACGTCGAAAAGAAGACGTTAGAATCAGACTTCGACACGATATTATTCAAATCGACCGTGATTCCCATCCTTGGCTGGTTTAAACTCTTGCCGACGTTCGGCGGAAGGGTCGTTTCTTTCGCCGAAAATATGGACGTGGACGAAACGACCGGTCGCGTAGATTTGGAGCTCGTGAAAACGAGAGTCGAACGAACGGAGGGCATTCCCGAACCGCCTCTCTTTTTACCGTGGTTCTTAGATCGAGACTATCCCGTGAACAGAGTGTGGAAACTGCTCCCGTGGAACAAAGGTAAGCCACCCCTCGCGACGACGTACGTGAAATACGTAGACGAGGATTTTCGGGTCATGATGGATCGAGACGGCGAGTGCTTCGTGTACGTGAAAGTATAACAACGGATGACGAGGACGACCACCGCGAGAGAGACAGAGAGACAGACAGACAGAGAAAAAGAGAGAAAGAGAGAGAAAAAGAGAGAGAGTAACGCGCGCGCATAAAAAATGTATGTAATAATAGCAAAAGTAGTCACATCATCTAAACATCTCGCGTTTGGTTTGGGCGTGCGTTTCTTTGCACATTCGTCTTACACCACAAGTCACTCTTCGCCGCATAAAAAACACTAACAAGAACACTAACAGGTTTATAAAACAATACTAAGTTAAAGATAATGTCCGAACTCGCCGGCGCGGATAGGTTCAACATTAATTCGCAGCTCGAAGCGTTGCAAACCCGGTACGTCGGCACCGGTCACGCCGACGTCTCCAAGTACGAGTGGATCGTCAATCAACACCGAGACTCGTTGGCGCAATACGTCGGGAAACATTCCATGCTCCAATATTTCGCAGTCGCGGAGAACGAGAGCATCAGCAGAGTCGGGTACCAGATGAAACAGAAAATGCTACTGCCGTGCGGATTACCACCACCACCGAAGGAGGAGGACGGGGAGGACGAGTAGGAGGAAACGTGGGAGAGTTGGAGATGTGCGTTTAAGAACACGAGTGAATGAATTCAATTGGGGAGCTGCACGTGCGAAAGGGTTCGCAAGCGCGCGATGTAGAAAAGTATAGCGTTTAGAATAATGTAGATGTAAGGATAGAAATACGGTAGCACGAATCAATTTCGGGATGATGTTCTCACTTCGCGCGAGCGCATGCTGTCACATTTCAACGCGCGTTTGTATGTATAAATGGAACTTTTCTCTTTCTTTTTTTCTTTCCTTCTTCGTTTGGACGCCTTATTCAAGGGAGAAAATTCGCAGAAGACTTTGCAGAGGCGCGCGAAGGCGTTTCCTCAAAAACTCGTTTACGCTTTCGAAGAGTAGACGTATTTCTCGCGCAACGTGTCGTCTTCGTTGAAGAAGCGCTCGTGTCTTCGCGTTCGAGTGCAGGAAACGCCGCCCAAGATCAAGCTGGTGCAAATCATGAGAAACGCGATGACGGCAAATACCAACGCCGGAACGGCTAAGCGTTCCAACTCGTCTTTGGTGATGGTGTTGGCGTCTTCACTTTTCAAAGCCGCAATGGTCGCTTCGTAGTCCGCCTTGAGCTTTTCAAAGTCGGCGACGAGTTGCTCTCGTTCGACATCCGCCCAACGTTTACGTTTGACGGAGAGAACGTGCGTGCCCATGCCGGTGCCGGCCAAGGTGGAGAGTTCGTGGATGAACATGGTCGAAGTGGCGGCGAATTTCAACTGCGCGAGACCGGCGACGCCTTTGGCAATGATAGAAGCCGGGACGGCGTTTGCACCGAAGTCCGGGAGCATCGCTTGACCTTCGGTGGATAAGACCATTTCCGCGAACGCTTTGACGGCTGGGCCAGAGCGACCCAGGGAGGTCAAATCCTTTCGAATGAACATGAACGAAAGCGCGGTGATTGGCCACGTCTTTTCGCCACCCAAATCGAGCAAAGACAAATTGTCGTTGTCCCAATCGCCGTCGGCGTTTGGAATGGAGGACATAATTTGCATCACGGCGGAGCCAATGTCGGCATCCGCGGCCGTCAAGTAGTTGCCGTCTTTGTTTTGCAAGGCAACTTCGGCGAGGCCCAACGCTTGTCCGTGACCGGATTCGATGTACCCGATGGAATACTCCGTGGCGCTGATGGCGTCGGAAACGCCACCAGAACCTTCCGCGGCGACCGTGTCGGAGGGCCAAAATGGCGGATTCGTCGGGACCGTCGGGTTCGAACTCGCCGCGTTACCCTTTCCAACACCGATGTCCCAATCACTCGGGCACACCTTGTAGAGGTATTGGGAGATCAACGACGTCGAGGAAGAACCGTAAATGCGTCGAACGACGGTAATTTCTTTACCCGACGGTGGTGAAAAGCCAGGATTGGAGCTCAAAATATCCGTGTGGTCCCAAGTTTTGATTTTTCGAGTAAAAATCTTTGCCAAAACGCACGGTTGTAAGTCCAACGCTTTGCCATCCGGAACGCCCGGAACGTTGTGGAAGAAGGAAATTGCGCCGAGTTGGAACGGAATCGTCACGAAGCCTTTGCCGGCGTTGTTCAAGTCGGTATAATCCGCCGTAGGGACGACGATATCCCCAGAACCAAAGTGCGAATAAGGTTCGTAACCGTTGTCAGCGCCGACAAATTCTTTAATGCCGGTACTCGAGCCGACCGCGCGGTAGGACATGGACAAGTGGATTCTCGAACGCTCTTCCAAAGTGTCCATTAGTTTCCAAAAGAATTTCGACGGGTTGGTCGTCCCAGAGCCGTGAACGGGTATAGACTCCATCGATTGCAAGTTCGCCACGGAGGACTCCAAGACGTCCACTTTGGAAACGAGCAGTTCGCGCTCGTAATCGCCGTAAGATTTCCGCTTACCAGAAAACACGTATGCGCCCATACCGACAGTCGCTTGAGTGGTGGAAGCCAATTCAAATGTCCACGTAGTTAACGCAATCTTTGATTCCACTTGCGATCTCATCGATTCCGTCGTCGCGCTGTCGAGCGCGTAAAACAAAAAGTCCGGAACCATGGCTTGACCTTCGTCGGATAAACAATACACCATGAACGATTTGACGAGCCTCCCGACTTTGCCGGTAAGGTTCGTTCTCGCGTAAATGTACGTAAACGCGGTAATCGGCCACACATCTTCACCATCCAAGTTAATCAAAGACACCGTATTCCAATCGTCTTCAATCGATGGTAAGCTACCATATAAGTTACTATACTCCGTCGCCGCTTTGGGAATGTTCGCCTCTTTCGAAACCAACTGTTGACCGAACTTGTTTGTCAAGGAAATTTCTTGAAACCCGAGCTCGTGACCGTGACCGGCGTCGATGTACCCAATTGAATACTGGTTCTCAGCGATTGCGTTTGCCACGTTACTGCTTCCTTGCCGAGGTTTCGCATACGTCGCATTCGTAGGGAACAAACTGTCATCTTTCACAACGCCGGGCCAAAATTCAGGACACGCCTCGTACAAATAACTCGTAATCCCGTACGTCGAACTCGACCCGTCTGATCGATGGATGATCGTAATCGGTTGCCCAGCCGGGACAGATAAGTTCGGGTTCTCCGCGACAATCGTCGCATGGTCCCAGGTCGTGATGTCTCTTCTAAAGATCTTCGCCAACGTACAGCTGGTCAAGTTCAATCGACCGGCGACGCCCAAGTCGTCCGCGGCGACGTTGTGAAAGAAACTCACCGCGCCGAGCTGAAACGGCACTTGCACGACAGTACCAGCGAAACCGCTGTGTTGACTGCTGCTCAACGGAATATCTGCGGAACCAAAGTCCGAAACCTCCCCGATGAACTCGGTTTGTCCCGTCCCAGACCCGACGGCTCGGTACGTCATTCGCACCGGTTTCCCCGCTCGCTCTTCCAAAATATCCATCGCCTTCCAGAAGTACTTGGACGGGTTGGTCGTGCCAGAACCGTGCATTTCAATCGTCGTCGCGGAGACCCCCGAAAATAGGCTCATCGAGGAGCACGCGAGGAAGAAAGAGAGCGAGAGGAAAGAGAAAAGCGTGGATTTCGCCGTCGCCATTCGCGCACGCTTCGTCGTCCTCTTCGGATCGCGCATCATCAGAGAGACGTTTAAAAAGCTACTAGAGTACAAAAAGAATGTGTTCTACTGCTTTGCGTTTTATCTTCGAGGAATCCTAAAAAAGTCTCGATATCGTTGTTGCTGTCCCGCGTAGATCTCCCGAACGATTTAGTTTAGGTCTATACAGGGGCAAAAAATGTGACGATTTTCAACAGCAGAAAGACGAGTTTGTATATAAAAGAAAGCGTTTTTATCACACGTTTTAAAATCTCTCTCTCTTACGCACGCACGCACATACACGCACACACACTCAAAACAGTCCTCCAGTCTTCCAATCTCAGAGTCTCCATTTCATCTGGGACGATGATTCAAACGCCGTCTCGCGGGATGCCGCCTTTGCGATAATACTTCCCTCCGTAATCCGCCTCGTCTTCTCGCAACGCGTACGCTTTGCGTTCTAAATCTCTCGCCTCGTCTCTTAACTCCTTCGCTCGATTTTCCAGTTCTCTCGTTCTTTGACGTCGGTGTCGTTCGATGCGTTTCCTCGCCGCGTCGGCGGCTTCCTCCAACGCGATCGCGTCTTCTCTCAAAGAAGACGCTTTCTCTTCCAAGTGCGCTGGCTTCGTTTCTGGGTTTTCGCCGTACTCCTCCGCGGAGATTTCTTCCTCCAATAACTCGCGCTGTTTTCGATCGACCATCTCCTCTGCCTCCTCTGTTCGTTCTTTCCTTTCTTTCTCCTCAATGTCTTTATTGCTTTCGGACGTAAACGACGTAAACGACGACGAAAAGGAGGAGGAGGAGGAGGAGGAGGACAACCACCTACTTTTCCCCAACAACGTCCTCGCCACAAAGCCGCGCTTATGTCGAAGCATGATGAATGATTCCAGCAGATGTCTGAAAAAGAGAGTAAAAAGTAGTTCACGATGTGCGATAATCAATAAACTGATGAATAATGTGTATGTATATTCAGAGGCAAAGAAGCACGACACAGCGCGCGTTTCGCGCTTTCTTTTCGTATCTCATCTTCCCGAGTATTTTTTTCTAAACCCTAATTTAGGGTTTTGGTGTTTCTTCACCACCACAAAACGAACGAAAATCTTTAGAAAAAGACTGTTGTGCTACGATGATGATGACATTGATGACGACAACGACGACGCTGAGAAAGAGAAGAGAGGACGAGCACTGCTGCGCGTAATACTAATCTTTTTTGACGATAAGAAGAACGAACCTTGTTGAACCTACGACGGAAGAGTTTAAGAGAGAGAAAAAAGATGCGGATTTGCGTGAATTCTAACGGCGTTGTTGGGGATGTCGTTGCGACGAGGAGGAGGAGTGTTGGTGGTGCAAAAAGCATCTCATCGGCAAAAAAGCAACCGCAAGGACAACAACACCAACGGCCGAGTCGTTGTCGAGGAGGAGGACGCGGTTGTCGTGGTGATGAGAGTCGTTTGTTGTTTGGGAAAAGAAAAAGTTCGACCTCAATTTCGAGTGCTTCTTCAACGGATAATCCAACAACAATCCTCCGCGAGGACGGCGGATCTTCTTCTTCGTCGTTGTTTCGCATGCGCGACGGCATCGTGTCCGCGCGGAAATCGCTCTTCTTTTTCGGCGCGAAGAGAGAGATGCGCGTGTCTGTCTGTCGCGAGAAGACGAGGAGGGGTGGACGAAGGCGGTACGCGCACGGCGTGGTGACGTTTGCTCTCGCTTCGTCGTCGCAGAGTTGTTGTTGTTGTTGTTGTTGTTGTTCTTCTTCTTCTTCTTCTTCTTCTTCTTCTTCTTTTGGAGGATTCGAGGAGGAAAGGAAAGAACTATGGCGACGACGACGACGACGACGAGCGGGGATGACGTGTCGGACATCGATGAAGGACGGAGAAGAGACGAACGAGGAATATTTGGATGCGATGAACGTGACTGGTAGGAAGATTGTTTCGGAGGATGAAGGCGACGAGGATTTTGATTTGGACGCGGCGTTTAACGAGAAGTTTTCAAAGTCGAAGGAGCGCGACGAAGAGCAACCGCTTCCGGAAGGGACCATTCGCGTTAAAGCCAAGACTTCGTCCACGTCTTCGACTTCGTCTTCATCGTTGAGATCTTCTCCCACGGAAAAGAAAATGAATAGAAATGGTCGAGCGGAGAAAGATGATTTAGCGTTTGATCCTGTAGCTGGCTCCGTGGACGTATCTATGGATGATTTTTCGTACGATCCGGAACAGCAACAACAGATGCTCTTGCAAAAGCAAAAAGAAAAAGAAGAGCGAGAGCGAAAAGAAGAAGAGGCGAACAAAACGAAGAGAATGGCAACCGATGGGACGGTCATTCGTCGCGTGTCGAAAGTAGCTGCGATGCCGTTGAGAAATAAAGTGCCACCGACGAGACAGTCGTTTGCAATCAACGCGGCAAACGAAGAGGCGTTGAAAGCGGTGAAGCAAAAGTTTTCGCTCAGAAATCTCGTCAGTAAGAAGAACGATGATAATAAACAGAATTATACCGCTGATTCGAGTGCGAAGCCGATTCGAGTAGGGACAGTCATACGGAAAATCTCAAAACCGGCGCGTCTAAATGATGATGAAAAGGAGAACAACGCGCAAAAAGCGCTCGCGCTCATCACGTCACAAGCCCTGGCAGCTTTGTCGTTTCGCGAGCAACTTCTAAAAACGCTGAAGGACAGCACTTTGGGAGACGCTCTTGCGGTCTTCGATGCGCTCTGGCAAAGCTTTTGGATCCAATGGCGTTCCCGGCTCCAGAATACGGCGAAATGGGTTCTCTTTGCGTCCACGGCGCTCACGGCGATGTGTCATTACGTCATCGGCCCTGGAATGATTGGCCCGAGATTACCGCAAATTGGAGAGTTAGCATCATCCGTTGTTGGTCGTCCAGTGCGCGTAGGCAGATGCAAACTCTTTTCGTTTCCTGGCATTTTAGGTTTTGGACCGGTTTTAGAAGTTGGGCCCTTAGTCGTGGGCGCGGAAACGACTGGAGGCGAAAAATCAATCGTCGAAGTCGACACCGCGAAAATTTCATACGATTTAATGCGCTCCATCACTCGGAGGAAAATAGTTGCGGAAATTCGGTTGGATGGCGTCAAAGCGACTTTGAAGCAAGGTGTCAATCAGTCTTGGTTTGGGTACCCGGAAGATTTACCCACTTTTCAAGCGAATTTGCCCTCGGCGCGACCGTCGTTTAATTTAGATGCCGTGAAAAAAGCGAGCGCGGAGGCGACGAATGCAATCAGTGAAAATAAAACAGCGAGTGGTCCAAGCTTTGAAGTGCGCGTGATTAAGCTCGAACGTGGCGTTGCGGCTTTGCACATGGCTGGAGATTCTCAACCGAGGAACGTGAAGAACCTTTCGGCGACTATGAAAATATCGCCGAAAGGTGAGCTCGATCTAGACGCAAAGTTCAATCCAATTTCTCGAGCGACGCCTCCAGAACAGAGACAAAACACGTTCATCGCGAATTTTGCGGCCCGAAATCTTCGAGGTCACAACTCTGACGCCGAAGAACGAAGTTTGAAATATGAAAAGAGTCGTACCGATAACGGCGGCTTGCTTAAAGTGAACGTGCAGTATAAAAAACCCGAGAAGAATCAGAAACCAATGGGCGAAGACGATATAGCCATGCCAGATTTGAAAGTTAAAGTGAACGCTTCCAACACTTCTGCGGCGTTTGTTGACCGATGCATCCCGGGTTTACCGATCGATATGCACGCTGGGCGCTTGGACGGCGAGATTAACATCTTGGCGAAAGACCAATCGACGTGGCTTTTCCCAGAGTTTTCCGGCGAGTTGAGAGGGAAGCACTTGCGTTTCCACTTTTACGACGCCACGGATGACTTCGCGGACACGGAGTTAGATTTAGTTTTCCAGAAAAGACGCATGTACATTCACAACGGGAGAGGTCACTACGGTCACGTTCCAATTACAGTCACGGGCGATTTGGATTTGAACCCGCTTCCGGTGAAAAGTTTACTTTTAGGTCCGGACGCGAAAGTTCACGCGCCGAGAGGAGAATATCGCCTTTCCGGTCAAATCGCACCAGTAGAGGCACACGCTTTGCGAGAAACACTAGGTGTCCGTCCTCCACCAAGACCGCTCGCGGGCGCCTTGAAAGGATTCTTGTACGTTTCTGGCCCTTTGGAAGCGCCTGTCTTCACCGGGCAAGCGGAAACGACAGATTTTTTACCAGAAGAGAACGCGAAAGATTTCAGCGCTACGATGGAAGAGGAGAAAGCCTGGTCGTATCGCGCGGTGAAGAAGTACGAAAAGGAAGGCGCCGTTGCAGCTTACGATCGTGTTCCCATTCGGAACGTGAAAGCGACATGGACGGTGGAACCAAAGAAGGATATTTTCGTCTTGCATTCGGCAGAAGGGCAGTTGGTTGCGGGCGGCAAAGTGCGTGCGAGCGGATCGATCAAGATAAATCCGGACGCGTTGCATGACCCAGCCGCGATTAACGTGGAAGCAACGGCAACAGACGTTGATCCGAGAGCTTTAGGGAGACAAGTAGCAACAACAGGATTCGATAATAGCATTAGTAACGCGAATGGGAGTGGGGACGAAAACTCGCCATCGACTAGTAATAGCACCACTGACGCAGAAAATGAAATCGGCGCTTGGATTGACCGCGTGTGTCCTCCTGGCTACGCGGATGCTACGGCGACCATCGAAGGTGCACATTCCGGTCCCAAGGTTAACGTTGACTGGAACATAGATCACGACGCCGATGTGGGCGGTAGAGTAACAATAGAACGGAAAGGTATCACTGCAAAGCTGAAAACACCTTCAATTGAAATCGATGCAGACGTAAAGACGGAATTTCCTCCCTTAGAAAAAGCGTTAGCTGCTGTAACCGTGGAAGATGCGATTGAAGCTGGGAAGCCTGCATACACGGCGGCTGAAGTTGATGGACGAGCGAACGGGTTTGATTTGTTTGATTTAGAAGATGGTCGGGAAGAAGGTGGCGAAGCTGTTTCGGAAAAGTTGCGATACGTTCGAGATCCCGACCGCGTTCGATTGCGAGTAGCCGGGCGCGCGCGCGTGAAAGGTAAATTTTCAACTCCAACGGCATCCGTCGCCGGTCCTGAGAACTCCGATGGCGTCGCTGCAACGGATGATAAAGATAGCGAAATCGCCGCGAGTGACGAAGAGAAGAAACGAAGTAGCGCCTTCCCGACGTTTGAAGGTACCGCGCAGTTGGATAACTTGAAACTGAACAAACTCGAGCTCGCTCCGAAACTGACCGGCAAAGTTTTCGCCTCGGCCACTGATGGTTTATCGCTCTCGGCGAAAGGCAGATCAGATGAGTCGTTGTCGGCGGAAATATCTGCCGACGGTAAAGCATCTGCGGCATTACGTCGCGGCGCTTTACGAGCGGGCGTTGAGTTTGGTGATTTTACAGGCGCATTCGAACTCGCTGGCTTGAAATTGGACGACTTGGAACTCGGATCTTTGAGAGGTCGCGTGGACGTCGCGTCTGCGCGATTAGATTTACGAGAAAAAGTTGGCGAAGGGGTTTTACGCGTCGAAAAGCCACGTCTGAGTGGTTTCACCGGCGATTTAGCAGAAGGCGAGGTTTCTTGGAGCGGTAAAACGGTAAAACTTCACTCGGCAACTCTCGAGCAAGCGCGTTCGAGGTACGAAGCTGATGGCGAGTACATGTTACCGGACGCCGTGTGGTCCAAATTGCCAGAATCTAGAGTCGAGAGGCAAAAACGAACAATGTCGGAAGGCGATGCCTCGCTATTGTCTGACCTTATTGATGTCGATTTAGTCGCGGAAGCAGGTAAAGAAGAAGATGCCGTAACGGAGCCAGCGTTAGCGGTGACGTCGTCAGAGAATGAAACTTCTTCAGTCGTCGCCGCCGCCGCGGCGGATGCGATGAAGGAAACCAAAAATAACGACAACAACAACAATAGCAACAATGAAGGTTTATTTTCCGGATTCTTCTCTGACATGAAAAAGCACCCGGCGGCAAACTTAATCAAGGAACAGCAAACACCTTCATCTCCATCGACTCAGGGTGACGACGAGATCAACAAAGGCGAGGAAGTTCGAACGAAAACACCGGACGAGTTGGAAGAGGAAGCTCGCATCGTGCGCATGGAACAACTCGAAATGCAAGAGCAGATTGACGAAGACGCAGACGAAGACGACGCCTTTGACCGAGAACAACGCCAACAACACGATAAAGCGACGAAAACAACGCCAACAACGTCATCGATGATCTCGAGCGAATACACCGACAACGGGTCCGTGAAACCGTACATCTCTCCTTTTGAAGAACGTAACGTGGAAACTCCGTTTGGCTCTATCGCGTCGGCGTCCACCTCACAACCGTTGTCCTACGAACGCGACGCGTGGTTCCAAGAAAAGATGAACGACACGCCGTCAACGGAAACCCAAGCCGTGAAGAAAGATCGCTTCTCGAACGTGTTTAAACAGTTTAAACCACGAAACCGCCGAAACGGAGATGCTGATGGACGGAATCGCACGAGTGGAGCGCCGAATTTCAACAAACCAGGTGCGCCTTCGTTACAGAAGCTTCCGCCCATGAACCCCGAGGAAGCACCAAAAGCGGAAGGCGAGTGGCGTTTCCGACTTGCGGTGCCGTCCGCAGACGTTGAAGAAATGCTCCCGGCTGTTCGCCTCTTTGCGAGTTTACGCGAAGAGTCGACGCCGCAGGAGTACGGTAGAGCCAAGGAGGCGTTCGTGAATGCGATTTCTCAAGCATCGGTGATATCGCAAGACATATCTCGAGACGTGTTCGAACAGTTGATGGAATCGAGAGAGAAAAAAATGACCTCCAACGCAGTCGATAAGAGAAAACAGCGACAGAATAACAACAAAAAGAAGCGAAAGTCTAAACTGCAGCGTCATCGAAGAACGACGGAGTTCATCGACGTCGACGACATCGACGACGATTTAGCGGATACAGAGAAGAAGGCGGTGCAATTGCCCGGGTTACAAGATTTGAAAGGTGAATGGCGTGGAGTCGTGCAAGCGTCGGGAAATTCAATCAAGAAGACAAGCGTCCCAACTGCACTCCTCGATGAAGAAGACGCCAGTAAAGACGAACAAGCTGCAGCGAATGGCGACTTTTTCAAAGATTCCTCGAGAGCGTTCAACACCGCTTTGAGTAACTTAGAAAGTTCACATCCGACGTCCGTTCAATTCGACGTGTCGGGTGAAAACCTTCTCTGGGGGCCACACGTTGTTCGAAAAGCTGAAGCGTTAGGTTCCGCGAACGAGAAAGACGGCATGAAGCTCGAACGCCTTGAAATCACCTCCGACGCTGCATCCTTGTCCGCGCAAGGCGCCGTCGGCGGCGAGGTGCAAGACGCCAACTTTAGTCTGCGAGACTTACCGATTGGTTTTCTTACCGAGGTTTTTCGACCTATATGGCCATCTGCGCTACCTCGAATCGACGGGAACTTGTTAGTGCAAGGGCACTTGGGAGGTTCCGTGGAAGAACCGACTGGGGACGTCCTCGTTCGACTTCGCGATGGTAAGATTGGATCCACGAAGCTCTCCGCGGTGGAAGCGAGAGCGTTGTTGAACGACCAACAACGCGTTGAATTTGATTTTGAAGCGTCGCCGATGACGAGTGCTTCTGATGGCGGTTCGAGTGGTATCGTTCGCGCGTCTGGTATCGTACCATTACCAGAAGCTGACGATCAGTCTTTAGCCGTGGATGCGAAAGTTCGAGACGCCGGGATGTGCATTCTGTGCGCCGCCGCTTCCGGTGGTACCGATAACGTCGAATGGCAAAGCGGGAACGCGGACATCGCGTTACACGCTCGAGGTACATCTGAAAACCCAGTGTTCGATGGAGTTGCTGAAATAAGACGCGCGAAAATTGTCTCTCCGTTCCTGGCGAAACCTTTTGCGCCGACGAACGCTACGATTCGAATTCAACGAAACACGCTGTATGCAGACGATATCGAAGGGAGATGCGGTAAAGGTTTCGTAAAAATTAAAGGCGCAATCCCAGTCATTCAAAGGCGAAAGTCACGAGGCGGAGATACGTGGGATAATTTAGTCGCTCGAGCGGATACGCAAGCTGGATTGAAAGTTGATATTCAAGGATTGGACGTGCGCGCGAGAAACGCGTACAACGGTCAAGTCAATGCCGGTCTCGTTTTGAAAGGAACAATCAGCGCACCTGAAGTCGGAGGGTCCATACAACTTTCAAAAGGCCAAGTCACCGCGACGCCTGGTCAGCCGGAAGACGCCGCACTTTCAGGAGCCGAAAATGAAAAAAAAAATGTCGACATTCCAGGCGCAAACAGAGGCAAGGATGATTTGCTTTCGCGTATCGATCGCGAAGGCAAACAATCGACAGATTTGGCGAGCGTTTTGCAACGTGCGGCTATTGCGAATGACCCAGAAGCTTGGGCAGCTTTAGAGAAAGCGCGGTTACGTCGGGAACGTAACTTGGACAAGCTCTCGGATGTTCGCTTTCGCGGTCTAAAAGTCCAAATCGGTCCGGAAATGTCCATCGTGTATCCGTTCGTTTTGAACTTTGGCGTCAGCGGCGAAGTGACCATCGATGGTGCAGCCGACGCGAAGCGTTTACGCCCATCTGGCGTGATTAATTTTGATAGAGGCGACGTGAACTTGGTCGCTGCGCAAGTCCGTTTGAACCGAGAACACCCAAACCGCGCAGTTTTTATCCCAGAAAACGGTCTCGATCCAATGGTGGACGTCTCCTTACTCGGCGCCGATGTCCGAGCTTTGATTCAAGGCCAAGCTTCAGAGTGGTCGAAAAATCTCGTCTTATCTTCAGCGACGGAATCTGCGTCTGGTTCGGGTGGCGAAGGCGGCGGTTTAGCCAGTCTCTCGAGTTTATCTCCCGAAGAAGCGGCGAGGATTTTCGAAGGACAGCTCTCGCAATCGTTGTTAGAACGCGATGGACGAATCGCGTTTTCCTCCTTAGCCTCGTCGACATTAGCGTCGTTGATGCCTAAAATCGAAGCCGGTGGGAACGTCGGCAACGCGCGATGGCGCGTGACGGCCGCACCTTCCCTCCCTGGTCTCTTGTCGCTAGATCCTGGCATGGACCCGTTCGCAACTGGTGCGCAGTTCACTCTCGGTTCCGAGGCTGAAATCGCGTTTGGTGACTCTTTGCAAGCGTCCATGTCTCGAACGTTAGCAGCGGATGAAACGCAAACCGAAACCCAATTTTCGCTCATGTATAAGCTGACTAAAAAGTTGCGCATGCAACTCGTCTCAGTGTCCAGCGCGGCCACAAGGCTTTTGTTCGAGTATACAAACCGGGACTAAGAACAAGAGGAGAGAAAAAGAGGAAGAAAAGAATTCAGCCTCATTTCTGTACTTGTATTGTATTCATTGCTCGTTTTGTCACCTTATAAAAATACACTTATTGTTTCTAAATCTAATAGCTAATGCATCCGCGCGCGTTCTCTCTCTCGATGAATCCGTCCACTGCTTTGACGCATAGTCTTTGTACCAAATCGTCCCTCGCAATATGCGAATATGCGACCGCGTTTGACCACTCTTTTTCTTTCTCGTTGTCTTCGGAAAGAGTGGCAGCGCGAACGATGCGCTCGGAACCTTTCCGAGGATGTTCTAGCAAACCAACCGTTCGCATGGGAATTTCGTACAACAAACGCAAAGCTTTCGGCCACGTTCGCGTGAGTTTCGTGCGACACAATCCCGGATCGACCACTTTTACCCTCACGAAACCATCGTCTCTATCTTCTTCTTCTCTCATCTTTCCGAGCGCGTACGCGGTCACCATCAGCTTGCTCAGCGCGTACCTCACACCTAACGTTTCAAAATCTTTCTCTTTCCTTGCGCTCGCGCACCGATCGAGACGATTTATCCACTCTTTCGCGTTCGCTCGCGTGCATACCCCAAGTCTCGCTCGATGCGTAAACGACCCGACAAACACCACCGTTTTCTTCATCGCGCCGCCGCCGCCATCCTCGTGGTCATCGTTTACGCTCATTTCATCTCTCCACAGCTTGGTCAAAACCGCCGGCCCGAGGACGTTACACATCGCCTCTCGATCTACACCACCTTCTTCGAGCACTAAAACCTTCCTCTCCGCGTTGCACTCCGCCGCGCAGTGAATCAAAACGTCCACCTCGTTCTCGGCGAAGTACTTCCTCGCTCGCTTTCGAGCGCCGGCGTCAATCGCCAACGTCGCGCAATCCAAATCAATCTTTGCCAAAACAATCCTCCTCTTCTTCTCCTTCTCGCCCGTTTCAATTAAACCTCTCGATTTTGCCGCGTTTCGCAGCCTTTTTTCCGCGTCGTTCTCATCTTCGTCTCCGCCTTCTCTCAAACGCCCATCATATTTACCCACTCCTCCTGGGGGAAAAGCGCGAGTCGGCAAATGCAACTCCACCACCGTTTCTTCTTCTTTATGTCCTTGCAAAAGCGACAAACACGTCTCAAACCCGATGCCAGAGGACCATCCGGTCACGAAGTACGCGACTCTTTTGACTTTAGGTTTTCGTCCAGGTGGTACTCCTTTTTCCCGCTCGTTCTTCTCGTGTGCGTCGCGACGAGAAAGATTCCAACGCAGAATGTGTTGATGCTTCGAAACGAACATCTGTTCCACGTACGCGAGAAACCACGCGAATAAGTGCACCATATTTTGCACTCTCCACATTGATGAGAGAGAGAACGTCATCGTCCGCTTCTTTTTCTCATCGTTTAATGTGTGTATATGTATCATATATATGAGGGAAATTGGGAATTCCCTCACTAATGAGCAGCACTTTCGCTGCGCTCAGACGAAGAATGTCTTCATCTTTTTCTCTCGCACCACCACCACCACCACTCCTACGTTCGAAAACGATGACTTCTTCTTCGAGTTGTTCTTCTTCTCGGTGCGTCTTCGTGCCGTCGTCGTCTTCAAAAAAAGGATTACATTCTTCATTTTATCCAAAGTCTCATCCGTCGTCGTCGATGGGTTTGTTGCGTTCTTCTCCTTCTTCTTCTTTCCGTCCTCGAAAGTTCTCCAACGTTATCTCCGCGTCGCAGTCGTCGTCCTCGGAAGGATCATCAGGTGAAGAGAAAAAAGAAAGGATGAAACGGGTCTTATCCGGCGTCCAACCGACCGGTTCCATCCACCTGGGGAACTATTTCGGAGCGATTCAAAATTACGTGAAATTGCAGGACGAACACGAAGCGTTTTACTGCGTGGTGGATTTACACGCGATTACGGCTGGTGGGCACTCGCCGAAAGAGTTGGAAGAGAGCACGAGGAAATCGGCGGCGATATACTTAGCCGCGGGCGTGACTCCGGAGAAAGCGTCGGTTTTCGTGCAATCGCACGTCGCCGCGCACAGCGAACTGTGTTGGCTTTTGAACTGCGTGTCGCCAATCGGATGGTTGGAGAAGATGATTCAGTTCAAAGAGAAAGCGAGGAAACAAGGCGAGGACGTGTCGGTTGGACTTTTAGATTATCCGGTGTTGATGGCGGCGGATATTTTGTTGTATAACGCGGATTTAGTTCCAGTTGGGGAGGATCAAAGGCAGCATTTAGAGTTGACGAGAGACATCGCCGGGAGATTTAACAATTTATACGGCGGGAATAAATGGAAAAAACGAGGGAAGAACGAAACGTCGCCGAGTGGGAGATTTCGGGGGAAAGACGTATTGATCGTACCAGAGGCGTTTACGCCGAAGAGTGGCGGGCGGGTGATGAGTTTGACCGATGGAAGCGCGAAGATGAGTAAGAGCAACCCGGCGGAAGGGAGTCGGATTAACGTTTTGGATTCGCCAGATGTGATCGCGCAGAAGATTAAAAGGTGCAAAACAGATGCGATAGAAGGGATGAATTACGACGACGAACGACCAGAAGCGAAGAATTTGTTGACCATGTACGAGTTATGTACCGGTATGAGTAGAGAGGAGGTGTTGAATGAGTGCGCGAGCATGCGATGGGGGGAATTCAAACCGGCGTTGACTGAAGTCGTGGTGGATCATTTGAAACCGATTCAAGAAAAGTACGAGAAAATTATGAACGAGGAAGGGTATTTAGACTCGGTGTTAGAGCAAGGGGCGGTGCGAGCGAACGAGGTGGCGGAAAAGACGTGCGCGGACGTGAGAGATGCCATGGGATTTGTCCATCGAAAAAGCAGATATATGTGATTTTTATTGTCTATATTTTATAACTCCGCGTGCACTTTCGTCTTCTCCTTCTTCTCCTCCTCTTCCTCGAGGTTCTCTTTCTTCAAAGGCACGTACTCCGCGCACTCGTCGTCTTCCGGGAACAGTTCGCAAAACGGTACCGAAGCGTCCGCGCTCGAGTTGATCGTGTTGTTATTCGCAGTCGCGTTTACCAACAAGCTCGAATTGTTATTCCTTAAATCTCCTTCTAAACCACCACTCGCCGCGGTCGCGTTCGCGGACGTCTCGTTAGAACCTTCCAAAAACCCTTTCTTTAAGTGAAATTGTTCCAATATCGCATCGTGCGCTCTCCCGACAATCTTCAACGCCTGCGTCTTCTCCGGCGCGATTTTATACACCCCGACCAACGCGCCGCTTAAAATCCCCGTCCCTAAAATTCTCTGCACGATTCCAATCTTCCCGACCACGTTTCCGCTCGCGTCCAAATCGTCAAAGATCCACATCGGCGAAAACACTTCGTTGATTGGAATCTCGTCGCTGGCAATGTTTGGTAAAATCCAAAAGTGTCTCCCCGAGACCAACCACACGCCGGCGAAAACCACCCCTCGCGCGACCAAAATAACCGTAAAGAACATCAAAATCGCAACACACAAGTACAAAATAATCTTCTTGAACCAGATCGGCGCCAACGGAAACAAGCACGCCAGCATGACCAAAATAGCCACCGCCCAAGAGGCGATTAAAAACGTCCAACTCATCGGCTGGTCGTACGTCCACGCGTAAAACGAATCGTCGTCGTTGGACGGATACGCGAACGATTGATTCTTCGTCTTCTCCAAATAGTGCGGATATTTCACTCGTTTCGTCCTTCCTTTCCTCGGATCCTTATATATCCGTTCGCATCTTTGAATCAACCCGCAGTGTAACAACACGTTCCCGAGATATTCAATTTTATCGTCCATCGTCTTCCCTCCGATCGTGCACTCTTTCTCCACGAAATCCGGATCTTCCCGTAAGCTCCGGTAGAAATCTTTCGCGCGAAAAAACGACTTTCGGTCGTCTCTTAATCGCGCCGACCGTTGTTCCAACGTCGAGTGTTTCGACGCTCTCAGGTAATGCGCGATCGATCGCGCTTTTTCTTTCAACTGTTCTTGGTGGTTTAACGCTCGCTTTTGTGATGATGTTCCATCTTGTTGTTTACTCTCTCCCGATTGCGCATTATTGCGCGACACCCCGGCTTGACTCATCAGGAAAAGAATACAATAACACACGCGCAAATGAATCTC
>Ga0115000_10001044_pt1 | contig 25176 bp, 34 predicted proteins | sample ArcticOcean_MG_C_6_FD_89690 | JGI IMG/M metagenome (GOLD analysis project Ga0115000, IMG submission 89690) | Marine microbial communities from western Arctic Ocean - ArcticOcean_MG_CB8_128 | ecosystem: Environmental > Aquatic > Marine > Oceanic | place: Arctic Ocean: Canada Basin | collected... | reverse complement strand
TGGGTCTATGCAATGGCGTGCCACAGGATCATAGTGTGTATAAACATATGACTCAGCTGCTTCATAATAAGATGCGTAGTATGATCCGTAATGAGGACCCTTATGAAGCATGTCTTGCCTGGGTGTAAATTGTGCGCCTCTTTGCTGATTTGCTCGCGGCAAACATGCTTCATCAATTATTGACATGAGGTCATTATACATGCTTACTGCATTTGAAGTTAACTCAAAGACTATGCCTCGACCAGCCAGTGTTATCTCTTCCCAGTCTTGATTTGCATTACCAAATCTAGGCATTTCTGCGAATGTGTACAGCCTAAGGTTTGGTGAAGCTCTTACAGCATCTGCTACTATTCCTTCTGTGATAGGACGTCGAGGTCCTTCAGGATCATTGATATCCCTTAAGTACGATTGCTCTTGCTCGTCTGAGAACACGATTACTATTCGGTCGGTATTAGGTCGCCATGTAATGCTAAAATTTTCTTTCTCTGGCATAGACCCTGTTTTTCTCCACCAAACTACTGATCCTAAATCCAGGTTTGCATTAGCTGAAAGGTTCCTAACAGCAAGGTATATTGCGTCTAAGAGCATTTCACTGCCTGTATTCATGCCTTCCAATCCTAACGCAGCAAAAGAAGCCAAGAATTGATCGAAGGGCACAATGTCAGATACTAATACAAGCATCTCTTTTTGACTTACTGGAAACTCTTTTGGTCCTACAATCAGCCCCCATTGAAGCTGTTGCTCTGCGGCAAATTGTGCTGAGAATCTGTTGAGGGCAATCTTTACTGCTTCTATTTCTTGATCCATGGATCCTGACCAGTCTACTATAAAAAGAATGTCTGTGTCTCTTATTTCTTCACCATAGTCGACTATTCCGTCGCAGTCATTATCTGCACCATCACAGATTTCTTCGCTAGGAGTGATTTCACCTGTACACAAACCAGGCTCAAACCGTCCGTTTCTGTCATTTCCCCATGCTCCTTGGTGGCAATATACCTCTCCGGGAACACAGACACCTACAAGCAAGGTTTCTGGATCTCCTGTGTAACATGCCTGATTTAAGTTTTCATCTATAGCCTGATCGCAATCTTCGTCAAAATTATTACACTCTTCTTGCTCGAGTGCAATGCCTCTAATTGGATCACACACAGGAGGCTCAGGTAGCGGAACGTACGTGCATAATGCAGCACAGTCTGTAAGGCGCATTTCTTGACATCCGAGGTCAACGCATTCGCATGTCTTAAAGCCTTGACCACATAAAAGAGGCGGCTCATTGCACGGCATTAAGTTTCCTACATCATTAATCGTGCAGAGACAGTTTAATTGCTCATCAATCTGCCCATCGCAATCATTGTCTGCGCCATCACACACTTCATCAGTAGGTCTAGACGCTGTGCAAGATATCCAGTTACCTAACTCACACGTTTCTATGCCTCTTTCACAAGCGGTTTCACATTCCCTTGCCAAATCTTCATCTACAACATCATCACAGTCATTGTCGATGCCATCGCATATATCAGCAGGAACTGCACCGCAGTCGTTACATGCATTTCTTTGGCCCTCATCGATGCTTCCGTCGCAGTCATCATCTAGAAAATTGCATCTTTCTTCACCGGGCCCGGCCGCATTGCATTGTGAAATTTCGCCCTCGATACAAAGACCAACCCCGGGTCCGCAGTCTGACTCGCATGGGAAAAAACCTTCGTCGACTAGATTGTCACAATCATTATCTTCTCCATCACAAATTTCATCATCACAAGGACGACAAGGGAGGTGAGCAAGGCTGCCTTTGTCACAGATAATCTGTTGTCGCCCCAGTGTACCGTCTTCTAGCTGGCATTCAAACCATCTAATAAACTCGCCGCTCGTTCCGGGCGGGCATTCCCACTGTGTATGACATTCACTTTGAGAGATAATTTCAGGCGGTGGGCACTCCGGAGTTTCGCCAAATGTGCAAGGTACTTTATCATCGTCACATATCTCGACGACAACCTGCATTACATCTATTGTTTGTTGTGGGTTTGGTGGACAGTACCAGCGCTGGTGGTCACAGCACTGAGAATAGCACTGACAGTAGGCTTGTGTCTCTAGAATAGACGTCTGTGCACAACGTTCCTCGCGAGTAAGCTCAGGCTCCGGAGGTGTCGGCGGACTCCAGTCCAAGATGTATACGTCAGGTGCACCAGAATCTTCGTATGGGTCACTACCCAAGCGTTGTTGGTCGTCGATACTGTCAAAAGACTGATCGGAAATCTTGTCACTGCATGCGGCTAAGATGACAAGGGCGGATAATATCATATATCGTAACACTATCATAGCGTACAATATGTAAATCAGAGAACTACAAGTGTTTAACGTTTAATTAGTTATTAGAACTAACGCCTTGAGAAATTTTGTATTCTAAGTGGTGATACACCTTGGAGAGGGCTGCTGAGGATAGATAGATATACTTCAAGCACCATTCTGGTAAGTCATCATTGTCATCGAGCATATCATGGAGTTTGGCAGAGTATTCAGACATTTTATAAAGGTCCTGCTTTGCCATGTGACCCTCATCTGAATCTGATTTTACTTCACCATAGTCAAGCAGCCTGCCTAAGTCTTCTTCCGTAAGAATTTTGCCTAATCCTTCTAGGCCCTCGTCTAGACCCATTTCTTCTAGGCTTTGACCCTGTTGCTGCAGTTGAGCCTTGCATCTAAGTGCTTCTGATTTTGCCCAACTTTTGACTGCGCTAGTCTGCACATGATCCAGTCCCTGGTCCACCATAAAGTATTTGTTGTCAGCGTCTAACAAGCTCTCTATTTCTTCTAGTGTCAGTGCTGATTTGCTTAATGCTTTGACGACAGCTAAGTCGTTTTCGTCACATTCAATCATTAGTATTTCTCCTCTTACCCTATTAAGTATTATGATCTCGGGCAAGCATCATTATAACAGCAAACTTCTCTTGAGGTCTAAATTGTCGACGGCCATGGGGGTGATTGAGCAATGCCTTTCGCTTGAGCTTTCTCCACTTCCGCTTAACACGCCTAGCTTCCTTGGAATCCATTGCATCGAAATGATGTGCTACATTTGACCAATGGTCTGTGTTAGGGATAATTCCTTCATCTAGCATCTTAAGCTCTAACAGCATTTTTTCATGAGGCTTCATGGGATATTGCTCCTCCTGATACTCTATTGTGAAACTCTAGTGTCTTATTATATATAGCAGTCTGCGTAGATTACATGTTAAAGGCCACATTTATGAAGAACGTCAATACACTCCATCTGATCCCTTGTCAGCGTCTTTGGCATGTCTAGAAATATTTCAATTTTATGGTTACCCATAATGTTCGTTTTGAGATTCTTAGCACCTAGCCCGGACATTCTTATAATTGTTCCGGGCTCTGTACAGGGAGGCACTGTTACTGTCTTGTCGCCTCTTAGAGTTTCAACAGTGATACTACACCCACCTAAGCATTCTGACGGCTTGAGCCTGACCTGACTATGTATGTCACTTCCTGACCTACGATATCTATCATCAGGTCTTACCCTTACTCTGACCATCAAGTCACCGAATCCGGCGGGGCCCCAGTCGCCTTTTCCGCTAACACGCATCTGCATGCCATCGGATATACCGTCAGGAATAGCAACTTTGACGCTAACTTTTTCTTGCAATGTTCCTGAACCGCTGCATGGCCTGCATGGATTAACTTTAGTCGCGCCCGTGCCCTTACATTCGTTACATGTAGTTTCCATTGTCATCCTACCCTGCTGGTATGCGATTGACCCTGCTCCCTCACATGTACTGCATGTTTTCTTGTACGTGCCCTTAGTAGAGCCGGTGCCTTTGCAAGGATCGCACTTAGACATTCTTTGAAACTTTATATCCTTGTTGCAGCCTAATACAGCATCTTTTAGATCAACAATAATCTCAATGCCGCGGTGCGATCCCTTCTGTGGTGGTGGAGGCTGTCTATTACGTCTCTTGCCACTGAATAGATCATTGAATATATCCTCAAATCCCGAGCCGAAACCCATATTGCCGAATGGTGATGACGATGGTCTATCATATTCTTTTCTCTTTTGAGGGTCGCTTAGAACTTCGTAAGCTTCATTGAGCTTCTTGAAGTGGCTTGCTGATTCACTCGAATCATTTTTATCCGGATGGTATTTTTTTGCTAATTTTCGATAAGCTTTTTTAATTTCATCAGGTGATGCCTGCTTAGAGACACCCAGCATCTCGTAGAAGTTTAAGCTCATCGGCGATTTTTATTCTTTCCAAACTGCTTGCCTGATTTTTTCTTGACAGCCTTCTTTTTAGTTGGATTCTTGTCTGCCAAGTATTTCCTCAGACCCGATGGACCCTGGGTTTCTATGATTATTTGCCGTCGATACGCTTCGTCTTCACGCTTTTTTATACGCAGTTCTTTCTTGAGCTTATTACGAAGCTTTTCTTTGACAAACTTTCCAGCTCTATCGATAAACAAGATTCCGTCAAGGTGATCATTTTCATGTTGTATAATCCCAGACATAGGCATCTTGAGGTCGACTTTTACACGTTTGCCCTTAAGGCTTGTAAAGGTTAACCCTACCTCTGACTTTCTCTTAACAGCAGCTGATAAAAACGGAACTGATAGGCATGCCTCATTCCATGTCAAGTCATGTCCTGAGAGTTCTAGCTCTGGATCAATTACAACAAAATGATCTGGAAATTCATCCTGTGGATATGGATTCTCAATCTCTGCTATAGCAGGATTAATTGCCAATATTCTTTTTTGAATTCCAACCTGCGGCGCTGCCAGCCCAATACCAAATGAAGCTTTAAGCGTATCCACTACGTCTGTAACGACGGAAAGTGTGGATTCAGTTATTTCTTCACCGCAGGGCACAGACTCTTCAGACAATTGTCTATTGGGCCACTGGAGTATTGTTCTACACGTCATGACTTAACTCACATCACTGAGGCATAAGCTTCCACTAACGGTACTCATGATGTTGTCAAACTCTTGATCTGATGTGTCTAGCTTCGCCATGATCTTAGCAACACGAATGGCTGCTTGTACTGCCTTGACATCCAGCTTGTCCTTGTACTCAGCGATGACGCACTTCTTATCTTCTGTTAGCAGCTTTTGCTCACTTTCAATTCTTGTAAGTCGCTCTACTAACTCTTTAACAGTCTCACTATTCATTCTCAATCTTCCTTTTTTAAAGTAATGACAAACGGCGTCCAACAGAGGATAGCCGCCAAAATATTCGTCGCAGCCCAATTGTTGTTGCCTGCTATAACATTAAACACAAACATTGTAGTGTTCACACAAATTGCAACAATACATAACTTTCGAAACACTTCTATGACTTCTTTCGAGTCTTAGTTGTGACTTTGGATTTCCGAGCAGGAGTGCTCTTTTTTGCAGCCGGCTTCTTGGTCTGATATGATCCTTCTAAGCCGTCTTGCCACATCTCGCCTGAATTATCCTTAGATGCTTGACTAGCTACTGGAGCTTTCTTAACAGCACTGGTTGCTACGTCAGTCTTTTTAGACGGTTGCTCTTCAGTGCTGATAGAACTAGCAGCTTTATTATACTCTTCTAGACTGGGAGCCACAACATGTAGGTCATGAAAATACGCAACTACTTGCTCATATGTAGCAAAATTTTGTGTAACTAGCAGGCTAGCTAAGCACAGCTTTCGCTTACCTTTGAATGTTTTCCATGGGATCATAGTCATTGAGGTATCTCCTATTGTGTATTGCTGAGCGTTGTAATAAGCTCTGCCCTTCGAAGTCTATAATAACCCTTAATGCCTTGCGCCTTAGCTATAGCCTTAAGCTCTGCGACCTTCATGTTATTATAGTCAGTTGAAGTATTTGTGCTAGAACTATCTGTGTCAAAACCACACATGCTCTTAATTTTTGTAATCCAATTCATATTAAACTCCTTAAATGTCAATAGATCCGGTATCATCTGATGCTGCAACAATTTCGAAAACACTTTCTTGAAATCTAGGGTCCTTTGCAGTTCTCATTATACTAGCTTCATCAATGGGCATATCATACATTGTATGAAGGGGCTCGGCAATCTTTTTCATTGCTCGCAAGAATACATTTCGTGCTGTTGCATGATTCATCTTGTGACCAGTTTCAGTCATTTGATCTGCAATAGTTCGATAATCCTTTGCTCCCTCAATAGATGTTACGGTTGCATAGCCATTCTTACTCTTGTGTCCTTTAGGCATACTCATTTATGCTGCTCCTTGCTTTTTGATTTTCTTAAGCTCTGCTGCTGTGATTGGAAAACTTTGATAATCCTGAGGATCTTCTTCGATGCCAAACCTCATTCGCATAATTTTTTCTTCACGCTCAGTCAGTGTAGACAATGCGCTTCTAATAATCGTGCACAACTTTTGTTTGTCCAAAACTTCATCAGGGCGAATAGCATCAACATCTGGAACGATATCACCAATTGTACGACCTGAATCACCGTTAGAATAGCGAATCGGCTTGTCAATTGAGATAGGAGTAGAGCCGCATGCAATCACGGCTTCTAGAGTATCAAGCGACACCCCTAACAAATCAGCTAACTCAGTATTCGTCGGAAGAGTTCCAAACTCTTCTTCATACTCTTCACGCATCTGACGCGACTTCCACATTAGATTCTTTGCGTAAGAAGGTAGCCTGATAGAGCTTGAATGACTGGCTACATGCCGTCGCACAGCCTGCTTAATCCACCAACATGCATAAGTGCTAAACTTAAAACCGCGGCGCCAATCGAATCGATCAACCGCTTTCATTAGACCGATACTAGACTCTTGAATTAAGTCTTCTAGGTCACACCCTCGATTCTGGTACTTCTTTGCGATTGAAATTGCTAGCCTAAGATTTGCATTAATCATTCTTTGGCGTGCTCGATCGTCTCCATTTTCGATCTTTTTTGAGAGTTCAACCTCCTCTTCACGGGTTAAAAGTCTGGTCTTACCGACCTGCTTAAAAAATTGCTGTAAACTATCAGACAATTTTGCCTCCTTACGTTGGGTGCTAGTTAATGATTCTTAGGCTGAACGCCGTTGAGATCGATTTTCATTAAACTTTTGACGACGCTGACGTTCATCGTCAACATAACAGTATTCGACTTCAAATGACTGCAAAGCTTTTCCATCGTCAAGTTTTTGAACTTTTGACTTTGAAGATGAAATACGCTTTTCAGCTTCTCGAATCAGCCTCTTCAACTTAGAAGCAGCATCATCAATCTGCCGGTCGGACATTTGCGTAAGAATGTCACGCGTATAACATGTCGAATTCTCGCTACTCATAAACAATGTCTCCCGTCGCATTGCGACTTTAAAGTTTTTTGGATTCCTTTTAAATCCTGATACTATAATACCATGCATTCGAGGTTTTTACACACGATTGTTAATTAAAATTGGATCTTTTTTATCTGATCCTCTAATGTCATCTTCGACTATGGCACAGCCAATCGATATTAGGTTGCAAGCAGCAGAGGCTGCATTTTCCATTGCTGATCTTACTACTTTTGTAGGGTCAACAATGCCCTCTGACAAAAGGTCAACGTATTCTTTTGTTCGTGCATTATACCCTTTACCCTGTTTAGATTTTACGACCCTTTCTAGCACAACTTCAGGAGAACCACCTGTATTACTAACGATCTGCCTGAGAGGCGCTTCACATGCCTGCTCAACAATACGAAGACCTGCATTAAAGCTGTCTTCGCCTTTCTTTTCACATCTCTTAATAGCTGGTATTGCGCGCACTAAGGCAGTGCCACCACCAGGTAGGATTCCTTCAAGATTTGCTGCCATTGTTGCACTAACAGCGTCATCTACTCTATCTTTGCGCTCTCTCATTTCTACTTCTGTGGCACCGCCTACCCTAATTACAGCTATGGCACCGGAGAGCATGCTTGAGCGCATTAGATAATAGTCTTTTTCTTGCTCATCAATGCTAACACGCGACAAATTTTCCTTAACCACAGTGAGCCTAGACTCAACAGATTCAGGGGTAGAGGTGCAACCTACTAAAAGTGTTGAGCCTTTTGTAACCACGACTCTTCGACAGTTACCTAGAGACCAACCCTCTTTGAGAGAGCCGTTTTTCTCATCATAGTCACCAGCATTAAATGCTGTGGTTCCTGTTACAGCTGCGATGTCCTTGAGGACTTCTGCTTGAACGTCCCCGTAAAGTGGTGCCTTGACCACACATACATTAAGTGTTCCTTTTAGCTTATTCATCACCAGTGCTTGCGTAACTTCTTGATCTATGTCCGCGCAAACGATAAGTAAGGGCTTTTGCGTCTCATGCGCTTTTTCTAGTACAGGCAGCACTTTCTTGATATTGTCAATTTTTTGAGTTGTTACAAAGACATCACACTTTAAGAATTCTGTGTGCAGACGATCCTGATCTGTTACAAAGTAAGGTGATACGTACCCTCTGTCAAACTTGACACCTTCAACGATATCCAATACAGTTTCAAAGCCTTTTGCAGGCTCAACAGTAACAACACCTGTTTGTCCTACTGAATCTAGAGCATCAGCAATCATATTGCCAATCTCAGCATCGCCGTTTGCTGAAATAGTAGCAACGCTAACAATGTCTTCTCTGTTGCGTACAGGAACTGACAGATTTTTAATCTCATCAGAAACTGCGACAGAGCCTGCATAGATTCCTCTACAGATTTTCATCGGATCAAACCCGGCGGCGACCATTTGTCTACCTCTAGAGTACAGCTCATGAGCTAGGACAGTTGAGGTCGTAGTTCCGTCGCCTGCAACTTCAGCACTTCTTTGTGCTGCCTCTTTTACAATTTGCGCGCCTAGATTTTGAAATCTATTTTTTAGATTAACAGACTGTGCTACAGTAACGCCATCCTTTGTTAGATGCGGTGGTCGTCCGGGCTTTTCTATCACTACATTACGACCTGATGGGCCCATTGTAGTCCGGACTGCTAGCGCTAGTTTTTCTACACCTTCAAATATTTTGTCAGATGCTTCCCAATCAAATGAGACAATCTTGAAATCGGACATTTACCCTCTTAAAATTTGACGTTGACACTCTAATAACAAGTTTGGTGCCTCAACAATTCTTTTTACGCCGGTTTGAATATTTTCGGCAATTATTACCTGACCCATCATATAGACGATATCAGACTCATTTACTAGCCCTTTTTCTTTTAAAAGGCGTATGTCGTTTTGATTTAACTTATCCATGCTAATAAAATACTCCCTTGCTTGACTACAGTAAATTAAACTAAGCAGTCAAACGTATCAACAAACTTTTTCCATGACGTATCGTTTGTCATTGCAAAAAACTTGTATTCTGTGAACTTTTCTCGTAAGTCTTCATGACAAAAGCTTGACGTAGTCTCCTGAATTGTTTCAAGGTCTTTCGTCATATCGTGTACTCGTATCATCGCTACGTTGTGATTAAAAAGATTCTGGTTTTCATCTTTCGCCAAAAACTCCTTAAGCATAGTAGGGCTATTCATAAGCTTATCAGCTGTTTTGTCGCCGATTCCTGGAAATCCTGGAATGTTATCTGCGGCGTCGCCACGTAATGCCTTCCAGGATACGTAGTCGAACGCTGGTGCTTCTACAAACTTCTTTTTGATGGGATTATAAAGGCGAACATTACAATCATTCTGGAGTACTTGTATGAAGTCTGTATCGGATGAGACAATTACGCTATCATCACTGCTGTGTCTTATCGTTGCAAGATTCATTATTACGTCGTCGCATTCATAATCTTCATGGCGTGCCACTGTAATAGGGAACTGTTCAGTAATGATTCTGATTATTTCGTTTCTTTGCCTATTGAAATCATCTCGGTCGTGATAGACACGCTGGGCCTTATAATTCGCATCCTGTGCCAGTCTTGCTTTGGGTTTGCCCTCCAGGACAAAATATGCTACGTCAGGCTTGAATTTTTCAATAAGGGGTCGCAAGCTTCTAAAGAAGTTAAAGACAATTGGATTATCCCCTTTCATAAAGCCAGATCTTGCTCTGTATAGTAAGTTATAGCCGTCTAGAAGAAGTACCTTCATTTGAGTTATTCTCCAGGTGTGATGTTATCAATAGGTGTTTTGAGTCGCGCCTGTGTGCCGTCAGGCATGGTAATATACATCGATGCATCTTCTACTTCTGCTGAAGGTAGTAGCTTATTTTTAGGGCTGGTCTTTGATTGCTTAGAAGTAGATGCATTTTTAGGCTTAGTCTTTGTTACCTCGCTTACCGATAGTGGCTGGTAACTAAAACATTTTGCAGCATCTTCTACAGCACCATTAACTAAACCGTCGATGGCCGATTTTGCTGAAGCGTAAAGACTTTCAGCAGCCTCATCCGGACTTCCGTAGATATCAGCATCAACTCTATCTAGATCGTATAGCTTGATATCAGCAGGATCATCAAAGTCTCCTCCGATTCTCACGCGAAATGTAGTTTCCTCACCATCTAGCGTCTTTTTAACATTTTGCTCACATACTTGTGCTGCTAAAATTGACTGAGCTTTTTTAGCAACCAAGAAAATAATCTGACCGACTTCGTACATAAATTAAACCTCCTGTACAAAAGTACAGTGTTTAGTCTAAATGTTCAAAGAAAGTTATATTTTAATGGAAGCCTAGACCGCCTACAAAGCCGGCGGTAATTCGTGACGCGCCTTGAGTGTCGTTGTGGGTAGGATTAATCTTTCCGTACTTGGAAATGCTGGCAAACTGGATTGCCTGGGCTAGCGACTTGTTGTCTTGTATAGCATCAAACATCTGTTGTTCGTCTGGTGTATTCATGGCTAGCTTGAGTTCTTCTCTGATGATTTTTCGTATTTTTGTCTCATCTGACTCATTTAGCACTTCTGAGTTTTTAAGCCGCGGCTTTTCTTCGGTTTCAATGCCTGCTAAGTGTGACATTCTATCAAAATTAAAATTCATGAAGATCCTCCTGCTATATAAATATGCTGCTTAGTCATTAATGTCTTCCAGAATGACAGTGTATTTTTCAGGCTCTGTTTTCCAGTAGTCCAAGCTCTTGGTATATTTTTTACGCATGTAGCTGGGAATGTCATCCTTGGAAAGGAGTCCCTCAAGGCGATTAATATTAACCATCGACTTTGACTGCAGGTCACCATACACCTTTACCAGCTTTTTATTTGCTGCATGCTTTTTCATGGAAACCTTTCCACGTGCACCTGGCGATAAATGCCTAAACTCATCAGTTGTCAGTCCTTCATAGTGTAACACTGTAAACTTTTCAAAGTTCTCATCTGCAACAACATAAAGATAATCTAGCGAACCTTTCTTCTGAAGCGTTTCAAAGTCTGACTGAAAGCTGTACGCTCCTGATTTTGTCCTAGAAGTCAACTTACATTCCAACTCTTTATTAAGCGATTCGATAACAATGTCAGGTTGCCCTGTTCTGCCGTCGCTAATGACACCTTCGTATGTCTTGGCTAGCTCTTCAGCAAAGAATTTTTCCTGCGCCTGTGACAGTAAAATATTGCGACGACCTAAGTTTGATTTTAAGTCCATTCCGTGCTGATCAAAAACTGAATCCAGGTCGGCATGGAAGTTTCGCATCTTAGTAAGTGCCGCGGCGGCCATATCTCTGGTGATGTAACTCATAAACTCTCCTTTTATTGTTCTTTTATATTTTACACCGCATTAGGGCAGTTTTACACTTTGTTCAGCCATGAATGTCACTTTTTATATACTAGTGGGTTTTTTAGTTGGTATAGCAGTTATGTGCGGAATGGTTATTGCCGTTTCCGTTCAAGATAACAAACCTATGCCACAGCCTGACCCCGAAGAGCCTAAGAAAAGCCCAGACCGGGTTGTATTTAAAAAGCCTGTTGACGATCATTACACATATAATACTTCTGGTAAGAAGCGAAAAGTAGTGAATATCAAGTACCGGGATTAGAAACGCTACTTCTTATACGCTCTGTAATCTGTGATCCCTTATGAGCTGCAACTTTTAGCGGTTCCAGCCCTAAGACAGCACGTACACGATCGTACTCCTGTGTACTCAATTTTTCCTTGAGTGTTGACATGTTGCAAAACTGATGTAGTTCCAAGTCTGTAACTGGTAAATCCTCACCATTTGATCCTGGTTCAAACTCACCGGTATCTCTAGACTCAAAAATAAACAGTACTCCTGGCATTACTTCTGTCTCAGGTACTTGAATAAAGGGAATGTTTGAAGTTAAGCCTTCTTCGGCCTCTTCATACATGATTTCAGGTATCCATCGATTAGACCTATTGGATTCAAATGACATAACTTATCTCTCCTTGAATAAAACAAAAACGTCTAAAAGATTGTAACATGCTATTGTCTAATGTAATCCATTAGCTCATTTTTTGCTTTGTCTAAAAGCTCATAATACTGCTTACCAACAGGAGTCTTTTGAATTATCTTTTTGCTAGTTTCTTCAGGTAAGTCGTATTCCATTGCTTCAATTGCTTGCCCAACAACATCTTCTCGGCCGTCTTCAAGCTGCACTTGTAGCTGATCCTTTGCGCTAGAGAAGGCAGTTTTTGTAGCAATTTCCAGTACTTCTTCTTCTGTTATTTCAGGATTATCTTTTTTGAGACCTTCTAGAAACTTTTCATCTTTTGCAATTGTCTCAGCTTGCTTTTCAAAGTCAGCCTTAAATGTAGGTGGCACAGCCTCAGCCAGTCCGGACTGTTTAGCTGTTTCTAGCGCTTGTTCAAACTCATCTGGTGTCTGAGCAGCTATGAGTGCTGAAATTAGTTCGAGTTGTGGCTTTGCTTTTGATAATAGGCCGTCTAACATTTCTTCTCTCATGTCAAGCATCTCATCTGCCTGTGCCTTAAAGACTTGATCTAGACCCGTCTCTTCGAGATAGCTTTCAATCTCTTTGTCGATATCCTTAATGCCTTTGTCTTTATTACTTGTGTCTTCGGCTTTATCATCAGCTTCACCAATAGAAAACTGTAGGGCGCCGGATTCACCTTTGGCCTCAGCAATTAACGGTCCTTTAGGTGCATGATGAGCAATAAAAAAGATATCAGCTAGCTTTCCAACTACATCTTTTGCTGTTCCCAATATCCCCTTCTTTTCATTAGGATCTGGTGGTGCTGCGGGTTTGGCGCCAGGAATCATGCCTCTGAGTGGCAGTGACCATCCAGCAGCATCCATGTAATCATATATGTTTGCTGGGGCCTTCGTAGCGGCTTTTCCGAGTTGTGCACCTAAAAACATACCGGGTGCTAGCGCGAATGTCAGGAGAGCAACATCTCCACCCCCTGCGGCCTTGTTAGCATCCATCATCGGCTTCCATTTAGCATCTAGATCTTTTTTTCTTTGATCGTAGTCGTCATGCGCTTTTTTAATCGTATCCGGGTCTAGTGACACAAGTACTTTTAAGTTTAGCTTGACAGCACTCAATATGTCTTGACCTGAAAGACCTGCAGCCTTTACGATATCTGTGAAAGGCGCGACAAATGTATTCCAAAGATCTGAATGTCTGGAAGCGGCGTCTTCTTTCAACAATATATTGATAACTTGTTGCTTGACCCATTCTCTATCTTGACTCATAATGTATTCAACTCCCTCGTTACACGTACAATTATACACGCATAACGCATACTTATTAACATTAAATATGGAGTAGCAACATGAAAATCGGCTTAGTACCTGTATCGGCGAAGCCATACCATGCAGGACATCATGCATTGGTAACCATGGCAGCATCAGAAAATGATCTAGTAAAGCTATTTGTTTCCACGTCTGACAGAAAACGCAAAGGTGAGTTTCCGATCTTAGGCGGTGATATGGCTCGTGTATGGAAAGAAGAACTGGAAGGCATCATGCCAGGAAACGTAGAAATCGAATACGGTGGGTCACCTGTACGCAAGGTTTACGACGCACTGGGTGAAGCTGACAAAGATCCTACAAATGAAGATACACTGGTCGTATACTCAGACCCTGCAGATACTGCACAAAATTATCCTGAACCTAATCTAGAAAAGTATTGCCCTATCCTTAGAGCATCAGGAAACTGCGTTTTAGCTGCTGAAGAGAATCCCGGAGCTTTCACACGCGGTGAGGGCACACCAAATATTAGCGGTACCAAGGTTCGTCAAATGTTAGAAATGGGTGACTTTGAGGGATTTGCAGCTGCAATGCCTAAAGGTGTAAATGCACAAAACATCTTTAATATCTTGTCTAAGCAGTCAGTAGGAGAGAATCTTCTTCGATCTTACGTTGGGTTGCTCATCAACAGCTAAAAACAATTGACTCCCGAATAATTTTTCTAAGCTGTCGCTTGGTGATTTTCATTTTGCTCTCGTCTAATTGCGCCAGGTCAGTAATACCCTGCTCTACAAACTCTGGTTTTTTCAACACTTCTTCGGGTGACATTCCCATATCATTTATGAATATGTCTGCCAACTTGCGAAGCTGGTCTTTTGGTACCGGCCCTGAATCTCTCATCGGCTCATCTAAGGGAGCTGCACCACCGGTGAAATTTCCCCATTGAGCTTCACGAATAATTCTTCTGAGCTGTCGTTTGGTGATGTACATCTGTTTTCCTTATGTTAGCTTGGTCTAAAACGTGCCAAAGGTATGTCTTTTCTAGTATAACGTGTGGCGTACTTAAACTGATCCTCAGCGTACGCTCTCTGTAGTTGCTGATAAATTTGGGCGATTACTTTATAGAAAGCATCGTTTCTAAATAGGGTCTTATCACGATCCCCGAACATCTTATCGATCATTTTCTCGTGATCTTTCCACTTCTTGTCGATTTCCTTGCGTGCCATAACTTCGATGGCTTTTTCGTCTGTCTTAGTGAAAGCTTCTGTAAGTAAGGCTTCTCTGATATACTCTCGAACTAATGCAACTTCAGGCAACGAACTCATATATGTGTCTAAGTCTTGTGACGTGCCTGAAAGCTTCCCTTTCGGATAAATTAAAAATCTCACCCCTGATATTGAGGCTGCTAAACCTGCACTAGCTAACTCTTCCTTGGTCAAAAACTTTCCAATAGATAGCTTTGAAGATCCGTCAGGTCGGGCGTGCATAACAGGTGCATACTCTTCTCCAGGTATATCTGGATAAGAGACAACGTGAGATCCTACAAGTCTATAAACAGGCTTGTCATCAGATACACCATATTGACTCTTTATCGCATTTGACACATCATCAGACAGGGGAGTGACTTCAGGAAGTACAGCTTGAAGCAGCATGTGAACTTTGTTGACACCGAACCCGGTTTCCGATATCGGATAAGCATCTGATCCGTATACACCCAAAACTGCCAATTCAGAATTTTCCGGAAGTGATCTAAAAAAACTAGGGGCTGCCAACTTAATCTTGTTGGGTGATAAAACCTCACTAGAAAGAATCACATCTTTAAAGAATTGCAAGACTTCGGGCTTATCAATAAGTTTTGTCATGCCTCCATACTGCTGAAACGACTTTACATTTTTTCCATCCTTTAGCGAGATGTATACATTGTCAGCTTCATTATCTGATTTTAGAAAAATATCGGCTTTAGGAGTATCACTTACATTTTCAACCCCGATTATCCTTCGAGGCCTTCTCAATTCTTCAAGAGAAGAATCAGGATCTGGCACAAGCAAGATATCACCTAAGTCCGCTAGAGCCTGAGAAAGTGCAGCAGTCTGTGCTTTTTCTTTGTCTGTTGCTTCGCCGCCTGCGAAAACAACATACTGCTCAGATCCATCTTCTGGATCTGCAACCTTATATGCAGGAAATTTAGATGAAAATGTTTCGTCAAACTCAGGAGCAGTAATACCTTTTGGTAGCATAGATATGACAGCAAATCCTGCTTTCTTGAGAATAGCTTTAAAATCTTCTTCTCTAAAGCTCTTTGCTTTTTTACCTGCTTCAGGATCTGTTTTTGCGTCAACGGTCAACCTCACGTGAGGTGCACCCCTACTAGTACTAGCATACTTGTAGACACCGCCAGATGAAGCTGCAATTTTACTACCAACTGAAGCTTTTGATGCCTCAAGCATCAAAGATTCTCTAATGATTTGTCTAATTAGCTCTTCGTTCATGTCAACCTATCAAAAACGGCAAATAACCCATACGTCTTAAGTATCCACCAAGTGCCGATTCGTTCTGCGATTCTGAGGGCTTTATTCTCGCAGCACGTCCTACAATTTGGTTGACCATGGCAAATGATCCCGTGAGCTTATATAGCTTATGGCTTCCCGGTGGATGCTCAAACACAACACCCTCAAGTGTTGAAGCAACGTTTTCAATTGGCCCCAGTTTTTCAAGTTGTGTATCTAGAAGTTGACCTAATGATTCTGCATCGGCGCCTTGAGCGCCTTCAATGGCAGTTATCGAAACCTCTAGTTCTTCTCTCATTCGTGCAATTTCTGCATCAGCATCACCTACAAAAAACGATTGCAGGCCTCGCAATACTTCAATTGCAAAGTCACTAATTGCTCTTTCAATGGGAGCTGTTTCTTTAGAGATCGTCTTTCTACTATTTGTCTTTGTTGCTAGCGCTGATACTGTCTTGTGTACAGATTTTGGTAATTCTTTCTTTACAGCTGCATAGCTAGGTGCAGAAGGATCACCTGTGATGATCTTGATGATCTTCTCCTGCTGGAAAACAGGAATAGGTATATTACCAACGATACCAGATCGGAGTCGCTCAGAGACAAAATCTCGCACTGTGGCATCATCAGACATGCCTAAGGCATCTAGATCTGCTACTAACTTTTCATACGGAGCATTATCATTTTCAGCGAATTTTTTAAGCTCAACTATTTGTGGCCCGTATGTCGTCCATTGCTGCTCGTCTATAGAAGACTCAGCTCCACTGACTGCATCGACTAGCGCTTGAAACTTACCTTCTGGGTTGATTTGAGCGCCAGAATCATCAAACTTCTGTATGTTATGCAGTACAATATAGTTGGCACCATAGTTGATAATATTTGGGTTGCCTGTATACATGACTTCTGCATTAACATACGTGTCTGTATTTTCACCAAATATTTGAACTAGCTGCTCTTGGCTTAAAGAATTGACACCCGTTTCAATTGCCCTAAGACCTTGTGTAAATGCTTCCCGCACAGATGGAACCGGATGATTGGCCCACTTATCTGCGTATTCTGTCGGGGTCATGCCTCCCTTCTTAATATCTGAAGGGTTTCTAGCAGTACGAATCTCTCCGGTTTTGGCATCCCATCCAAAGAATAGATTCTGTCCGTCAACCTTTTCGATTACTTCCATGTCAGCGGATGCAACATCGCTAAGTACTGACTTTATCTCACCGAATGTAAAGTCTAGATTTTCGTGAATATGACTAAGATGACCAGCAACGCCGCCCATGGGAGACCTCCTTATAAATTACTCTTGCTCAGGATCCAGAAGAATCTCAAGCTCGAAACCTTCTTCCTCAGGTAATTCTACTGCGGGTGGTACAAGAAGTTCATTTTCCTTGCGTGCAGAGCGGGTCTTTTTTCTTAGCATATGAAGCATACCATTAAGATATGCTCTAGTGTCAGTACCACAAGAAGAGCCGTCTCTCATTGATCGTGCATCATCCATGCGGGCGTCTAGATCAGACATACATTCTTCACTGCCAAACGGAACAACAGTTCCGTCGAAGCATCTATGATCTACAGGACCTGCGTCCATGGAAATCATCTCACTAATAACTTTTCTCAATGCTGATTCTGTCAACTTCATGATCGATTCCTCTCTAGTATTTTGTAGATCCATGCCTTCTTTTGAGACTCACCTACGATAATGGGTGCAGACGCTTCAGAGTCATCATCAGATTCATCGCCCTGGTTTGCCTTAGCCTGCTTTCTAATACGAGCCTCAGCGTCCTCATCGTCGTTCTTTTTCTGCTTGGCATTAATTTTAATGCCAACCTTCGCTGGTGCTGGAGCTGCTTGACCGCCTACACCGGATGTTAGAATTTGTGTCAAGCCACTTAGCAAAACAAACAATGCTTGTCTATCACCCGGAGGTAATCCATCAAAGTATTCGCCGAGTTGCTTCTTGACCTCTTCGTCTTTTGTTGACTTGCCGGATCTTAGCATATTAAGCATGTTAATGATTTGTCCAACGTCTGCTTCTGCCATGTCATCTGATGATGGCATTACAGCACTTGGTGTATCACTGTCGTCGCCCTTTGTCTCTTCTTTTCCTAGCGCTGCCTTTTTCGAGACATCTTCGTCGTCTGACTTTTCATCATCTTCAGCCTCGTCTAGATCGCCTGCAGTTTTCTTACCAGAACGTAAAGCTTCTGCATCATCGGCGGCCTTTTTCTGGAGATCTCTTTCGTCTTCATTTTCTAGCAGGGTTTTAATCTTGCTGTTATTATATGCCTGCCTCGTTGCTTTTTCGATTAGGGCTTCTAAATCATTTAGATCCATCAGAATTCTCCAGGTTCTTTTCACATGTAAGGGTAATAAAATATGTTCTGCCGTCGGTATCAACACTCAAAGCCAGATCTCCATTAGCACCTGTTTCAAATGTGTTGATTGTATTGCCCTTATCTTTAAGCTCAACTTTTGCACTGCATATTTCGTCCAGGGTATAAGAAAGGATCACAGCAGCATCTGATGCATCGACACTCATCTGGCACAGCCATGCTCTTTTTGACATGTCCATACGTGTAAGCGGTGCAACAATTTCCAATTCTCCGATTTTAACGGCTAGCTCCAGCATGCTGCTTGTGTTTTCACCTGATGTATACTCATCCGGTAATGCACTCCTTAGGACATCAGACACGATCAAGTTATCTGGGTTACCCACAACTCTAGACCATTCAGCCTGCATGCCGGTTTGGCCTTTCATCAAATCGTCATTATTTTGATCATCACTCATCTATTCGTCTTCCTCAACGTAGTATGCAACATCTCTTCGGATATCGTCCATTTCTGCGGTGTATTCTAAATCCATCTCTGTGATTCCATTGACTTTGTGTGTGTATACTTCAATATGAATCTTAGGGAATTCACAAATAATCTTCGCATGATGGCCGATGTTGGCCTCATAGCTCATGAGCTCGCCTAAAAAGCTTTTATACTCATGGTGAGTCTTGAAATCAAAAGTTTTTCCCAGACGTTCTGGATCTGACATGCGCTCCCAATCAAACTTTCTAGGCGCTATTGGTGTATTTACAGTTAGTCTAATGGTGCTTTCTTGAAGAGGCTTTTTGATTTCTTCTTCAAAGTAGTTACCCATAATTTCCTGTAAAGTCATCATTAAGCACCCTTCTCTTGAAAGTCAGCAGTCTGGTTCAATGCCTGATCTAGCACAGCTGTTTTTTTGGCGCCTGACATGCCTTTCCAGCCGGCCATGCTTTTCTGCACCAAGTCATCAGACATTTCACCCATCTTCTGAAGTGCAAGGTAACCTTGATCTAAATTTTGAGCTATTTCATCTCTGTCACCAGCAGGTACTTCTCCTGATGCCACTAGTCTGTCAAGTTTTGCAATCAGGCCGGTTCTGTCACGCTTTGCTGTGCCCTGCACTTGATTTAATACAGTTTGCTCAAGCTTTGCTGGGATCTTGTATGCTTTCATTTGATCCTTAATTCTAGTCTTGGCTTCTCGAGCAACCTTCTGGTATGCCGGCATCATAAAGCCTGCGACAAAAAAGAATCTAAATGAGTCTAGCTCATTAACAGCTTGAGGTGCTTGCTGTAGCTCTACAACGTCTTCAGGGTCTAAAAGGTCTGAAGCTGCCATGAGGTCTATAAATTCTCCTGTAGCGTAATCTCTTAGGGACTTCATGTCTTCTGGCTTAATCTTGAGCGCAAAATATTGAGTCTTCTTTAGAATCTTATCAATATACTGTCTCACACCTGGTGCACCAGAAAATCCCATATCATCTGCCAGGTCTTCTAGTGTTTCACCCTCTTGATTAGAATGTTGTTCCGGTTCGGAAACCTCAGGCTCCCTTACAGAATAACCGTCGCCTCGATAATTTTCGAACTCTTCCTTATCCTGATCACTCAAGACCTCTAGGAGAATATCCCTTACCATACGCCTCAAAGATTCTTCTTTGACCTCAATAGCATCTCTATCTTTAGGGTTGACTAATTCAACCTCGCCCTTTTCAGCTTCTGATTCCTGATCGCCTAGTTGACCCTTTGCATCAGGTGAATCAACCTTGTCAGTTGCAGTATCTAGCAGCTTGTGAAGTTCTTTGTAGAAGAACCCTACTTGTTCACCTGGGACTAGCTGGGCTATTGCTGATGCACTTCTACTAAGTTGCTCTATATTATCTGGCTTGAAGTCTTCGTCTTCAATAGGTGGGCGCTCAACTGCTAATTGCGATGTACTACTCATCATCTCAGTCGGCTTAAGCGGTACTTCATCTGGAATTGTTGGGTCGAAGTCTTCATCAGCTGCATCACCCGTAGGACCTGGTCGATCGTACATTCCGAGCCCGCCACCCTGGTGACCGTCTTCAAACAAGGCCAGTCTAACTGCCTTGCGTAGTATATGTTTCTTAATTTTCATCCCACACTCCCGTGTCTTTATAATAAATATGTCTTTGCAGACCTCAATGCATTATCTACTTGCTTGACCTAGCGACCAACCTGCGATTGCAGTCACAACAATACCAGCAACCAACCCCGATACAAGCCAGAATTCGTTACTCTCATGCCACTTTCGTTCAAGTGAATAACCTTCTAAAAACTTAATTTGATCGTTTTTAATTAGAAGGATATCAGTATGCAGCATTTCTTGGCTCTGAAGCCTGGCTGTTAGAAGATCAATGTCAAGCTGCAGCTCAGATTTAATTAGTCCGATCTGACGGTCTGTCTGAATCTTGCATGTAGCCTTTGTAAATTTTAGATCTACTTGTAGCTGCGCAGCAGCAGGTGTATTAAATAATGTGCCGCTATACGGTGCCAACTGGCCTTTTCTCAGCGTTGTAATTTTAGGGTCAGTATCACTTGCATGTGCAATTGTAGGGACCACACACAAAGAATACGCGATAAGGGTGACTGCTGATATAAACTTCTTGATTTTCATACGCTAAACCTACACAAAAAAGCTGAAGTGTTTATTAATGATCTTCGATTTTGAAGCCCGTTAGCTTTGACAATTCTTTTGTAATTGTGTCAGGATCACCATCATTCTCTTCAATGATTTTTTTGACTTGCTTTCTTTTTTTAACAGTGAGCTCTTTGTCAGCATCCTTGAACGCTTTTTCAACGACAGCAATAGTTTCTTTTTGGCGCTTAGTTGCTTCTTCGCGAACCCTTATTTCTAATGCATGTGCATTTTTAATCGCATCAATCTCTTTTTTATGTGATTCATTTGATTTGTCTAGAACTTCTTTGGGATTCGGCACCTTTCGTGTAATCACAAAAAGAAATATAGCAGCTGCGAAGCCGGCCAGTATTTGCCAGTACTTTTTACATGCAGCTAAAGCTGTCTTCAGCCACGCCTTTGTAGTTTCCCACCGGGCCATCAGTTTCTTGGTCCATGCTTCCACTGAGTCGCCATATCAACCAGTGCTTGAGTTCCAATATACGCTAGTGTGACCGCGACCCAATTATCGCTGGTGACAGTCCCATAAGCGCAAAGTCCTGTAGCAGTGAGCCAGGCCAGGAACTTTCTTGATATAAAGCGCTCTGTGTACTTATCTGCGAATGCTTTTGCTTTTTCTACCATCGTTTTCTCCTTTTTAGTTGCTGGAGTAATCATTAGTTTAAGTAGCCTCCTCCGTCGTCGTCATCGCTTCTAAATTTCTTGAGATATTCATCTAAAGGGTCTTTAGAGCTGGTAGGCGGCTCGGGAGTACTCAAATCTACGACCTCCTTAGCTAAATAGGCTTGATTTGAAGCAAGTAGTTGAATTGCGTCTTCACATTCACTGAGTTTTTTGTGAAGGGCTTCATTTTCAAGCTTAATCTTCTCTATTTCAATTTCTAAGTTGAGAAGACGACTCTTGGTAAGTAAATTAAACAAATTACCTCTTTGTTAGTGGACTTTGTCCCTCTATTACGTTAAAAATAGACTCTGCGTCTGAATTTGTTACTTGTTTTATTACTTTTTCTCTTTTGCTTGTCTGTATCTCATCTAAGAGCTTGTGAAGGTATGTATTCCCTTCACATATGCCCGATGCTAGAGAATTAAAGACTTCTTGCATTGACAAGCCTCGCTCGAAGAGCTCAATCCTAAGTCCAGCATGAGTTGACTTCGTTAAATTGATGTGAACAGACTTTTTTGTCTCAAAATCAATTAGTTTTGACATCTTATCCCACTGGATTCATTGCGCCGGCTGCAACCGGAACAATTTCATCACTAGTCTTTGAGGAGTCGTCCCCTACACCTGTAACGAAGCTCAATTGATGCTCGGACTCTAGTGTATTTTCAAAATCTGTAGCAACTGACTCGCCGTACTTTGCCGCTAAATAAGAATAGGCCTTGTCAAAAATTGATTTTTCTACATCTAGCAGTGCTTGGTAGTTATCAATTACTCTAGCAATATTATTTGCAAAATGGACGACGTCAAAGACAGGTTCGTCGGCTTCGAAGAGTAATTTTGAAACTTTATTTTTGTGCATGTTTCTTAAGTGAGACTCGCCCTTAAGGCTTTCCGATTGTTCAGCAGATGCAATAGCTTCAGCTTCAAAGTCAGCTAAAAGATTGTTAACTTCACCGTCGATAGTATCGTCAGCAGGTCCGAGGGGCTCGTCTTCGTCGTCGTCGTCTGAATCGTCTTCTTCATCATCAGCGTCGTCGTCTTCGGCCTCTTCCTCATCAGCTTCGTCGTCTCCGCCTTCGTCGTCTCCACCTTCGTCGTCGTCGGATTCTTCTTCAGCATCATCATCGCCTGAATCGTCGTCGTCACCAAAGATATCATCTCCGCCGTCGTCTTCTTCTTCCTCTTTAATAAGATTAAGCTTGACGTCACCAAAAAGAAGCTCTGCTAGTGATTTTTTCTTTTTCATCTGGAGACTCCATAAATCTTTGAAACTTTTTCGGTCTTTTTAAGTCTTTCCTCAATTTTTTCCCAATTAAACTCTTTCATCATCGCGATGAGATAAGTTTTTCTGTCATCTAGGTAATCCTTGAAGTAAGCACCTTCAGATACATCTAGACAAATCACAGGAAGACAACCTACGGGTACATTTTCTGATTCGCCGTCAATTACAACATTCATATACCTGCCTAGAAATACATTATATGCCGTAATAGCATATCCGTCTCTAGACGACATACCAGCTGCGATAAAATCTTTTTGCCAATCATCGAATGTACCAAAGTCTCTTTCAAGTCTCATGAAAACTAAAGAATCCATGGAGAGTTCACTCTGTAGGTCGCTTATATTTTCAAAATGAAATGCCCTTAAGAATGAAGCATTAAGACAATACATTTCATCGCACTTAAGTTGTCTATACTCAGATGCATTATTATTTGCTTCATCTCTAGAAGCTGTGTCTAAGCGGGCGCTAGTTTGATTAAGTGCATCAACATATCCCTCAAAATCATTTTGGCGTGCAGTCTTAACTTTAGCAGACAAAAACTCAGTTGATAATTTGAACTTTTTTGCCTGTGTTACATAAGATTCTTTAAGTTTTTTGACGCCTAGTGTTTTAGCAACAGCTGCTCTAATTTGTCTTTCTAAATCCATTTATCTTACCTCGTAATCTTTCTCAAATTCTTTCTGATCTATAACAATTAGATCATCTGGGCCTACTAGCGGTTCTTCGTCAGTATTAGTTGCAACTTTCACAACTTCTTCATCAGGTAGTGACTCAAGCGCTGGTGTAGGTAGTAATCCATCTTCTTCACCTAGAAGTGCATCGGACTCAGCCGGCTCGAATCTAGGAGTGTCTGGGTTGCGAAGTGTTACTTTGTATTCCCCGTCAGGTCCTTGCTCAACAGTATCGATAGTATACTCAAACTGAGAATCTTTGTGACGCACCTTTAGTCCAGCACCAACCACAACCTTTCCTGACTTATCTAAAAGATCAGTCTCAGTCAATGCTTCTAAAAGCCTAGTCGTATACTCCTTCCGGAGCATATCAAGAATTTGCTTGCTCATTATAAACCTGCCAAACGTGTCCATCGATCAGTTGCGGACTCTTCTGTGTGTGTTGATGTTAAACTAGACTTAGTGCCTAATACCTCAACTAACATACCGCGTCGATCAAGTGAGTGTAACTGTATGTTGCAATAGCTGTGAACAAAACCATGTAGCATTTCTTTCTGGTCCATAGCTTTGAGCTCATGCTTCGAATATCCTGCCTCATTAAGCATAAACGTCTTAATCTTAGAAATTAGTGCGCGTTTTGCCTGTGAAGGATCTGTAGACTCTGACTTAATTACTGTGGAAATGAAGTCAGATAGACTCTGTTTAAGCGTGTTTATCTGCTTGTCTGAAACGTTAGGTTTTTGTAGCACTTTTTGAGCTCCTCGCCAATCATCAACGGCCTTTTCAACTTCGCCCTTGAGCTTTTCAGCAGCTGTGTCTAATATTGGTGTCAAGGCACCCTTAAGCTTTTCACGCTGCTTCTTTGAAACGTTCTTTGCTAGTGTTTTGCCTGACTCTGCCCACTTAGCAACGATTTGCTGCGCGCCGGCTGAAGGTGACAAGCCCTTAGACGCAGCTTCTTTTTCAGCAGCTGCTGAGGCTGCTTCTGCTTCTGTATCTGTCTCAGCCGTTTCTTCGTCTGACTGAGGTTTGCCTTCGCCTTCATCTTTTTCTGTAGAGTCATCAGGAACGCCATCAATCTGAATTCCTTCTTCACCTAAGACTGGCTCAACAGCTCTTAAGAAGTCAGCAAGAACAGCATCTTCTTTTCCTTCATACCCCAGCTCTTTAGCCAGGTCTCCAATTTCGCCTTTCATGAAGTCTGAAATTGCTTTAAAGTCATATTTTTCTAATAGTAAGCTGCTAAAGTCTCTATTTTCTAGGACGACTTCTTCAACATCATTATTCATGATCCAGTCACCCAGGGCAACTGATAGCATGTCTCCGCCGGACTTGGCTAGATCGGGCATTGCTGATGTGAATGCATCTTCTAGTTTCTTCTCAAAGTCTCCGCGCTTGTAGGTGTTCTTTTCGCTCTTCTCATCATCACCTTCAGATTCATCACCCTGGACATCGTCCACAATCTGTGGAAATAGATCAATGAGCTTTTTCATCTGATTGGGTGAGAAGTTCTTAGGATTGCCTAGCGGACTTTTCGGGTCGTCGATCTTATTTTGT
>Ga0115000_10001043_pt1 | contig 25179 bp, 22 predicted proteins | sample ArcticOcean_MG_C_6_FD_89690 | JGI IMG/M metagenome (GOLD analysis project Ga0115000, IMG submission 89690) | Marine microbial communities from western Arctic Ocean - ArcticOcean_MG_CB8_128 | ecosystem: Environmental > Aquatic > Marine > Oceanic | place: Arctic Ocean: Canada Basin | collected... | reverse complement strand
CGAAGCGGTAGCGGCCGGGATGCCCGACAGCGCTCACGCCCACGCCGCCGACATTGTCTCCGAAGACGGCATCGCGCCTTACCACCTCAGCGGCAACGAGAAACTGCCTCGAGCCGTCGACAACGATCTCGAAATGTTCGAGTGCGTGGCCTGCAACTTCTGTGTGACGGTGTGCCCCAATGATGCGTTCTTCACCAGCCCCAGTTTGGAAGAACAAGACTCCCGTCAGCAGTACCTCGTGCTCGCCGAATTATGCAACGAATGCGGCAACTGCATGACCTTTTGCCCCGAGAACGGCGACCCCGCCCAAATCAAGCCACGGCTATTTACCGACGAAGCATTGTTCAACGCACGAGACGGTCAAGGCTTCTTAATCCAAGCCGACGGCACAATCCGAAGCCGCCAACCTGAAGACAATCTGGCCCAGAAGACGGTGGCCGACTTGTTGGCCTCCGAAGCAGGAAATCCACTCTGACTTTGACTGAGCGGCCCGAGCACGTAAGGTAGTAACCAGTGAAGCACGCAACCGACCTCCTTCTGCTTATGTAGACGAACACCACATAGGTGTTCGTCTAACCCTCCCTGCCTCTAGAAGGCGTGGGGGGTTTTGTGCTTTTCGGAGCAAGTTGCCACCCTCATTTCCGTACAATTTATTTACCACACCACCCAAGGATCATCATGAACCGCATGCCTTTCGAGAAGTATCGTCCCTATCCGGCGATAGAGCTTCCCGACCGCACGTGGCCCGATAACCGCATCGAGGCCGCTCCCATCTGGTGCTCGGTTGATCTCCGTGATGGCAACCAGGCCCTGGTCGATCCTATGGACATCACCCGCAAACGTCGCATGTGGGACCACCTGGTCAAGATCGGTTTCAAAGAGATCGAAGTTGGCTTCCCAGCCGCCTCCCAGCCCGATTTCGATTTTGTTCGCCACATAATCGAAGACGATTTGATTCCTGACGACGTCACCATTCAGGTGCTGACCCAGGCCCGTGGCGAACTAATCGAACGAACCTTCGAGGCCGTCGACGGCGCCAAGAACGTCATCGTGCATTTGTACAACTCCACCTCCACTACCCAACGCCGGGTGGTCTTTAACCAGGACCGTCAAGGCATCATCGACATTGCGGTAGCTGGGGCCGAGGTCTGTCAGGCCTGTTACGACATTGCCGATAACCCTGGTATTCGCTGGGAGTACTCACCCGAGAGCTTCACCGGCACCGAACCGGACTATGCCGTCGAAGTATGCGAAGCGGTAATGGACGTGTTCAAGCCAACACCGGACAAGCCCATCATCTTCAACCTGCCCGCCACCGTCGAAATGTGTACCGCCAACCTGTACGGCGACCTCATCGAACAATTCCATCGCAACGTCAAAAACCGCGACAGCATCATCTTGTCCCTGCACCCCCACAACGATCGCGGCACCGGTGTTGCCGCCGCCGAGTTCGGGTTGATGGCCGGCGCCGACCGGGTCGAAGGCACCTTGTTCGGAAACGGCGAACGAACCGGAAACCTCGACGTCATCAACGTCGCCATCAACTTGTTCACCCAAGGCGTCGACCCCAAACTCGACCTCAGCGACATCGACGAGATGCGCCGAGTAGCCGAGTTCTCCAATCGACTGCCCGTGGCCGCCCGCCACCCATGGGTAGGCGACCTCGTCTATACCTCGTTCTCGGGCAGTCACCAAGACGCCATCAAGAAGGGCATGGCCGCCATCTACAACGTCGAAGAAGGCGGAACCCTTGCCGGCGACTACCAGACGTGGGACGTCCCGTATCTGCCCATCGACCCCAAGCACTTGGGTCGCAGCTACGAGGCCGTGATTCGGGTCAACAGCCAATCGGGCAAAGGCGGCGTGGCCTACCTGATGTTGCACGAATATGGACTCGACCTCCCCCGGGCACTGCAGGTCAATTTCTCGCAGCGCATCCAAGCGGTGACCGAGGACAGCGGTACCGACATTACGTCCTACGAAATCCAGCGCAGGTTCATGGCAACCTACGTCGAAGACCCCGATTCGCCCATCGAATTATTGTCACACCACTCCACCAGTGGCAGCGACGAAGAAGCATTGATTACCGCCAAGCTCATGGTTAACGGAGTCGAGCGCGAACTCAGCGGCAGCGGCAACGGGCCCATCGATGCGTTCATTAACGCCCTGCGCGAATCCCAAATGTTTGAGGGCAAGCTTGTCGACTACGTCGAGCATGCTGTAGGCACCGGTTCCGATACGGGTGCCGCAGCGTATGTCGAAATCGATACCGGCGACCGTGACACCGTCTGGGGAGTTGGGCTACATGAGTCGATTCTCACGGCTTCGTTCCGTGCGGTTGTCAGCGCCGTCAACGGCCTCGTAGCAACCGGTTCGCTCAAGCTGCCCTAGCGGGCGCGACCAATCAGGAAGCCAAGACCCCAACTCAAGTGCATGGTGGGAAATGCCGTCGCCAGACGCAGTTTGATGCCTATCCCGCCGGCGGTGGGGGTTAGCAGCGCGACCCCAAAGCAGGCCAGCACATAGCCCCCAGGAACCAGCCAAAGGGGTTGGGCCCAGAGGCCACCAAATATTGAACCAACAAGGCCCAGAACCAATAGGGGAGCGGCCAGTTGACGGGCCCGAACCTTGGATGGATCGCGACGCAGTACATGTCGTTTCCATTTGCCGTACTGAAAGTATTGACGGGCCAACGCCCGTGCCGAGCCTCGAGGTCGGTAGTTCACCTTAAGTTTGGGGTCGAACCACACCTGGTAGCCGGCATCACGAATGCGATTGTTCAACTCGTAATCTTGATTGCGAATGAGCGTGGGGTCGAACAGGCCAACCTCATCGAGGACATCCCGGCGGAACGCCCCCAGGTACACCGTGTCGGTTGGCCCCTCGGTGCCGCCGTAGTGAAACGGCGAGTTCCCGACCCCGAACTTCGACGACATAGCTGCCGCTACGGCGGATTCGTACGGAGTAGTTCCGGTGGCGTCTTGTATGCCGCCCACATTTGCGGCGCTGGTTCGGCGCAGCGTTGCGACAGCCTGACTGATGTAGCCCGCCGGAATGAGCGCATGGGCATCGACTCGGACGATCACTGCGCCGGTGGTGGCCATGATGGCCGCGTTGAGTCCGTCGGGGGTAGCACCCGATGGGTTAGCCACCACCACGATCCGCGGATCGTTTATGGATCCGATAACGCGGGCGGTGTCGTCCTCCGACGGTGCCAAAGCAATCACGATCTCGTTGATGGCTGGGTAATCTTGTGACGAAACGGCGGCCAGTGTCGCCCCGATGGTCTGTTCCCCATTGCGACAGGGGACAACCACCGAGACCGGCGGATTTGGGCCGAGTTGTGCCAGGTCGGTCACCGGTTACTGCTTGCGTCTCAGGACGACCGCTACTGTTCGCAGCATTATTTGTAGATCGAGCAACGGCGACCAACTCACCAAGTACTGGATGTCGTGACCAAGTTTGTAGCCCGGGTCGGTGTGATAGCGGCCGCGCACCTGCGCCAGGCCAGTGATACCGGGCGGCACTTCATTGCGACGGCTATACCCGGGTATGAGCTCTTCGTACTGCGCCGAAAGTTCGGGGCGTTCGGGGCGGGGACCGACGATGGACATTTGGCCGCGTAACACGTTCCAGAACTGGGGCAACTCGTCGGCCCGGGTGGTCCGTAACCATTCGCACCCTTTCACGATGCGGGGATCATTGGTGCCGGCCTTTACTGCCTTGCCATCGGCTTCGGCATCGGGTCCCATAGTGCGAAACTTGACCATAGAAAACGGTTGACCATCGAAACCGGTGCGAGTTTGCCAATACAAAATGTTCTTACCCGCACGAATGCGCACGTAGATAGCCACAAGGCCCGTGCCTATCAAGATGATGGGACTGACCACAAACAAGATGCCAAGTTCAACCAAACGCTTGAAGCGAAGTTGTGAGGGTCGCAGTGAGTTCGATCGCAACGCCACATAGGGCATGCCGCCGACTTCACGCACCGAGCGCAGACCCATCAGCGCCGACTTGGCGGTAATGCGCAGATACACGCCCGTCTTGCGTTGCTCCAGTGACCGAAGCGGTTCGGGATAAATGTGATCAAGCGAGGTCTCCGACACCAACAAAATGTCGGTGGCGTCCATCCCGGAGGCAGCCTCAAGCAGTCGTTCGGGACTGCTGATTTGGCCGGCCACAACGGCCTGCTTGTCGCTCTCTTTGAGATGAGAGGCAGCCAGTTCGGTGTCGTCGGGCGAACCAACCAGAAGAACCCGCGGCGGGCCAAATCGGCGAGACCGCAACGCCCGACTCAAGTGACGGTTTCCGGCGACAAGAATCGAGGCAATGACCGCCACAAACGGCAGGTTGGCCCGGGGAATGGGATAGCGACCAGTGGGCAAAATGATGAGGGCGCTCACCAGCAAGGCAATAACAGTTACCCCCGCGACATGGGAGAGCCACATGCGTCGACCCAACCGCAGCGGACGTTCGTACATGCCGGCGAAATAGTAAACAACAATATGCAGGCAGGTGGCAGCCAACATGCCAAACAAATGTTGTTGTCGGGTGGCATCGGGCCAGGTGGAACCAAACCGCCCGACCATCACTATGAGCATCGTCGCAAACAAGGCCGCGAAGTCCAGAAGATAGAGATACCGAAACCCTCGTGCTCCCAGCCACGTCCACGGACCCGAGGATTTAAGAGGCGTAGCGGAGGTGTTGGAGGTCGGTTTTTTCATCGTGGTGACGGTCGAAGTCATAAGACGCATTCATGGTACTGCCTGGGTGGCACCTGATGCCCGCAATGGTCATATTCGGCCTCGTCTGGCTGGTCATGGACTGGTTGGGGTAGGTTGCCAACATGTTGAATGACGATGTAGTCAAGTTTTGCCAAGGCGCAAATTATGCCGCTTTCACTACTCTTTTTGACGACGGCACCCCCCAAACACAGATGATGTGGGTCGGATGTGACGATGAGCATGTGCTCATTAACACCGAAGTCCACCGGGCCAAGTTCCGCAATACAAGCAAAGACCCCCGCGTGACGGTCATGGTTTGGGATGCCGAGAACCCGTATTCCTACGCCGAGATTCGAGGTCGCGTCGTGGCCACAGTGACCGGCGACGAAGCCCTGGCCCACATCAACGAATTGTCCCAAAAATACGCGGGCACCGACTACAGCAACGCTATTCAAAGTGAGCGGGTTATCTTAAAAATTGCGCCTGATCGCCAACTGACGCGATAGTACGAGACCAAGGGCTCGGGGGGACTGAAGAACATGCAGATCGAGTTGATGTATGGGCGCGATGGGTTGACCATCGATCTCGTCGACGATATTGACATAACGATTGTCCGTAAGCCCGAAATGCCATTGGTGCCCGATGTGCCAGCGGCAATAGCCGATGCGCTGGCCCACCCGGTCGAAGCGCCGCCGCTAGGCGTGTTGGCGGCCGCCGCACAGACGGCCTGCATACTCATCTGCGATTTCACTCGTCCCGTGCCCAACCACCTGTTCCTGCGGCCAATGATCGAGACCATGTTGGCCAATGGCATGGCCGCCGATGCCATCACCATTTTGGTGGCCACCGGCCTCCATCGACCCAACCTTGATGACGAACTCGTGGCGTTGATCAACGATCCGTGGGTGCTAGCCACCGTCAACGTGGTCAACCATTACGCCCGCAACGACGATGATCACGTCGATTTTGGTTTCACGCCCAAGCGGCAGGTTCCTGTAAAGCTGGACCGACGTTTTGTCGAAGCCGATCTTCGTATCGCCACCGGCCTGGTGGAACCCCACTTGATGGCTGGGTACTCCGGTGGACGCAAAGTTGTTGCTCCCGGGATTGCCCATGAGGACACCATTCGCACTTTCCATAGTGCCCGGTTCATGGAAGACCCTCTGGCGGTCAACTGCAACTTGGCGGGTAACCCTCTGCACGAAGAGCAGTTGGCGATTATCGAAATTTTGGGTGATGTGTATGCCCTCAACACCGTGATTGATGAGGACCGAAATCTGTCATTCGTGAACTTCGGTGAGGTAGTGGCCAGCCATGGCCAAGCCGTTGATCACATCCGCGCCTACGCCGAATTAGAAATGCCCGAACGATTTAGCACCATCGTGACCACCTCAGCGGGCTACCCGCTCGACGCTACTTACTATCAAACCGTCAAGGGCATGTGTGCTGCCACAGGACTATTGGCCCAGGATGGCGACCTGATTGTGGCTTCGTCGTGCAGCGAGGGCATGGGCTCCCCCGAATTCATCGAATCCCAAAGGATGCTTGTCGAGAGGGGACCCGAGGAGTTTCTCGAACACGTCACTGCCAAAGCATTAGCGGGCATCGACGAATGGCAAACAGAGATGCAACTACGCCCCATGCGCATTGGATCGATTCATTTAGTCACCGACGGCCTAAGCGATGAAGATCACGCGGTTACCGGCGTAGCCCGGGCGGCATCGGTTGAGGCCGCAGTCGCTGCCAGCGTGGAACGCACCGGAGATCGCCGCGTGGCAATCATCCCTGAAGGCCCGTACGTAATTCCTACGGTTGCTTAGTTCGAACCGCCCAGCAGCCGGCCGCCGCCGAGGCTAGCGGCCCGATCAGATGCGGCTATTAGGTAAGGGTTATCGGTGAGGTCAGCGGTGAGGTCGGCCACATTGGCACCAAATTCGCCCACCACATAGTTGGTGGCAATCTCCTTGGCCAGGTAGTGGCGCGCCTCGCGAGCGCCGAGGTGCTGCAACGCCTCGGCGGTCTCCTTCGTGGCTTTGACTGCACCGCCGGATACGCCGGGAATTGGGATCAGACCAACCGCATAAATTGCCGCCATGGTGACATCGCCGGTGCTGAGATAATACAGCGCGAAGGCCCCGTCAATCAGGTCGCCCACCACCGGAAGAAGTCCCGCAGCAAAGAGCAAAGTCTTAGGGTCAAGCCACGGTCTTTGGTGATAGGCCCCATCGGTGAGCACGGTCTGTACCGCGGCGACAACGTCAGGAGAAAGGTCGTTGGTATCGAGGAAAGATTGAAGATCGTCTTGCGAGACGAACCCATCGGCGTCGCCGCCCTGGGCAGCAGTATCAACGAAGGGGAGCAGAGGTCGCAGCGTGGCGTAGACGGCAACCTTGTCTTCGAACGTCTGTAGGTCGGCCCGACTAATGCGGCCGTCCTGGCCGGGATTCGCCCGATCGGTGTATTCGTCAGGGGAGGCCAGGTAATGCGTGTTGTTCTCCGGGGCATCAAGCAAAGCCAGAAAGGCGGGATGGTCGAGAAGCCATTGGGCCGCCACAGCGGCGTCACTTTCGAGGTTAGATGCGGCCCACTGGAGGTCGGCTTTCGTGGCAATGCCATCGGGTGTTTTGCCTTGGGATTCGATCGTGTCGAAGTGCTCCCGGAACTGGGCGACGGCCCACAGTCCGGCATTCATGTCTGCTCCACCAAACAAGACCATGGCCACCCGACGATTGAGGTGAGTTGCAGTGCGACGAAGTTGCCGGGCCGAAGCGAGTAGGTGACTGACGATAGAAGTCGGGGTGACGCTAATGAGTGTGGCCGCCACAGCCAGGTTGGGAGCAAGTGCCGCTCGATGGTTGTTGATAGCTTCGGCGACCCACAGGTGATGTTGTCTAAGCTCCGAGGCCTTCTCCGTGTCGAGCAACAACGTATCCATAAACATTGAAACTACAGGAAATGACACAATATCGCAATAATTGCCGGGCAGTGTTGCGGAATTGAGGTCTGAGGTGTTCTACAGTCGTGCTTCCCCTAAGCATCTTCTGGACATCAAATGGTCGAATTTTCCGAACTGCGGTTGCTGGCAATCGAAGCAACAAAAAATGCCTACACCCCATATTCTCACTTCCCGGTGGGGGCCGCAGCCGAGGTCGATGATGGGCGCATCATCACGGGCTGCAATGTCGAAAACGCAAGCTATGGACTTGCCTTGTGTGCGGAATGTGGTCTCGTGAGTGACCTGCATCGCACAGGTGGGGGCCGCATTGTGCGCATGAGCGTCGTCGCCGCCGATCACAAACCGGTGGCCCCGTGCGGTCGTTGCCGGCAACTCTTGTACGAGGCAGGCGGGCCAGATCTAGAGTTGGATTGGGATCCCGAGCCCATCTGCTTATCGGAACTACTCCCGATGGCATTTGTGCCAGAGCAACTTGACCGATCACCGGACCGCCGAGCCCAGATCGACACCACCGAAGGAAATTTCTATGAGTAACTACGATGTCGTCGATCTCATTATTGCCAAGCGTGATGGTCACCGTCTCACGGACGATCAGATCAAATGGTTCATCGGCACCTACGCCGCCGGCGACGTCATAGCCGACGAACAGGCCGCAGCGATGGCCATGGCGATCTTCTTTCAGGGCATGGAAAACGAAGAGCTCAACGTATGGACTACCGCCATGATCGAGTCAGGCGCTCGGCTCGACTTGGGTAATTCGGGCCGACCAACGGTCGACAAGCACAGCACCGGCGGAGTAGGCGACAAAATCACGCTTATCTTGGCACCACTCGTCGTGGCATGTGGCGTTGCGGTTCCGCAACTGTCAGGGCGCGGGTTGGGGCACACGGGCGGCACGTTGGACAAACTCGAAGCAATTTCTGGGTGGCAGCCCTTCGTCGACAATGAATCAATGCGAGCGCAGCTACGCGATGTGGGCGGGTTCATAGCCGGCGCCACCAGTGATCTTGCCCCCGCCGACCGCAAGATGTATCGCCTTCGCGATGTGACCGGCACGGTCGACTCCATTCCGCTTATCGCCAGTTCGATCATGTCGAAGAAGATCGCCGAAGGGGCCGAAGGTTTGGTGCTCGATGTGAAGACCGGATCAGGCGCATTCATGCAAGAGTTCGACCAAGCGGTCAAGCTGGCGCGCACCATGGTCGACATTGGCAATGCCAACGGGGTCAACACCCGAGCCTTGGTTACCAATATGGACACCGTGCTGGGCGACGCTGCGGGTAATGCTGTCGAGGTGCAAGAGTCACTCGATGTTCTGGCCGGCGGCGGCCCAGCGGACACAATAGAGATCACGTTGGCGTTGGCTCGCGAGATGCTCGACGTCGCCGGAATCGACATCGACCCCGAGCCGTTCTTGTCCGACGGATCAGCCATGGAAGTGTTCGAGAAGATGATTGCCGCTCAGGGCGGCGACTTGTCGGTGCCGCTCCCGGTGGCCACCGAACGTCACATCGTTACCGCCGAGCGCTCTGGTTACCTAAAGCGACTCGACGCCCGTGGCGTCGGCATCGCCGCATGGCGCTTGGGTGCGGGACGGGCCCGTCAAGAAGACCCGGTCAGTCCCATCGCCGGTGTTGTCTGTCACGCCAAAGAAGGGGCCAAGCTCAGTGAAGGCGACCCCATTCTTGAGCTGCACCTCGACGATGTAGACCGCTTGCCACGAGCGTTAGAAGCCCTGCAGGGTGCCATCCAAATCGGTGACCACCCAGTCGAACCCTCGGCGCTAATTCTTGATCGGGTTGTCTAGTAGCTTGACGATCAGCACTGATCTAATGTTGCGGTGATGACTACTACTGCCCAGCGAGCGCTCCACATGACGCTGGTTGCGGTGATGATGGCGTCAACTTTTCAGTTTTTCGCAATTACAGTCTTGTCGGTAGACATCATCGAAGAGTTCGACATCTCTCGCGGCGCCTTCGGATGGATAGCAGCGGTCAACGCTGGCGCTGGTGCTCTGCTGAGCCTGAGCGTGGGTCGACTCACAGACCGAATTGGGGGGCGTCGCGCCGCGACTCTCTGGTTATTTATTGGCGGAGTGGGGCTGTTGTGGACGGCGATGGCAGCAAACTACTGGACGCTGTTGGGAGCATCGGTTATTGCTGGGTCGCCAGCGGCGGGAGGAAACCCCGCGACGAACAAGCTCATAGGCCAGCACGTACCAATCGCCCGTCGGGGCATCGTGACGGGCTTTAAGCAGTCTGGCGTACAACTCGGTAATTTTTTGGCTGGACTTACGTTGCCAGCTATATCGGCCCTCTTCGGGTGGCGCATTGCGATTGGCATTTATGGGTCAATCATGTTGATCGTGGCGGCAATGGCGGCAATTTGGTTACCGGCGGACCTCGAGGATGAGCCAGTTGTTGTTGCGCCAGAACAGACCGGCCGGGAACCGCTTTTGCCTGTCGTTCATCGCATGGCCATCTATGGTCTGCTGATGGGAACGGTCGGGGGCGGAGTCGGCCGGTTTATGCCCCTGTTCGCGCAGGAAGATCTGGGTTTCTCCCAGGGACTGGCGGGATTGATCGTCGCCGTGTCAGGTTTGCTGGGAATCGCGGCGCGCATCATCTGGGGCCTCCGCGTTGAGCGGGGGCTGGATGCTCGCAAGGGGCTCACCATTATGGGCGTCGGGGCAGCGGCGACGTCTCTGCTACTTGTAGTGGCGTCGTCGTGGGCGGCCTGGCTTATCTGGGCTTGCGCGGCATTGATGGCCTTCACGATCTCGGCCTGGAATGTGGTGGGAATGTTGACCATCATTCGAGAGGTTCCCGGACGAATGACGGGGCGTGCGTCGGGGATGGTGATGATGGGCTTCTTCGCTGGTGTCAGTATTGGCGCACCAATGACGGGTTGGATTGTGGACACCACCGGCGGCTACACCACCGGATGGTTGATCTTGGCCGGTATCGCCATCGCGGCCGCGCTCGTGGTGGCGCCATTTCGGTCGAAGGCCGATAGCGATGGTAGTTTCATGGAGCATGGCTGAAGCATTTGATTCTCATCAGTTTGAAGGTGCCGCGCTAGCGGCCGTGGCTGCTTCTGTGCCCTAAGCCGAGCCTGGATCCTTGCGGTCAAGTTTCAATCTCATTCGAGCGGCCAACCTTTTCGGCGGCATAGATGCCAAGCCGGCGTTGTTTTCACCCGGTGACCGTGCTGTACTCGGCGCGCACCTCGGCCGACGTCTTTGATGAAGGCATGATGGCCTGGTGGGCCGCAAAGCATCGCCGGTCCAACTTCCACGCGGTCTACATCGCGGGAAGCCCCGACTTCGTCAATGCCTGCGAGAAACGGGTGAGCGAGTTGGGAGCACCGCCAAATCGCATCTTCGTCGAGCGGTATACGCCGCAAACGGCGCCGAGCTAGGCGAGCTAGTTAAGTTCGGCGGCGATGAACTCGTCGAAGGCCGCCATTGTTGGTTTGATAACCAAATGCTCGCCCACTCGTTTGATGTCGAGACCCGGACAGAAGAAGTCACCCGCCGGGGTGAAGTAGTGCGGTGAACCAACGACTTCACGGGCCTGGCCCGCTGCCCAAGCATCGCCAATCGCGACCGTGTCCTGATTGGTAGGCATGGGGACGTCAATGAGTTGGGCGAGATGTTCGAGGACGGCTGGATCGTCGAGATCGTGGCCGTACTCAAATAGCGCGGCACGGGTTGCCAGGCTCATTGCCTCACCCTGTTCGACCCCGGTTCGGTACGCGGCCTCTACCAGCGCAAGGGCGGGCAGCGTGGAGGACGGAAAAGCATCGATCGAAAAATCGGCGAACAGGTCCGGTGTTGCCTGCGCTTGTAAATATTGGACCTCTTCGCCGATGAAATCTGGGTCCATGGGTGCTTTGTTGATGAGCTCAAGGGGCCACGGGAACACGCGAAATCGCACATGGCTGCCTGTCTCGTCGCGTCGTTGGACGGCACGCATCAAGCTCACATGAGCGAATGGGCACCAAATGTCGGCGTAGACCTCAATAATGATCACCTTGGAAGTCTGCCACTGTTGGGCGAAGGTGAGTGCCGCCGAAGGTCCCTATGGGCCTAGCTGTCTGAAACGCCCGCCATGAGCAACCCGATTCCCTCACGGGTGGCATCTTCGGCATCGATGATGGTCATGATCTGACCTTCGAACATGACAGCAATACGGTCCGCTAAGCCCAGTACCTCGTCGAGGTCTTCGGAGATCAAAATGGTGGCGATGCCCGCGGTTCGTTGCTCGATTAGTTGGCTGTGGATGTACTCGGCCGCGCCAATGTCGACACCGCGAGTGGGTTGGGCGGCGAGTAACACGGTGGGCTTGCTGGCTAGTTCGCGCGCCAGAATTACTTTCTGGATGTTGCCGCCGGAAAGGGCCGAAATTTTCGTTTCGATGGACGGCGTTTTAACGGCAAATAACTTGACGAGTCGTCGAGCATGGTCACGAATTGGCCCGAATTTTAGGAGGCCGCGCTGGGCAAATTGTTCGTTGCCGTGGTCCACGAGAACGATGTTCTCGCTGACGGTGAACTCGCCGATAGCGCCGTCTTTCATGCGCTCTTCGGGCACATAAGAAAGCCCAGCGTCGCGGCAGGTTCGGGGGTCGGTGCCGGACACCTCGGAACCATTGAGGATGATGGAGGAGTCGCCTTCTACCGGGCGTAGGCCGGCGATGGCCTCGGCAAATTCGCGTTGACCATTTCCCGAAACTCCGGCCACTCCAAGGATTTCGCCGGCAAAGACATCGACCGAGAGGTTTTTGACGGCGAGTGTGCCCCGGTCTCCTCGTACGTTGAGGTTGGTGACGCGTAGTCGAGGCTCGCCGGTTTCGCTAGCGGGCTTTTCGGGTGCCAGGCGCACCGACCTACCGACCATCATTTCGGCGAGTTGCTCACGACTGCTCTGCGCCGGCGTAGTGAAACCGGTGACTTTGCCGTTACGAAGCACGGTGATGCGGTCGCTCAGCGCCATGACTTCGTGCAGTTTGTGCGAGATGAAGACCAGGCCGCGTCCGGCGTCGGTCATTTGACGTAGCACAACGAATAGTTCGTCGACCTCCTGCGGAGTGAGAACGGCGGTGGGTTCGTCGAGGACAAGGAGTTCGGCGTCACGGTAAAGCGCCTTAATGATTTCGACGCGCTGTCGTTCGCCCACCGAAAGTTTCCACACTTCGACATCGGGATCAACGGAGAGCCCGTAGGTCTCAGAAATCTCGCGAATTCGGGCCGTTACCTTGACAAGGTCGGTGAGCATACCTCGCGATGATTTCAAGCCTAAGGCCACGTTTTCGGCCACGGTAAGGGTGGGGACCAGCATGAAATGTTGGTGAATCATGCCAATGCGCTTGGCAATGGCATCAGCGGGCGACGTGACCTGAACCGGTTCGCCGCGAAGAAAGAGTTGCCCTTCGTCGGCTTGGTAGAGACCAAAGAGCACTTTCATGAGCGTGCTCTTGCCCGCACCATTTTCGCCCAGCAACGTGTGCACTTCGCCCGGCATTACATCAAAATCGATGCTGTCGTTAGCGAGCACGCCGGGGAACCGTTTAGTAATGCCGCGCATTTCTAGCAGTGGTTGCGTCATCGATGGATTCCTTTCGTTGCTGGTGCTAGGGAGTGGCTAACGGCTGGCCGACCAATTGGGCTCGGCCAACCGTTGAAGCCTCTAGATGGGGTGCTTATTGTCCGGTGCTGATGGAACCGTCGATGATTCCGGCGATGGTTTCTTCGCCCAAGGTGCGGATGTCGTCGGAGAGATCGAATCCGTCGTTGAACTCGATCTCGAGGCCACCGTTTTCGAGGGTGATCTCGTAAGCGGTACCACCAAGCGTGCCGGCGTCGTAAAGCGCAAGCATTTCCTCAAGCACAACTTCCCAGTGGTAAACCTGTGAAGCAACAACAACCGATGGGCCGAAGTCGGTCTGGTTGGCTTGTGTGCCGAACCAGGCAACGCCATTTTGAGCAGCAACAGTGACCGCACCGGCCACCATCTGAGCGCTTCCGGTCATGACATCGGCACCGTTGGCCAAATGGCCTTCGGCGGTTTCTTGAGCCAAGGCAACGTCACCGAATGAACCGGTGTAGACGATGCTTACTTCGGCACCGCCTGCTTCGGCGCCAGCAGCGAAACCGTCGATATAGGCAACGGCGTCGCCGGCCTCAACGGGTCCGACTACACCAATGGACTTGGCTGCGGAAAGAGCGGCGGCCATGACGCCATTGACGTAGCCACCTTCGTCGGCGGCTGGGTAGTACGCAAACACATTGGCGAGGCCTTGGGTGTCGGTTGCGGTACCCCACAAAAACGAGGTGTTGGGGAAGTCAGGCGCTATTTCGGCGAGTGATCCACCGAACTGGGTGCCGTGAACCACGATTACCGAGACGCCAGCCTCGGCATAGCCACGGACGGCGGCGGCGGCTTCTTCAACGACAAAGGTGCCGTCGGTTACCTGAAGGTCGACGTCACGGTCCAGGGCAGCAATGGCATCGACCATGCTCTGGGTAAAGGCAAGGTCATCGGAGGCGCTGGGGGCAACGATGGCCATAGAAAGGGCATCGCCCGATGGTGCGGCGGTGTCGCCACCATCGCTGCCGCACGCGGCTGCGAAGAGCGACAGCGTCAGCAACGCAGTCAGGAGTTTGAGTAGTGTTTTCATGATTTGGGCTTCCTTTGTTTGGCTAATGTCTAGAGAATGGTTTGGTGAGAGCGGCCGGCGCTTTGACTCGACCGGCAATGATGACGAGCGCCACAATGGTGATGATCGCCGGTGCCATGGAGGCAATGTCGGAGGCGCTGCGAGGGATCACCTGCAAGATCTTGAGTTTGAGTACCGAGGCTTGGACGAGGCCGTAGAGAATTGCACCGGCCATGACCCCGGTAGGTCGCCAGGCACCGAAATACACGAGGGCTACAGCAATGAACCCGAGACCCTGGGTGAGATTGGGTTGGAAAATGCCACCGCGTAGGACCAGCGCCGCCCCGGCCAGACCGGCAAAGGTGTTGCCGATGAGAATGGCGAGGTAGCGGGTCCGCACAACGCTGATGCCCAGACTGTCGGCGGCCTGAGGATTTTCGCCAACGGCTCGGATATTGAGCCCGAGGGTGGTTTTGTGCAGAAACCAGGCGACGGCAGGAACGAAGGCAAAAGCTGCGTACGTGAGGATGTGATGCTGGAACAGCGCCTCGCCAACCTTGGGAATGTCGGCCAGCAGTGGGATGTCGATTTCACCGAGGGTGCTGCGCAGTGGCCGGGGGGTTCCGACTTTGGTCTGGAACATGAGATCGCTGAAGCCCAGTCCGAACAAAAAAATACCGATGCCGCTAATGCCTTGCGCCGCGCCCAAGGTCACGGTGATAAATGCGTAAATAAGGCCCATTACGAGACCCACAAGTAGGCCTACCAACATGCCTAACCAGATGTTGTTGTGTTCGAGGACCGTCCAGTAGGCGAACCAGGCACTGAGCATCATCACGCCATCGACGCCCAGGTTGAGTACACCGCTGCGTTGGCCAATGGTTTCGCCTAGGCCCGCGAGGAGGTACGGCGTCGAGAGGCGGATTCCCGAAGCGATCGTGGCGACAAGGACGGAGAGTTCGAAGAATTCCATCAGCTCTGCGCCTCGGTGAGATTGGCGGGGTCCTCAGAGTGGCCGGCCTCGGGGGTGGCTGTTGATACTTGGGACCGGGCGTTGCCGATTCGTTCTATCCATACGCGTGCCCTGCCGCTGCTCACAACGAATACGACGATGATGCCGTTAAGGGCTACGGCGAGCGCCGCGGGGACCTGCAGCACGCGTTGGAGGTGGGTGGCACCGGTGAGCAAGCCACCGAAGAGGTAGGACGAGGGGATGGTCCAGAGGGGATGAAGGCCGCCAAATAGCGCCGCCACGATGCCATTGAATCCGGCTGATCCCGTGAATCCGGCTGATGAACCGTCGGTGACCATTCGTTGAGATTCGCTACCAAACACCAGGATGGTTCCGGCGAGACCGGAGAGCGACCCGCTAAGGGCTAGGGCGGTAACGATGCTGCGTTTGACGGGAATGCCCGCCGCCCGTGCGGCATCGGGGCTGTGCCCGACTGCTCGTAAGCGGAAACCCAGCGGGGTGCGCCACAAAATTACCCAGGCCATGACCGCGGCGAGAATGGCGATGAGTACACCGAGGTGAAGGCGGGTGCCGTTCCAAATAATAGGTAGTGCGGCATTGTCCGATAGCCGCTCGGTTTGCGGGATTCGGGTACCTGCCTCGATCTCGAGGGGATCGATGAGCGGCCCGCGGAGCAGGTAGTTCATGAGTTGGATGGCTATGAGGTTCATCATGATGGTGCTGAGAATCTCGTTGACTGAGGCGTAGGCCTTGAGGGCGCCGGGGATGGCTCCCCATATGCCGCCACCCACGAGGCCGGCCAAGCAGGTGAGAGGAATGAGCACGACCGGCGGGGCATCAGGGAATGCTTGGGCCGCGATCACGGCAAGAAGCGCTCCCGACACGATCTGACCCTCGCCGCCGATATTGACCACGCTCGCCCGGAACGCGATGGTAATTCCGGCGCCAACCAACAGCAGGGGCGTGGCCCGTACGGCAGTTACTGCCAGGCGGTCGCTGCTGCCAAATGCGCCACTAATTAGGGCACGGAACCCTTCGATTGGGTCGGCCCCGACGGCCAGCAACATGATGGCGCCTAAGGCAAATGCGACCAGGGCGGCCAAAAGAGGTACGAATGCGCCGGCCAGTTTCTTTAGCATTCAGCACTCCCCTCAGACAGGGTGATCGAAAGGTCCCGTTTGAAATATCGAGGGGTGCAGGTATGGCATCCGTCAACGAGCGAAACCCTAGCCCACCACTATGCGCGAGGCCATGTCGATTTACGGTGTTCACATGCGTCGGAGGCCGCCAGCAATTGCCCTTGAGGTGTGATTGCGCTCCTCTAGTCTTAGACCCATGCAGTTACCGGTTCGCCTGAGCCTTCTCATTCACCCCAGCGTTTCGGCCGGAATCTTGTTGGCCACCGGACTGGGCACGTTGGTATTTGTTTCGACGCCGTTCATGTTTCCGCTGATCGCCGAGGAGTACGAAATCGGGCTTGGTTTTGCGGCGTTTATCGGAACCTTCCAGCTCGGCGGATTCGTACTGGGGAGTTGGGGTTCGGGTCGACGTTTGAGTCCTCGCCGAGGCATTTTTGTCGCGGCCGTAGTTCTGGCGATAGGTACCAATCTTTTGTCGGCACTGTTGCCGATTTATCCCGTGCTAATAGTGTTGCGGTTTCTGTCGGGAATCTCGATGGGGATCATCAGCTGGTTCGGCTGGGTGCAGGTGTTTGGCGATGAATCACGTATGGGCGAGATCGCGGTCATTGGACCCATTGTTGTGTTTGTGGCCTCACCGATAATTGCGGTAGTCGCCAACAGCGGTGGGGCGTCGGGAGTCTTCTTGATGCTCGGTATTGTCGCTATTTTGCCGCTGCTGTTTGCTCGCAACGCGGGGGTAGAGGGTGCCTCGTCACCACCTACCGAGCGTCACAAGGCGGTACTTGTCGCACGCGTGTTGCTGGCCAGTCTTGGGCTGTTCACCATGGGCGGTTCGGCGGTGTTCATGTTTGCTGTCGTAATTGGCAAAGAGCGCTTGGGACTGTCGGCGGGCGAAGTGGCCTGGGTGTTTAGCTTCAATGCGGCGTGCTCGGCTATAAGTGCTGGTCATACTGGGCGTCGAGGGATTCCTGGTCCGTGGTTGGCAACAACGGGCTTTGCGGCGATCGCGTTGGCGACGGCATCGGCGACCTGGGTGTTTGCTTTGGCGGCGGGTGTCTGGGGGTTTGCCTTCTGGATGGGAATCCCGGGCGTTTTCAAGATATTGGCCGACCGGTCGGAGTACCCGCAGGAGCGGGCCGGCGATGCCCAAGCGGTGATGGCGGTCGGGCGCGCTTTTGGTCCCCTTGCGGGGGGGATCTTGCTGCAGACCACGAGCACAACTTTGCTTGGTCTGCTGGGCGGAGGGCTCATGATTTTCGTTGGGATACTGGTGTTTTCCATTCGAAATTTGACGGACCCGCAGGTGGTCGATAGTTCGTAGTCGTGGCGCGTCCGGGGATACGTGTGCCACGATGGCTTTCATGACACTGAGTGAAGCATCTGGTTCGCAGTCGGTCCCATTGTTGCGAGAGACCATCGGTGCCAATCTGGCCCGCACGGTGGCTCAGTTTGGCGATCGTGAAGCGCTGGTTTCGGTGCAACAAGACATCCGCTGGACCTATGACGAATACGCCCACGAGATCGACCGAGTTGCTCGCGGACTGCTGGGCTTGGGTTTTGCTAAGGGCGATCGGGTTGGCATCTGGTCACCGAACAATGCCGAGTGGGCATTGCTGCAGTACGCCACATCGCGTCTTGGGATCATCATGGTCAATATCAACCCGGCGTATCGAACCCACGAGTTGGCGTATGCCTTGGAGCAGTCGGGGTGCCGTGGGTTGGTAGCGGTTCCGACTTTTAAGACGTCGGATTATGGGGCCATGGTGACTGAGCTTCGACCAACACTGCCCGATCTCGAGCACGTGATCTTCATCGGAACCAACGACTGGACCGAGTTGTTGGCCGCGGGTGAGGGCATCTCGTCCGACGATGTCGCGGCCGTCGAAGCTTCGCTGCATCCCGATGATCCGATCAGTATTCAGTACACCTCGGGCACCACCGGCCGGCCCAAGGGTGCCACGCTCACTCATGCCAACATCTTGAACAACGGGTTCTTCGTCGGGGAGGGATGCAAATACACCGAACACGACCGTATTGCGGTTCCAGTGCCGCTATATCACTGCTTTGGCATGGTGATGGGCAACCTGGCGGCAAGTACCCATGGTGCTTGTGTCGTGTACCCCGCCGATGCGTTCGACCCCGAGGCCACGCTGAAGGCGGTGGCTGACGAGCGTTGCACCAGCCTCTATGGCGTGCCCACCATGTTCATAGCTGAGCTAGCTTCCCCGGATTTTGAGTCCTATGACTTGTCGTCGTTACGCACCGGGATTATGGCGGGTTCGCCGTGTCCGATCGAGGTCATGAAGCAAGCCATCGACCGCATGAACATGGACGAGGTAACTATCGCCTACGGCATGACCGAGACCTCCCCGGTCAGTACCCAAACCGCTACCGATGATCCCATCGAGAAGCGGGTCGGAACCGTTGGTCGAGTGGCCCCGCATGTGCAGGTAAAGATCGTCGACCCCGAAACAGGCGCAACGGTCGAGCGGGGCGTGACCGGCGAATTCACCACTTGGGGCTATTCGGTCATGGACGGCTACTGGAATGACCCCGAAAAGACCGCCGGCGCCATTGATGCCGAAGGGTGGATGCATACCGGTGACCTCGCAACGATGGACGCAGATGGGTATCTCAATATCGTCGGACGAACCAAGGACATGGTCATTCGCGGGGGAGAGAACGTCTACCCCCGTGAGGTCGAAGAGTTCTTGTATTCGCACCCACGAATCCGAGATGTGCAGGTCATTGGTGTACCCGATCGCAAATACGGCGAGGAGTTACTGGCCTGGGTCCAGACCGACGATGGAACCGAACTGTCCGCCGCAGAGGTGCGCGAGTTCTGTGTTGGTCAGATCGCTCACTTCAAGATTCCGCGCTATGTCGCGGTGATTGAGGAGTTCCCGATGACGGTTACGGGAAAGATCCAGAAGTTCATTTTGCGCGACATGGCCATCGAAAAATTTGGGCTCGAATCTCACGTGGTCGAAACAGCCTAGTTTCTGTGCCTTTTAGCCCTATTGGGCGATGTAACCCTGCGCTAGTGTGGCGGTCAGACTGTTGGCTAAAAAATACGGCTTTTTAGCGACTCACAGTTCACCCCATCATGTAGGAAAAGCGATGCCACCGAAATTACCAGTGTTAATTCAGGGCGGAATGGGTATTGGTATTTCGGATTGGCGATTGGCCAATGCCGTGGCACGCGAAGGTCAACTTGGGGTGGTTTCCGGCACGGCGATCGACTCCATGTTGGTGCGACGTCTACAGGTGGGCGACCCCGATGGCGACACTCGTCGAGCACTAGCGGCCTATCCAATTCCTGAGGTAGCCGAACGTATTATCGACAAGTACTTCGTCGAAGGCGGCAAGAGCGACGACGAACGTTTCCCCATTATTTCGATGCGGCGCAATAAGCCCAGTCGGGCGCTTGAGGATCTTCTGCTCGTCAGCAACTTTGTCGAAGTGTGGTTGGCCAAGGAAGGCCACGATGGCGTGGTGGGCATCAACTATCTCGAAAAAGTACAGGCCCCAACGTTGCCTTCGTTGTACGGCGCCATGCTGGCCGGTGCGGACTACGTACTAATGGGGGCTGGTATTCCGAAGGCAATTCCGGCGATTCTTAATCGCCTGGCCGACGGACTACCCGTCAAGATGAAGCTCGATGTAAAGGGCGCTACCGGAGACGGATTCTTTGCGGAGTTTGATCCGGTAGAAGCTATGGGGGGATCGCTTCCTCCCGTGACACGTCCCAAGTTTTTGGCCATCATCACGTCCCATATTTTGGCCACGATGCTGGGGACCAAGATCGAGGTTCCGGTCGATGGATTCGTCGTTGAGGGCGCCACCGCGGGCGGCCACAATGCGCCACCACGCGGCAACTTGCAGGTCAGTGACATTGGCGAGCCTATTTATGGCGATCGTGATGTTCCCGATCTTGAGGCCATTCATGCGATAGGTCTCCCGTTTTGGTTGGCCGGTGGTTATGCCGATCCTGAGCGGGTGGCTGAAGCCTTGACCACCGGAGCGGTGGGGGTACAGATTGGCACGGCGTTTGCGTACTGCGACGAGTCCGGCACCGAGGCCGAGATCAAGAAACAGGTTCTCAAGCTAAGCGCCGATGGCCAGGTAAAGGTGTTCACCGACCCCGTGGCATCACCTTCTGGGTTCCCGTTCAAGGTCATTCCTATCGAAGGAAGCCAGTCCGAACAAGACGTCTACGAGAAGCGGGTTCGTGTCTGCGAATTGGGCTATTTGCGGTCGGCCTACCAGCGCGACGACGGCAAAATGGGCTGGCGATGCGCCTCCGAACCGGTGCAAGTATTTCTCCGCAAGGGCGGCACCGAAGAAGACGCGGCGGGACGCAAGTGCCTGTGCAGTGCGCTGATGTCCAATGTCGGGTTGGGGCAACTGCAACCAGATGGGACCATTGACCCCATGCTCATAACGTCGGGCGACGATATAGCTGATGTTGCTCGTTTTATTGCTCCGGGGGCTATGTCCTACTCGGCTGCTGATGTCATCCGGCAGGTCTTGCCGACCGAGTAGTCCGTCCGTTACTGGTTAACAAGGAAGTTGTTATGCGGCGAAGTCGACGAGTGCTCGTGGCATTAGGCCTGTGTTTTGCTTTGTTGGCCACAGCATGTGGGTCCGACTCGCCGTCTAGCCAGTCGGCCGATTCAGCATCAGGGTCTTGTGTGGTGACCCAAATTCCAGGGGCGGACGCCGATGCGGAAATTGATCGTGATGCGCTCACTGCCGATCAAGCGGTGATGGTCGTGTCGGTAAATATGAGCGAATATTCCTATGACTGCGACATGCCGGTGATTCCAGCGGGCGCCGTAGTGGCATTCCAGTTCACCAACGACGGCCAACTTCCCCACGAGGCTGCTGTCGGGACGTTGGACGACCAATTGGAGGCCGAAGCGGCCACGGTCGAATTACGCGCAGTCGAACACGATCACTCGGTGCCAAGTGTGATTGTGCAGCCGGGGTCGACGGGCCAGTTGCTCGTTTACTACGAAGAACCAACATCGGTCATCATTGGTTGCCATATTTCTGGTCATTGGAACCAAGGCATGCGAACCGACCTCGAGGTTGGCACGGCGTAGCAATCGGTCAAATGTTCGCCGCGGAAGTGACCATTGGCCCTTTCTAACTTGGCCAAAATAGCGTTCGCTTAAGGTATGACAGAACATACGCAAGCCCCCAGAATTGTGGAAGACTTGATGACTGCTGATCTGGTAGTTATTCGGCCAAACGATCAGGTTGGTTGGGCCCGTGATCTCATTATGACCCTCGGCATTCATGCATTGCCGGTGGTTGACGAGGACGTAGTCGTGGGCATTGTCACCACCGCGGACTTGGCTGATGATTGGAATCCTCAGCAGCCTCGACTTGCTCCAGGTGTTGGTCATCCCCGATGACTGACATCACCCAAAGTAGGCACTGATAGGAGGTATTGGGATGGAAGGAACGTTGGTGTCGAAGCAGTGGAGTGCTGCGGTCGCTGAGACGCACATCTCGACCGTGCTTTTTTGCGCGGACCGGGCGTACAAGTTACTGAAACCCGTCCGAACGAGCTTTCTGGATCACCGCACGGTGGAGGCGAGGCTGTCGGCCATCAACCAAGAGTTGGTGCTTAATCGACGCGTATCACCCGACGTGTATTTGGGCACCGCCGACGTGGAAGAAGCCGGCGTGATTGTTGATCGCATGTTGGTTATGCGGCGTCTGCCGGAGGCACGTCGTCTCACGACGATGATCGGAACCCATGAGTTTGATGGTCACGTGCGCGACGTTGCACGAGCCGTGGCGGTTTTTCATGCGGCCCTACCCCCAGAGTCCGACGCCGAAGCGATCGCGGGATGCGATGCGGTTCGGAAAAATTGGTACGACAACTTTGCCGATCTTTCCCCGTTGGTGGGGTCGGTACTTGCTGGCGAGGATGTTGATGTTGTTCGTCATTTGGTGGACAATTTCCTGGATAATCATGAGCATTTGTTCGCCGATCGGATTCGTAATGGGCATGTCCGCGATGGCCACGGAGACCTGCGGGCCGAAGACATTTTTTGTCTCGACGATGGTCCGAGGATTCTTGACTGCCTAGCGTTTGATCGCAATTTGCGGGTGGGCGATGTGTTGTTGGATGTGGCGTTTCTGGTGATGGATTTGGATCGGTTGGCTGGACCTTCCCAGGCCCGTCGTTTCATCCGGTGGTATTGCGAGTTCACCAACGAGCACCACCCGGCGACTCTGGCCCATCACTATGTGGCCTACCGGGCCCATGTGCGAGCCAAGGTGGCCGCGATCCGGTACCGAGCGGGCGAACCACATCAGGCCGAGATGGTGCGCCATTATCACGCCGTTTGTTTGCGGCATTTGTTGTTGACGCGGCTTTCGTTGACCATCATCGGTGGCACACCGGGCACAGGAAAGTCGACATTGGCCGAAGGGTTGTCCAATGCGTCGGGTTTCATGTTGCTGGGGAGCGACGAGCTTCGCAAGGACCTCACCGGTACTGCTCATCTGGATCGTGGTGCCGGGCAGTTAGGTGAAGGTATTTACGATTCATCGGTAAGCGAGCAGACCTACACAGAGCTTCTGCGACGGGCTAAGGAACTTCTGCTTCGCGGTGAATCCGTGGTGCTTGATGCGTCGTGGTATCGGCAAGGCGATCGCGATGCTGCGGGCCGCCTCGCCACCGAAATGGGCGCCAGGTTTGTCGAGGTTCAGTGTGGTGTTGACGCCCACGTGGCCCAGAACCGGATCGCGGAGCGGTTGCGACGTGACGACGATTCGTCCGATGCTCAACCCGAGATGGTCAAGGCGCTGCAGGATCGCTTCGAACCGTGGCCCGCAGCCATGTATGTAGATACTGCTGTTCCTGCCAGCTTGGTGTTGGATCGAGTGTTGGATCAAATGGCGACCGTGGCGGCTAACACATAACTGGCTCAGCGCCCTTTTGGGTGGAATGCGGAATGCGGCAACATGATTGACATACTTCGGCGTGCAAAGATTTGCAGTCGGTGTATTCGAAACGGTGCTCGCCGCCTTGATCGTTGTGGGATGTGGCAGCGATAATGGGCCTGCTCCTCAGCCTGAGGCCACAACTGAGACTGAGGCCACCGCTACTGAACCGCTGGTCGTTCCTGACTTGGGCCCGGCAGCCCTTTCCCCGGCTGAAGGGCTGGAGACATCTCCGCCTTTTCTCAACGTGGTCGCTAAACACCCAGAGTTCGATTGCCTCAATACGACGTTCAGCATGTTCATTGATGTGTTTGGTGTTTATGTCGTCGGCACCCCTGGGGCTCCCGACGCATACTTCTTGCACACCGCAAATGTTCTTGCCCAGTACCTAGACAACGATGAAGACGGGATTCCTGACGATCCAGAAGTGCTCAAAGTCCTCACCGAAGGCAATTACGTGGTTCCGGTGTGGACGGAAGATGAACGAGAACCGTTTTGGGAAGGTATCCGGGGGACGCCATGTGAAGACAATATTTCCATGCGAGCAAGCATGTACTACGACGAAGATGAGTGGGCTTTGGGTGGCCTGCAAGCCACCGGATCGTGGGACACTAATCTTGAGGAAGTCTGGCATGTTGTCTCGGCGGGCTGGTACGAGGCCTATCCGGAGTTATTCGGTGACGAACCGGGAAGTCAGCTCAGCAAAGCCATGGACATCGCCCGAGGTGGGAACTTCCAGCGCATCCCTGATTCATACCCTGAAGCTTCGTGGTACAGCTACGACGACGAGACGTGTAGCTACCGCTGCCAGATCGGCGAATACTTTTATTGGCTCCTCATGACAAACATCGGCGCCCTCGACTCATCAATAAGTGACAAGTGCCAGGATGTGGCTATCGAATGGCGTGTCTGCACGAAAGCCCAGCTGGAGGAAGTCGATGAGTTGGCCTACGAGCTGTTCAATCAAAACGGTTTCAATTTCCCCACCCGTATACCAACTGGCACATATCTGCCAAAGGACTGAACCTTTCATGCGATACTCAGACCATGAGTAGCCCCAATTCGTTGCCCAAGCCGGCGGTGTTGTTTCTGTGTGTCCACAATGCTGGCCGCTCGCAGATGGCGGCGGGTTGGTTGCGGCACCTGGCGGGCGACCAAATTGACGTGTTTAGCGCCGGATCGGCTCCCGCTGATGTGATCAACGAGCGTGCCGTCGACGCAATGGCCGAGGTGGGGATCGACATTGCGACGCAACAACCCCAAATTTGGACTGACAAGATGGCAGGCATGGTTGATGTGATTGTCACTATGGGCTGCGGCGATGTCTGCCGGGTCTTGCCCAGTCAACGACAAGAGGATTGGGCGCTTGCCGATCCGGCTGGTCAGGGAATCGAAATGGTGCGCGAGGTGCGAGACGAGATCCGTGGCCGTGTAGAACAACTAATTGCCAGCTTTGGGAGTCACCAATGACACGCATTGATGTATCGGTGGTGCTCGATGCCACGCCTATCCGCGTGTGGGAGTTGGTCGAAAATATTGAATCGCACAAGGACTGGATGGACGATGCCACCGACATCATCATTACCTCCGAGCAGACCCAGGGGGTGGGGACGACGTTTACCGTCCCCACCAAGGTTGGTCCAATCCGGTTGACCGACAAGATGACTATCACCGAGTGGGAACCCGGTGACGCCATGGGGGTACGCCATGTCGGGTTGGTGACCGGGACGGGCCGCTTTACGTTGGTATCGGAGGG
>Ga0115000_10001041_pt1 | contig 25233 bp, 21 predicted proteins | sample ArcticOcean_MG_C_6_FD_89690 | JGI IMG/M metagenome (GOLD analysis project Ga0115000, IMG submission 89690) | Marine microbial communities from western Arctic Ocean - ArcticOcean_MG_CB8_128 | ecosystem: Environmental > Aquatic > Marine > Oceanic | place: Arctic Ocean: Canada Basin | collected... | reverse complement strand
ACGTGTTGCACGAAGTCGGTGTCATGCACGTGCAAGTCGAACAACGCGCCGCCGGACGTTGCGCCGTCGAAGTAGATCGCCTGTCCCCAGGCAGGGGGCTCGGCAATTCGCTGAAAATGCGCGCCAAGCACCTTGCCGTAACGGCCGCTGTCAACCGCCTCCTTGGCCCAGGCCCATTGCGGCCAAAAGCGAAGGCACATGGCCACCATGAAGTGGCCCTTCGCCTGTGAGGCGGCCTCGGCGATTTCGCGGGCCTCGGCGACGGAGCGGGCAAGCGGCTTTTCGCAGATCACGTGTTTGCCTGATGCGAGGGCCGGCTTGGTCATGCGAAGGTGCGTGCGCGTGGGGGTGCAGATGTCGATGGCATCAATCGACTCGTCGGCGAGGAGGTCGTTGAAATCCTGATACGCCTTGACCTGTGACATGTCGAGTATGACTGGTTCGCCGGAGTCGAGGTTGCCGAGCGCAGCGGTGAAGTCGCCCTTAAGTCGCTCGGGGTCGAGGTCGCAGATTGCCGCTACGTTCACTCCCTCGATTTGGCGGTAAGCGCGGATATGCATCGCGGCCATGAAGCCAAGCCCAACGATACCAATATTGATGTTGTCGTTTGCCATGTTGTTAGAGTTGGGTGACGAATTGATGGGCAGTGCGGATGTCAGCGACGCGTTGGTTGTCGGCTTCGCGCTCGATGCAGCAGTCGCCCTCGTAGTCTATCTTGGCTAAGGTGGCGAAGAACGCAGGCCAATCAACCTCGCCGGTGCCGACTTTGACTTCTACCCCCCACGTGCCGGCCTTCTTGGTTTGGGTGGCGTCCTTGATATGGCACTGCTTTAGGAACGGTGTGAGTGTCTCGAGTGCCTCGATGGGATCGCCCTTGTCATAGAGCAGCATGTTTGCCGGGTCGAAGTTGACGCCGACGCTTGGCCTGTCGAGTTTTTCGAGGAATAATCGCAACGTATCTGCGGTTTCCTGTCCTGTCTCGAAGCCAAGGTCGATGCCGCTGGCATCGAACACGTCGGCGATCTGCATGATGCGGTTGAGTAGTTTAGCAAAGCCGGGGTCGCTCTCCTCGTGCGGCAGGAAGCCGGCGTGGAAAGTGACAATTTTCAGGCCGAGCCTGGTGGCTATATCGGCGACTACCTGAATGTTGGCCCAGTTGGCTTCCCAATGTTCGTCCGGTACGACACCGCCGGTTTCGCGGATTGTGTCGAGCGACGAGTAATCCTCGCCAATGGTGCCAAACATTCCGGAGACGATCTCGATGCCCTCGGCGGCAAACAACTCGGCAGTTTTGCCCCAGGCACTGGGGTTTTCACGGAGCGGATCGAGTGCAATTTGCACACGCGAGATACCGATTTCGCGGAGTTGAGAGACGAGCGCCTCGGGTGTTTCGGGTTGAAGGGACCAACTACAAACCGCCAGTCGTGATTGGATATCGTGTGCCATTCCGTGGGTGAACGCTGAATTTGCGCTTGGCAGAGTTTCCAGATTATTTCTGCGCTGACAAGGTTATAGTGCCAAGCACCAGACTTGGCGCATTGCGCTTTTCTGGTACGCGCCGAGCGGTTAGTCTTCCGCCGGTGTCTTACCAAGTCATAGCCCGTAAATACCGTCCGCAGCGCTTCAGTGATGTTGTTGGCCAGGATCACGTCAGTCAGACGTTGATTAACGCCATCAGCGGCGATCGCGTCGCGCACGCCTATTTGTTCTGTGGGCCGCGTGGCACCGGTAAGACCACCTTGGCGCGGGTTTTTGCCAAGTGCCTGAACTGTACTGACGGCCCGAAGGTCGACTTCTCCGATGACGATTCCAAGTGCATCGAGATCACTGAGGGCCGCTCGATCGACGTGCTCGAGATCGACGGCGCCAGCAATAATGGGGTCGAACAGGTGCGTGAACTGCGAGAGACCTGCGTGTACGCACCCGCTTCGTCGAAGTTTAAAATCTACATCATCGACGAGGTTCACATGCTAACCACTGCGGCGTTCAACGCGCTGCTTAAGACGCTGGAGGAGCCACCGGCTCATGTGAAGTTCATGTTCGCCACCACCGAGCCGGAGAAGGTGCTGCCGACGATCATGTCGCGCTGCCAGCGCTTCGATCTCCGGCGCATTCCCGTAAACCTGATCGCAGGGCATCTCAAGTACATTTGCGGCGAGGAAAAGGTCACGATCGACGAGGGAGCGCTGTTCGCCATCGCGCGCGGCGCGGAAGGCTGCATGCGCGACGCCGAGTCGGCACTTGACCAGCTTATCAGTTTTTGTGGCGACAACATCACTGAGCCGGACGTACTGTCGATGTTCGGCTTGACGGCGCAGGGGAAGTTGTTCGCGCTCGCCGAGGCCGTCCTCACCGGCGACTCGACACGGACTCTGACCGAGCTCAACGCGCTCGCCACTCAGGGCAAAGATCTTGGCCGGCTGGTCGGTGATCTGTTGACGCACATTCGCAACCGGCTCGTGTTTGTCGTGTCAAAGGGCGACCTTTCACTGCTTGAGATAAGCGAAGCCGAGGCCGCGACTCTCCAGTCCGGGGCGAAGTTGGCAGACGAAAAAGCCTTGGCACGGGTACTGGATGTGCTGACTGATTGCGAGGGCCGTCTGCGCCTGGCCACGTCAAAAAAGATTTTGATCGAAGTGTCACTGCTCAAGGCTGCGCAGGCCAAGGCTGCGCTGGGCATCGACGAGGTGCTTGTTCAACTTCAAAAACTACGTGACACGGAGCCGCCATTCGTTGCCCAAGCGGCACCCGCCGTCGCGCCAAAACCGTTGCCCAAGCCAAGCGCGACGCCTAAGCCTGCCCCTAAGGCCGCCCCCCCGACGACTGTTGACAAGCCGGCGGAGGCGGGCGATTTGCAGGCGGTTTGGTTGCGCCTCGTTTCGGCTGCGAGCAAGGCCAGCCCGTTCATGCAGACCTATTTTCAACAGGCGCACGCTGTGTCGTTTTCAAAAGGCATCTTTGTAATCGGTGTCACCGAAGAGCACCTCGCGTTGGTGGACAACAAGCGGAACCACGTGATGCTTGCGGAACAACTAGCCGCGCTTGGCTATGCGGATGTGCAGTTCCGTTTCACCAGCGAGCCTCCTCCCGAAGGCCGAGCACCGGCTCCCGCGCTCGAGCCGATCGAGGAACCGCAGGCTGCGAGCCGCGCGAAGCAGGGGAAGACCACGGCCGTACCCCAACCGGAGAAGCTTGACCCGGAGGAATTCAAAAACGATCCGCTCATTCAAAAGGCGCTGGAACTGTTCCGGGGCCGAATCGTCGAGGTGCGGAAGTGACCTGGAAAATTTAATATGGCGAACATTGCAAAATTGATGAAACAGGCTGCCAAGATGCAGCGGCAAATGCAGGAGGCTCAAGCGCAATTGGCCGACGAAATCGTCGAGGCCTCAAGCGGCGGTGGCGCGGTTAAGGTCACGGCCAGCTGCGACGGCGTGGTCAAGTCGATCAAGATCGACCCCGACGGCGTGGACGCGGAGGATATCTCGATGCTGGAGGACATGGTGCTGGGCGCGGTCAACCAGGCGCTCGATAAAGGGCGCGAAACGCAGTCTGCCGAGATGGGCAAACTCACCGGCGGCATGGGCGGCGGCATGGGCCTACCGGGGCTCTGATTCCGCCCAATGACCTCGCTCCCCGAACCACTTGCGCTTTTGGTGGCGGAACTCAACCGCCTGCCGGGTATTGGCCCGCGCTCCGCTGAGCGGCTCGCCCTTCACTTGATTCAAGCCGACAACGCTGTGACCAAGCGCTTGGCCAGCGTTTTGATCACTTCGCGCGACAGAATCATCGAGTGCGAGCAGTGCGGCGGCTTGGCCGAGAGATCGCCGTGCAGCGTTTGCTCCAACCCGGCGCGAGACGAGCGAACCGTCTGCGTCGTTGAGCGCGCGGTCGATGTTTTGAATGTCGAGAAGTCTGGCGCGTTCCGCGGTCACTACCACGTGCTCGGCGGCAAAATCTCGCCAATGAACGGCATTGGCCCGGAGGAATTACGGGTGGCTCAACTCGAGCAGCGGTTGGCCAACGGGACGGTCGACGAAGTCATCATCGCGCTGGGCACCGACGTGGAGGGGGACGCCACCGGTCACTATTTGGCCAAGCGCTTGGCCAAGCCGGGCGTGAAAGTGACGCGCATCGCCCACGGTTTGCCAGCGGGGAGCGGGCTGGAGTTCGCCGATGAGTTGACGCTGAGCCAGGCGCTCGAAGGCCGCCGAGAGCTGGATGTGAAATAATTCATGATTGAACCAAAGGTAGTTGTTTTTGACCTCGGAAAGGTGCTAGTCGACTTTGATTACAGCATCGCCATTCGCCGGTTCGGAGAGCGCAGCGAGGCCGGGTTGGAGGAAGTTCAGCGCTTGCTCGACTCGTCCATCCAGATCGATTACGAGTCAGGCAATATCACGACTGACGAATTTTATGCGGCGATCCGCGATGGGGCCGGGTTTCGAGGCGACCGCGCCGAGTTTGTCAGCATCTTCGCAGATATTTTTTCGCCGATGGAAACGATGATCGAGTTTTTTGAGAGACTGAAACCATTCGGTATTCCGACCTGCGTTTTTTCCAACACCAACGAAATTGCGATCGGACACATCCGCGAGGGGTTTTCGTTTTACAGTCTATTTGACAATTATGTTTTGTCGTTCGAGGAAGGCGGCATGAAGCCGGACGAGGCGATTTACGACGTGGTCGAGCAGCGCACTGGCGAGAGTGGTGCGGCCATTCTCTACATCGATGACCGACCGGAAAATATCGAGACCGGCAAGGGCAGGGGATGGCAAACTATCCTGCAGGACAGCGAGGCCGCCTCGGTGGCGCGGGCCGAGTCGTTGCTTGGGGTTTAAGCGTTCAGCGCGTTGGCGGCGGCTCCGTAGGCACCGGCGAGGTCGCCCAGTTGTGCCGGTAGCAGCTTGATCTCGTAGTCGTCGGTCTTCCAGAGCAGTGGATCGAGGTACTCTCGCAGCGGCACGAAAAGCCGGTCGCCGGCCTTGGCAATTCCGCCGCCGAGAATGACCGCTTCCGGGTCGAGGATGTTTGAGAACGAACAGATCGCCGTGGCCAGTCCCTTGACCGACTTGAGCCAGATTTCCTCCGCCTCTTTGTCGCCGTTCTCAATCGCCTCCATCATTTCCCATGTGTGGGTGAAACGGCCGTTGGATCGTTCCGGAATGCTGCAGTTGCCAATCGCCAACTCGAGGCTGCTCGGGCATCCGCAATCGTCCGGCGGGCCGTCCGGGCCAAGGCTGGTGTGGGCAAAGTGACCGGCTTTGCCGGTGCGCCCTCGCAGCAGCTTGCCCTCTACGAGGGCCGCACCGCCAACGCCCGTGCCGAGCGTCAGCAGGATGACGGTCTGAAATCCCTTCGCCGCCCCAAGCCAAGCTTCGCCAAGGAGGGCGGCATGGCCGTCGTTCAACACCGGGATGGACTTAGTAAAATTAAAAAACTTTTGCCAATTCAAGCCGACAAGCCCCTTGAGCCGTACCGGCATGTGTGTGATGCAACTGCCATCCAGCGCTGCCAGCCCCGGCGCCGAAAAACCCATGTTGCTCGGCTTGCAGTCCTGCTCCTCCTCGATTGATTGAACAAGTTCACGGAGGCGATTGGCCCACTCCATATCTGCCTCGCCGTCGAAGGGCAGATTGTGGTTAGTCAACGTTTTGCCGTCCGGCGTGACGACGACTGCCTTGACACATGAGCCGCCGAGGTCGATCCCGATTGTGTAACTCATTCGATCCCCTCGCTGACACTCCAGCCGCCATCGACCGCCAGCACTTGACCGGTGACGAATTTGGCGGCGTCGGACATAAGGAAAACAGCCGCACCGTCCAAGTCTTCCGGCACGCCGATCCGGCCGCCATCCAGCGGTTGTTTGTGTTTGATGAAGCTCATGATTTCGTCGTTCGCTTGGGCGCGTCCGGACATCGGCGTGGCAACAAGCGCCGGTGCGAGGGCGTTCACGCGGATGTTTTGCGAGGCGTAGTGCGCCGCCGCTGACTTGGTGAGCCCAACGATGCCCGCCTTGGCCGTCGCGTAGGCGTGCGTAGCGAATTGCTTCGGGGCGGGAGAGTCGGCCAGCACGGAAGTCATGTTGAGAATCACGCCGCCTCGGCCAAGCGCAACGAACTCTCGCAGTGCAGCGCGGTTCGAGTTGAAAACGGATTTGAGATTAAGGTCGATCGTCTGCTGCCAGCCGTCGTCGCTGATCCGGTGCAGCGGCCCGTCGCCCATGCTGCGCCCACTGCCACCGGCAATGTGATACAGGCCGTCGAACCCACCGAACTCCCGCTTGGCCAAGCCGATCGCCTTGGGAGCGGTTTCCGGATCCGTCGCATCGCCGGCCAAGCCGCGCGCCGATTGGCCAAGCGCCGACTCCGCTTGGCTCACGCTGTCGGCGTTTCGTCCGACCACTAGCACTCGCGCCCCCTCGCCGACGAACGCCTTGGCGGCTGCCAAGCCTAGCCCAGTCGTCCCACCGACAATGACGATAATCTTGTTGTCAAGTTGCGGCACGCGGTTAGTTTTCCTTGTGCCAGCGAGGCCGGTTGCGGCGGTTGTGTGGCGATTGGTTCGGTTCCACATAAGCGATCATGTCCTGAATCGCCAGCCGGCGTTCCTTCGGACCCCACGCCCGTTTTCGCTTTAACTCCTCCCGTTGCTTTACGTCGTCCATCTTCTACAGCCCCAGTTTTTTGAAGCGGGACTCGATGTGTTTGTAGTGGAAGTCGGTGGTGCAGATGGACTCGAGTTCGCCCTTTTTGAAATGCTTAGCGACCTCGGGGTCTGACAAAAGTTGTGTGAGGAAATCGGCGTCGTCGCGGCCGTCGTGCTTGGTTTTCCACGTCTCCATCGCGTTGTGCTGGACAAGCGAGTACGACTCTTCGCGGGTGAGTCCCTTGCGGATGAGCGCGAGCAGCACCGACTGCGAGTTCCACATACCCAGCGATTGGCCAAGGTTTTTGACCATGTTTTTCGGGTACACGATCAATCCCTTGGTGAGGTCGGCCAGCTTGTTGAGCATGTAGTTGAGCAGCGTGCAGGAGTCGGGGAAAATTACGCGCTCGACGGAGCTGTGGCTGATGTCGCGTTCGTGCCAAAGGGCGACGTTCTCGAGCGCGGCGAGCGCGTTGCCGCGCAGCACGCGGGCCAGGCCGGTGAGGCGTTCGCCGGTGATGGGGTTGCGCTTGTGCGGCATGGCGCTCGAACCTTTTTGGCCCTTGGCAAAATACTCCTCGGCCTCGAGCACCTCGGTGCGCTGGAGGTGCCGGAACTCGGTCGCCCACCGCTCAATGCTCGCGCCGACAAGAGCGACAGTCGTCATGAACTCGGCGTGAATATCCCGCTGTACAACCTGTGTCGCGATCGGCGCAGCCTTGAGTCCAAGCTTGCGGCAAACGAACGACTCGATCTTTGGCGAGAGATGGGCGTTGGTGCCGACCGCGCCGGAGAGCTTGCCGATGGCGACGCGCGGCTTGAGGGTCTCGAGTCGCTCGAGCGCGCGGCCAAACTCGTCGAACATCAGCGCCATCTTGAGGCCGAACGTCGTCGGCTCTGCGTTGATGCCGTGACTGCGGCCGATCATCGGCGTGAACTTGTGTTTGCGCGCCTTGGCGGCAATGACTTTGCGGAGGCTCTTCACGTCGGCGATGAGAATTTTCACTGACTCGCTCATTTGCACCGCAAACGTGGTGTCGATGATGTCGCTGCTCGTCAGCCCATAGTGGAGCCAACGGCTCGCTGGTTCGCCTATATTCTCGCTGACGTTCGTAGTGAACGCGATGACGTCGTGGTTGAGCGTGCTCTCAAGTTCACGGCAGCGCGCGATACTGAACGATGCCTTGGCCTTCATCTGCTTGAGATGCGCCTTGGGCACGAGACCCTCGCTGCAGAGCGCCTCGGCTGCGAGCAGCTCAATCTCCAGCCAGGTTTCGAGCTTTCGTTGTTCAGTCCAGATGTCCCGCATCTCGGGACGGGTATAGCGTCCAATCATCCGACGACAGGATAACGGACTTGGCCAAGCGCGGCGAGTGAGATGTGTCCCGCGACGCTTGACCGCGCCGGGCGGCGGTGCCAAAAATGGCGCATGCGCCATTCTCTTCTTGTTGTCGCTGGACTGGCATTGGCCACCTCGCTTGGCCAAGCGAGGGATTACCACATTCAGACTTGGACCAAACACCAAGCCACTCCGCACTTTTGGGCCGAGGGCGGTGCCGCCGGGGATTTCAACCGCGACGGCCACGCCGATCTCGTCGTTGGCCCTTACTGTTACGCCGGACCGGACTACAAACAGCGCCACGAAATTTATGATGCCACCGAGTCGTTCAAGCTGAAGGACGCCGATGGCAAGGAAAGCACCGTGCCCGGTTTCGCTGGTGCGTTGAGTGGGCGCAACGCCTACTCAAAGAATTTTTTGTGCTTCGTTTACGACATCAACGGCGATGAGTGGGACGACGTGCTGGTGATGGGGTTTCCCGGCGCGGAGTCGCCGTGGTACGAAAATCCGAAAGGCAAACCGGGCCACTGGAAGAAGCACATCGCGCTGGCCATCACCGACAACGAGTCGCCGCACTTCACAGACATCACCGGCGACGGTAAGCCGGAGATTGTCTGCAACTCGGAAGGCCACTTTATTTACGCCGAGCCGAATTGGAATCACCCGGATCAGCCGTGGACGGTTCACCGCGTCACTCCCAAGGGCAGTTGGCAGCGGTTCACACACGGCATGGGAGTGGGGGATGTCAACGGCGACGGCAGACGCGACATCATGGAGAAAAACGGATGGTGGGAGCAACCGGCGTCGCTTGAGGGCGATCCGGAATGGGCGTTTCACGCGTTCCTGTTTTCGCCCGGCGGCGGCGCGCAGATGTACGCCTACGACGTCGATGGCGACGGCGACAACGACGTGATCACCTCGCTCGCTGCGCACGGCTACGGTTTGTGCTGGTACGAAAACCAGCCGAAAGACGACGGCATCACATTCGTCGCGCACACGTTCATGAACGCCAAGCCGGAGGAGAACCGGTACGGCGTCAAGTTCAGCCAACTGCACGCGATCGACCTTGTGGACATGAACAGGGACGGCTTGCTCGACATCGTGACTGGCAAGCGCTTTTGGGCGCACGGCCCGAGCGGCGACGCTGAGCCGAACGCAGCGGCAGTGCTGTACTGGTTCGAGCTGCGCCGCACGAAAAAGAACGGCATCGACTGGGTGCCGCACTTGATCGATGACGACTCCGGCATCGGCACACAAGTGATGGCTACCGACATGAACGCTGACGGCTGGCCCGACATCGTCGTCGGCAACAAAAAGGGGGCATTCGTACACATCCAGTCGCCAAAAAAAGTGAGTCTCAAAGAGTGGCGGCAGGCCCAGCCAAAGCCGCATAAAGCCGATTGACAATCCACGCGCTCAATACAACCTTTCCGCTGTTATGAAAACAACCTGGATAACCTCACTGACACTGGCGATTGGCCTTTGTGCCTGCGGCGGTTCGAGTGAGACACCCAAGGATGAAGCGCCCGAAAAAGAGGAATCATCCTCAGCCGGGAATCCATTGACCGCACCACTGGATTACGTAGGCGCAGTGGGCAAAGCCAAGAAATCCTCGGAGAAAAGGCTCAACTTGGCCAATATCCAGAAAGCTATCAAGACGTTCAAAGTAGTCGAAGGCCGATATCCCAAGGCCCTCAACGAATTAGTGACCGAAGGCTACTTTCCAAGGCCGCCGCGCCCACCTCGCGGTATGCGTTACGTTTACAATCCAAAAACTGGTCAGGTAGGGGTCCGTTAAACCAAGCCCTTGGCCAAGCGGAAGTGATCCCGTTGACATCCGGCCATTGCAGAGGCATTCTCCTGTGGCAATGCGGCCTTCGTCGCTTTGGTTTTTTTCATGACTCATAATGCTTTTAATTCATTGCGGTCGTTTGGTCTAGGCAACGGTCAGCAGGGGAAAATCTACTCACTGCCGGCGCTGGCTGAGGCCGGCTTGGGGGATGTCTCGCGCCTGCCGGTTTGTATCCGCCTGGTTTTGGAGTCGGTGCTGCGCAATTGCGACGGCCAAAAGGTGACGGAGGAGAATATCCGGCAACTCGCCGGGTGGCAGGCCAAGGCGCAGCGCACGGAGGAGATTCCGTTCACCGTCGCCCGGATTGTGCTGCAGGATTTTACCGGCGTGCCGTTGCTGGTGGACTTGGCAGCGATGCGCTCCGCGGCGGCCCGCTTGGGCAAAGATCCGAAAATCATCGAACCGTTGGTGCCGGTGGATTTGGTGGTTGACCACTCGGTGCAGGTGGACTTCGCCGGTTCGGAGGATGCGATGGACAAAAACCTCGACTTGGAGTTCACGCGCAACCGCGAGCGTTACCAGTTTCTCAAGTGGGGTATGCAGGCGTTTGACACGTTCAAGGTCGTACCGCCGGGCATCGGCATTGTGCACCAGGTGAATCTTGAGTATCTCGCGCGGGGCGTGTTGAGCAACGCGGATGGTGTCCATTACCCGGATACGCTCGTCGGTACCGACTCGCACACGACGATGATAAACGGCCTGGGCATCGTCGGCTGGGGCGTGGGCGGCATAGAGGCCGAGGCCGGGATGCTTGGGCAACCGGTTTACTTCCTGACGCCGGACGTCGTCGGCGTTCGGCTCGAGGGCGCGCTGCGCGAGGGCGTCACCGCGACCGACCTGGCATTGACCGTCACTGAGATGCTGCGCTTGGAGAATGTGGTCGGGAAGTTCGTCGAGTTTTACGGTGAGGGAGCGAAGCAGTTGCCGCTGACGGATCGGGCCACCATCGCCAACATGGCGCCGGAGTACGGCGCGACGATGGGATTCTTCCCGATCGACGAAGAGACGGTCAACTACCTCCGCGCGACCGGCCGCGCCGAGGAGCACTGCGAGACTTACGAGAATTATTATAAGGCACAGGGCCTGTTCGGAATGCCGGGCGAGGGCGAGATCGATTACTCGGTGAACCTCACGCTCGATCTGGGCTCGATTAAGTCAAGCGTCGCAGGGCCGAAGCGCCCGCAGGATCGCATCGAGGTGCCGAACCTTGGCAGCAAGTTTGAGGAGCTTTTTTCCAAGTCGGTCGCCGAGGGCGGCTTCGGCCGGGACAGCGGCGACTTGGCAGGCGTCACCGCCGACGTGCCGTGGCAAGGCAACGGCACCGAGTCGATTGGCCACGGCGACGTGGTTATCGCCGCGATCACGAGTTGCACGAACACCTCCAACCCAAGCGTGATGCTGGCCGCTGGGCTCTTGGCCAAGTGCGCGGTCGAGCGCGGGCTGAAACTGGCACCGCTGGTGAAGGCGTCGCTCGCGCCGGGCTCACGCGTCGTGAGCGATTACCTCGACAAAACCGGCTTGCAGCCGTACCTAGACCAGCTTGGTTTTAACCTCGTCGGCTACGGTTGCACGACGTGCATCGGCAACTCCGGCCCGCTCGATGCCGGGATCGAAAAGGCGATTCTCGACAACAATCTGGTTGTCGCCTCGGTGCTTTCCGGTAATCGCAACTTTGAGGCGCGCGTGCACCAAAATGTGCGCGGCAACTTCCTGATGTCGCCACCGCTCGTGGTGGCGTACGCGTTGGCCGGCCGGGTGAACATCGACTTGACGACCGAGCCGCTTGGCCAAGCGGAGGACGGCTCGGATGTGTTTTTACGCGATCTTTGGCCAAGCTTGGACGAAGTGCGCGACCACATGCAGACGGCGCTCCAGCCGGAAGTGTTCCGTAAACTGTACAGCAACTTCGCCGATCAAAACCCGAAGTGGAACGAGATTCCCTCGAGCGTCGGGCACTCCTACGAGTGGGACGACGCGAGCACGTACATTCAGGAACCCCCATTTTTTGAAGGCTTCGGAATGGAGGCCGGCGCGATTACCGAGATCACCGGCGCGCGGCCGCTTGGTGTATTTGGTGATTCAGTGACGACCGATCACATTTCGCCGGCTGGCGCGATCAAACCGGACTCGCCGGCGGGACGCTATCTCGTCGACAACAGCGTTGAGCAGGCAAGTTTCAACAGCTACGGCTCGCGCCGTGGCAACGACCGCGTGATGACTCGCGGCACATTTGCCAACGTGCGAATCAAAAACCTCATGGTGCCCGGCACCGAGGGTGGCGTGACCCGGCACCAGCCAAGCGGTGAAACGATAGACATTTTCGATGCCGCAGCGAAGTACCTCGAAGAGGGCACGCCGTTGGTGGTCATCGGCGGTAAGGAGTACGGCACAGGCAGTTCGCGCGACTGGGCGGCTAAAGGCACGCGGTTGCTCGGCGTGAAGGCGGTTGTCTGCGAGAGTTTCGAGCGCATCCACCGGTCAAACCTGATCGGGATGGGTGTGTTGCCGCTGCAATTCAAGGACGGCACCGGCATCGGCAGCCTGCAACTCGACGGCACGGAGCAATTTGACGTGCTTGGTTTGGGTGACGATCTCAAGGCGCAGCAGGAATTGACGCTGCGAATCATCCGGGCCGACGGGACTGCCGAAGAGGTGACCGTACTGTGCCGGATCGATACGGACATCGAGGTCGAGTACTACCGGCACGGCGGGATTCTCTCCTACGTGCTACGGCAGTTGGTCGCGAGGGGTTAACGGGAATCCCTTTTTCTTGCTGTTTTGGGTTGCTTTTTCTGCCTGTCCTGCAATTGATTCCCTCCCTATTTATGAGCGAGTCGAACGAACAAGATATCATGTACCACGGCGCCGAATGGTTTGAAAAAAACAAAGGCAAACTATTGTACGGCGCGCTGGCTGTCATTATTGCTGCCGGAGGATACCAGTTTTATAGGAACGACACGGCACAAACCAAGGCTGCCTCCGAGGCGGAGCTGTTCGCTGTTCAGTATCTGGACGCGACGAACTTGGAGGGAATAGCTGAGGCTTACGCGAAGGTTAGCACCGATCAGGAGGGCAAACCGGTCGCCGAGCGAGCGTTGATACTGAGCGCGAAAACGTGGCTTGAAGCGGCGAAATACGACAAGGCGCAGGCGGCATTCAAAAGCTACCTTGCCCAACACACCGATGGGTCCTGGGCGGATGAAGCCAAGCTTGGTGAGGCGATTTGCCAGGAAGAGCTGCAGAGCGACTCCACCGGGGCGATCAGTGCGTACCGAAGCTTGACCAACTCGGTCACGGCTATCATCAAGGATCGAGCGACGTCGCTGCTTGAGGCGGCGCATAAAAAGCTCGATCCGCTTGTTGCAAAACCAAAGCCGGCACCGGTGCCTCAAGCCGAGGTGGCCAAGCCGGCGGTTTCCGTTGCACCGCCGGCACTTCTTGCCGCCCCGGACAACAAGTAACTCCCCCAGAATCGTGAATATCGCAATTATCGGAACCGGCTATGTCGGCTTGGTGACCGGCGCTTGTTTTGCCGAGGTCGGCCACAATGTCATCTGCGTTGATTGCGACGAAGCCAAGGTTAAGTTGCTGCAGGGCGGCGGCATCCCAATCTTCGAGCCGGGCCTCGAGGAGATGGTCAAAAAGAATGTAGCTGAGGGGAGGCTCATCTTCACCTCGAGCACGGCTGAGGGGGTGGGGAAATCGGATGTCATTTTCATCGCCGTGCCGACACCCCCACTCGAGGACGGGTCGGTTGATCTCAGCTTTATCGAGCGAGTGGCCCGCGACATCGCTGATGCAACAACCACCTACAAGATAGTCGTCGACAAAAGTACCGTGCCGGTCAAGACCGGGGAGAAAGTTGCCGAGACGATCAAGCGCTACTGCAAGGCGGATTGCGATTTTGATGTCGTTAGTAATCCGGAATTCCTTCGCGAGGGCTTTGCGGTGGAAGACCTTATGAATCCGGATCGCATCGTGGTTGGCACGCGGTCGGATAAGCCCGTGGCAGCGATGCGGGAGATTTACGATCCGTTCAATGCGCCGATTATTTTCACCGACATCAACTCAGCGGAGTTGATCAAGCACGCCGCTAACTCGTTCCTCGCGATGAAGATTTCGTACATCAACGCCGTGGCGGCCATCTGCGAGTTGACCGGCGCGAACGTCGAGGAAGTGGCAACCGGGATAGGCATGGACGAGCGCATTGGCCGCCGGTTTCTCAACGCGTCGCTTGGCTTTGGCGGGAGTTGTTTCCCGAAAGACTTGAGCGCATTCATTCGCATCAGCGAAGACCTTGGCTACGATTTTGGGTTGCTGAAAAAAGTGCAGGAAATCAATGCAGAACAGATGGATCGATTCCTAAAAAAAATCACTGACACGCTGTGGGTTTTAAAGGACAAAACCATCGGCGTGCTGGGTTTGGCGTTCAAGCAGAACACGGACGATGTTCGCATGTCGCCGGCGATAGAGGTTTGCCAGCGCTTGCTGAAGGAAGGGGCGACGCTGCGCGTGCACGATCCCAAGGCGATGGAGAAAGCCAGAGAGTTGCTGCCGGCAGAGGGAGTGACGTATGTCGATGATATGGACAACGTGGCTGACGGTTGTGACGCGCTTGTGGTGGCGACCGAGTGGCCGCAGTTCAAGGAGCTGGACTTGCCCAAGGCGCGGGACGCGATGACGTCACCGATCCTGTTCGACGGCCGAAACCTTTTTGACCCGGCTGAGATGGAGAAGCTTGGCTTCACCTACAAGAGCATTGGCCGTTAAACCCATCGACGTCGCTGCCGGACTGGTTTTTCATCAGCAAAAACTTCTTATCACCCAACGCCTCGAAGGAAGTCACTTGGCTGGCTTGTGGGAGTTTCCCGGCGGCAAACGCGAGCCGGGCGAGACGTTTGAGGATTGCCTTGTTCGGGAGCTTCGCGAGGAACTGGGCATCGAGGTTGCGCTTGGCCAGCCGTTTGACGAGATCACCCACGACTACCCCGGAAAAACTGTTCATCTGAAATTCTTCCTTTGCCGATTGGCCAAGGGCGAGCCGCGCGCCATCGGCTGCGCCGCGTACGAATGGGCCACGAGAGAGAGGTTGAGCAAGCGCGATTTCCCACCGGCCGATGAACGACTGCTTGTGCGCTTGGTCGACACTGCGCCACTCTGGGAGTAGCAATCTCGGAGAGGTCAAAAGTGTCTTGGCTGTATTGCTCTATAAATATTAACTTTTGTCGATAATCAACAAGGTGTTTCTTATCTTTTGTGGAAGCTTAAGCTAAAAAGTAGATAAATATTATTAATGTTGTCTTAATAGCGGCGGGATTCCCTGACATAAGTGCGATCGTTTTTTGTGGGATAGGTCTTTTCTTCAATGAGAAGGAGCTGTTTTAGATTATTTTGACCTGCCCGCATTGGGGCGTATAGCTCCATAGTTCAGCCGAGGTGCATCATTAGCTTGAGGTTTGTAGTCGGCTTGGGTATGGCCATGCGCCCGATTTGTGGAAGGCCAAGCGTTCAAACTTCATTCACCCTTCGAGCCGGCGGGGGATCAGCCCGAGGCTATCCGTAAACTGACCGCTGGTTTGCTAGCTGGCGAACCACACCAGACGTTGCTTGGTGTGACCGGGTCCGGTAAGACTTTTACCGTGGCCAACGTCATCCGTAATCTCAACCGGCCGACACTCATCATCTCCCACAACAAGACCTTGGCTGCTCAATTATACGCCGAGTTCAAAGGGTTCTTCCCGGAAAACGCCGTCGAGTATTTTGTAAGTTATTTCGACTACTACCAGCCGGAAGCCTACATTCCGCAGACCGACACTTTCATTGAGAAGGACTCGAGCATCAACGACGAGATCGAGCGTCTGCGCCTTTCGGCGATGAGTTCGCTTCTCGCCCGGAGAGATGTGGTTGTCGTCGCAAGCGTCTCGTGCATTTACGGTGTCGGTGAAAAAAGAGACTTCGAGGAAATGGTCATTCGACTCGGCGTCGGTGAGAAGTTCGGTCGGCAACGTCTTCTGGCGCGCTTGGTTGAGATTCAATACGAACGTAATGACATTCAGTTCGAGCGAAGCCAATTCCGCGTGCGCGGGGACACCGTCGAGATTCGTCCGGCCGAAACTGAAGAGGGGATTCGCGTTGAATTTTTCGGAGACGAGATTGATCGCATCACCCAATTTGACCCGCTCACCGGCAACACACTCGAACCGTTGCCTGGCGTTGTTATCTTTCCCGGCAAGCAGTTCGTCACGCCGATGGAAAATATTAAACGCGCCCTCGTGACCATTCGGGACGAGCTTGGCCATCGCGTCGCTGAGTTGGAGAAAAAAGGGAAACTGCTCGAGGCACAGCGCATACGGATGCGTACTGAGTACGACCTCGAGATGATGCTTGAGATGGGTTTTTGCTCCGGTATCGAGAATTATTCGCGCCATCTCAATGCCCGCCCTCCCGGTTCCCGCCCAAGTACGTTGGTCGACTTTTTCCCGAATGATTTCCTGCTGGTAATCGACGAGTCGCATGCCACAGTCCCGCAGATCGGGGGGATGTTCGCCGGCGATCGTTCCCGCAAGACGGTCTTGGTGGAACACGGTTTTCGCCTGCCCAGTGCGCTGGATAATCGGCCACTGAATTTCACCGAGTTCCAGTCCCTCCAAAACCAGACGCTGTACCTCAGCGCTACGCCTGCCCAGCGCGAGATCGAGTGGGCCAAGGGCAACGTGGTCGAGCAGATCGTCCGGCCGACCGGGCTTATCGATCCGAGGATCACCATCAAGCCGCTCAAGGGCCAGATCGACGATCTTATCGAGGAGGCCCGAAAGTGTATCGACGCGGACGAGCGCGTCCTAGTGACCACGTTAACCAAACGCACTGCTGAGGAGTTGACCGACTACCTTGCTGACATCGGCGTTAACGTTCGTTATTTGCACAGTGATATTGGCGCGATCGAACGGGTCGAGATTTTGCGAGCACTAAGGCACGGCGAGTTCGACGTGCTCGTGGGCATCAATCTGCTGCGGGAGGGGTTGGATATTCCGGAGGTGTCGCTGGTTGCTATCCTTGATGCTGACAAGGAAGGATTCTTGCGCTCGACGACTAGCCTGGTGCAAACCGCCGGCCGTGCGGCGCGACACTTAAAGGGGCACGTGATTCTTTATGCCGACAAAAAAACCCGGAGCATCTGCGAGTTCCTGCGTATCTGCGAGTACCGCCGCAAACGGCAGATTGCCCACAACGAAAAGCACGGCATTACGCCGCAGAGCGTAAGCCGCCCGATCGAGGAGCGACTGGGCGACCGCTTTGGCGGTCAGCAGGCCAACGCGGCGACACTGCGCGAGTCAGTGGGCGACCTCGACGTTGTCGAGACCATTCGCGAACTGGAAAAAGAGATGCTCGAGGCCGCGGAGAAACTTGAATTTGAAAAAGCCGCGCTACTTCGCGACCAGGTGAGCGAACTCAAAAACCTAACCGGCGACCGGGCGGAAAACAGCCCCAAACCAAGCGCCGTCACCTACCTCCAAAAAAAGAAAACCAAGCGCAAAAACTGATCTTAGCGATTGGGCAAGCACTAGGTTTAAGCAGAAGCATCACTGTAAACCCGCTTGGTCAGGGAATGAGGCCAGCACCATGCACTGGGTGGTGTCGAATATTCGCGACCCCATGCAAAACCATTCCTCGCCGGATAACGCCATCAAGTGATCACGCACCATCTGCTTAACTTCAGACAGTGTGTCGTTCAAGGCTTATTCTACTATTACGCTTTGGGGTAAACCTCTGCGCCTTGGTTGGTGAACTCGGCGGACTTTTCGCGCATGCCTTTCTGCAAGGCCTCGTCCTCGGTGTAGCCATTTTCGGCGGCATATTTTCGGACGTCCTCGGTAATTTTCATCGAGCAGAAATTGGGGCCGCACATGCTGCAAAAGTGCGCGGTCTTGGCGCCGTCGGCAGGGAGGGTTTCGTCGTGGAATTCCCGTGAACGTTCTGGGTCGAGACCGAGGTTGAACTGGTCCTCCCAGCGGAACTCGAATCGGGCCTTGCTCAGGGCGTTGTCACGGAACTGTGCGCCGGGGTGGCCCTTGGCCAGGTCGGCGGCGTGCGCCGCGATTTTGTACGTGATGACGCCTTCCTTCACGTCCTGTTTGTTCGGCAGGCCAAGGTGTTCCTTGGGTGTGACGTAGCAGAGCATCGCGCAGCCGTACCAGCCGATCATCGCCGCGCCGATGCCGCTGGTGATGTGGTCGTAGCCGGGGGCGATGTCGGTCGTGAGTGGGCCGAGCGTGTAGAATGGTGCCTCGTCGCACCACTCGAGCTGCTTGGTCATGTTGTCGTGAATCATGTGCATCGGTACGTGGCCGGGGCCTTCGTTCATCACTTGCACTCCAAGCTCCCAGGCGCGTCGGGTCAGATCGCCTTGCACCTTGAGTTCGGCAAACTGCGCCTCGTCGTTGGCATCGGCGATGGAGCCGGGGCGGAGGCCATCTCCGATGCTGAAACTCACGTCGTAGGCGGCGCATATTTTGCAGATGTCATCCCAATGCGTGTAGAGGAAGCTCTCGGTGTGATGTGCGAGGCACCACTTGGCCATGATCGAGCCGCCACGGCTAACGATGCCGGTCAGGCGCTTTGCAGTCAGTGGCACGAAGCGCAGTAGAACGCCGGCGTGGATGGTGAAGTAGTCGACGCCCTGCTCGGCCTGCTCGATGAGTGTGTCGCGGAAAATCTCCCAAGTCAGCTCCTCGGCTTTGCCGTCCACCTTTTCGAGGGCCTGGTAAATCGGCACGGTGCCGATCGGGACGGGTGAGTTGCGGATGATCCATTCGCGGGTGGCGTGGATGTTTTTGCCGGTGGAAAGATCCATGACATTGTCGGCACCCCACTTGGTTGCCCATCGCATTTTCTCGACCTCCTCCTCGATGCTCGACGCGACGGCGGAGTTACCGATGTTGGCGTTGATCTTCACGAGGAAATTGCGGCCGATGATCATCGGCTCGGCTTCAGGATGGTTGATGTTGGAGGGGATGATGGCGCGGCCGCGGGCGACCTCATCGCGGACGAACTCAGGCGTTATTTCGTCGGGGATGTTTGCGCCCCACGGGTTGCCGGGATGCTGGTGGGCCAGCGAATTGGCCGGTGCTTGTGTGTCCTCGCGGAGCTTAGCCAAGCCCATGTTTTCACGGATAGCGATATACTCCATCTCCGGCGTGATGATGCCTTGCTTCGCGTACCAAAACTGGGTGACAGGATGGCCGGCGGAGGCCCGGAGGGGCTTGTGCTTGAGCCCGGGAAACTCGTTCAACCGGTTGGCCTTGTCGCGCTGGGTGGCATGGTCGGCGTGGACGCTTGAGAGGTAGCCGTTGTCGAGCGGCTTGGCTTGGCGGCCGTCATATTCCTCGACGTCGGCGCGGTCGCGGATCCATTTGTCGCGCAGGGCAGGGAGGCCTTTGGCGACGTCGCCGTCAAAGTCGGGGTCGCCCCATGGGCCGCTCGTGTCGTACACGCGCACCGGTGAGTTATCTTTGACGTCGCCGCTCAGCGACTTGGTGGGGCTTTGGGAGATTTCGCGAAACCCCACGCGGATGTCGGGATGGATTGTGCCGTTGACGTAAACCCGTTTTGAGTTGGGTAACTGGTCTTGGCTTGACGGCTCGAAGGAATCGGTTGATGCGATCATTTTACTCGGTGGTAACGGGAGGGGCTCCCCTTTCACTTGGGGGAAAGTCCGCGCAGAGTCGGGCACTGTCAAGAAACTACCAGCTTGGATGCTCCGGTAGGCTAGCGTCGAATTCGGTGAACAATTTCGCCTCGTAGTCGCCGGCGAACGTGCCGGCGAAAAAGCGCTCGAGCGCTTCGGCGTGCAACCGCTCCCATGACGCTTCTTCCTGGCCGGGGAGGATGGGGTAAAATAGCGCGGCGTTGGCCTTGGCGGCTTTGTGGTCGCCCGGCGCATCGCCGATCATGAGCACTTTTTCCTTAGAGTACTTGCCTACGGCGGCAAACTGGAGGTGCTCGGTCTTGGTCCCCATTCCCTGTCCGGCGATTGCCTTGACGAACTTGGCGATGTCGTGCTCGTCCCACTCGCGCTCGAGGGCGTCGCTGGGAGTTTGCGAGATGACCATCATGTCGGCTCGCCCGAACGCTTGGGCAAGGCACTCGCGAACGAGCGGGAAAGGCGGTACGCCGTGGACGATGTCGGCAATGTGTGCATTGACGGCATCCGACCAATCCTTGATCGGAACCAAGTCGTCGTTGCCGCCCGTGACCTCGGCGGCCAGAGTGGCGTTGCCGAGCTTGGTTTCGCGTGCCATCCATTCGTCGAGTGCGGGGTGGCTTGGAACGTTGACGTTGCGGGCCTGGACCTCGGGTCGTTCGCGTAGCAGTTCAAGCGAGCGGACCATGGCAGGGAAGCGGTTGGTACCGCGAGTCTTTGAGTAGAGGTTCACGAACTCCCATACCTGCCGTGCGTATTTGCTGACTGCCTGCAAGCCGTTGTGTTTCACGAACATCGGTACGAAACATTCCTTGTGCTTGATCTCCATTGAGTCAAACACACAGCCATCGGAGTCAATGCCTATGAAAAAGTCGCTGCTAGGTTGGAAGTCGCGCAGGACTTGTGCGGGGTCGCTCATGCTCAAGCGTCGTAAGTGGAGGAGGAGACGTTGCCGCCGCGGCCGGTCCAGTTCGTGTGGTAAAACTCGCCCCGCTCACGGTCGATGCGCTCGTAAGTGTGTGCGCCGAAATAATCGCGTTGAGCCTGCAGCAGGTTGGCAGGGAGCGTCTCGCTGCGGAAGGCGTCGAAGAAGCTGAGTGCGGTCGAGAAGGCGGGTGCCGGGATGCCCTTCTTGGCGGCAGTGGCCACGACGTTACGCCAGCCGCGCTGGTTCTTGCGGATCTCGCGCTTGAAGTGCGGGTCGAGCAGCAGGTTCGACAGCCGCTTGCGCTTGTCGAATGCCTCCTTGATTTTGCCGAGAAACTGACTGCGGATGATACAGCCGCCGCGCCACATGAGGGCGATCTCGCCGTAGTTGAGCTTCCAGCCGTACTCGGCTGCTGCTGCGCGGAGCAGCATGAAGCCTTGCGCGTACGAAATGATTTTCGAGGCGTAGAGGGCGCTGCGGATGTCGTCGATGAATTTTTCGCGGTTGGTCTTGATGATCGGCTTTGGGCCGCGGAGCTTTTTCGAGGCGATGACGCGCTCATCCTTCATTGCAGAGATGCAGCGTGAAAAGACCGCCTCGCCGATGAGGGTGATTGGGATGCCCAACTCGGCGGAATTGATGACTGTCCATTTGCCGGTGCCTTTTTGGCCGGCAGTGTCGAGGATCTTGTCAACCAGCGGCGCGCCGTCGCTGTCGCGGTAGCCGAGGATGTCGCGGGTGATCTCAATGAGGTAAGAGTCGAGGTCGCCCTCGTTCCATTCGGCAAACACCTTGTGCATCTCGTCGGCGCTCATTCCCAGGCCGTCCTTCATCAAGTGGTAGGCCTCGCAGATCAGCTGCATGTCGCCGTACTCGATACCGTTGTGCACCATCTTGACGTAGTGGCCGGCGCCGTCGTTACCGACCCAGTCGCAGCACGGCGCACCGTCATCGACCTTGGCCGAGATGGCTTGGAAAATTTCCTTCACGTGCGGCCAGGCGTCCGGGTGGCCTCCCGGCATGATCGAGGGGCCGCGGCGCGCGCCTTCCTCGCCACCGGAGACGCCAGTGCCGACGAAGAGCAATCCGCGTGCCCGCAGGTACTCGGTACGACGGATGCTGTCCTGATAGAGTGAGTTGCCGCCGTCGATAATGATGTCGCCCTGCTCGAGGTAGGGGATGACACGGTCGATGAAGTCGTCCACCGGTTGGCCGGCCTTGACGAGCATCATCACGCGGCGCGGTCGCTTGAGGTGGGCGACCATTTCCTCGATCGACTGGGCCCCGATAATGTTGGTGTCCTTGGCTGGGCCGTTCATGAAGTCGTCCACCTTGGACACTGTGCGATTGTAGGCCACGACCGTGAAGCCGTGGTCATTCATATTGAGGATCAGGTTTTGGCCCATGACAGCCAATCCGATCAATGCGATATCTCCTTTGGGTTCCATTACGGTTGCTTGTCTATGTTGCCAACATATTAGCCGTGAAACTGCAGCCTCTCGTCCTCGGCCAGTAGGGTGTCCAGATTGCCCCAGCGGTTTTCGTTTGAGGCGTTGAAGGCTGTCAAGTAAACGGCAACCAATTCCTGTTCGTACTTTTCAATCAACAGGTCAACGGCGGCGTTAAGCACTTCATCACTGATCGATTCAGGCAGGTCATCCACCATTCCATCATTGTGCTCAATGCCCAGTTTGCCAAGGAATACGATGAGAACGTCCTTGTGCTCCTTGAACAGCCAGCCACGGATCAGGTTACCGGAGTGCTCCTCCGAACCGGCACGGGAGAGTACCTGGACGAAACCCTTGTGCCTGCGTTCCTTGGGCTGGCGCCCAATGAACACCGGGCGCATCTTCTGCGCTTGCGCCATGGAGGCTACCAGCGCCCGGTAAACCTCGCGGTTGTTCGTCTGCGTGTCTTCGAGGATCTGGTTCGCCATCTTGGGCGACATGAATCCGATCAACTCGTGGAAGGTGAGCATGTGTTTTTTTTGTAATGTCCGGCTACGGAGCGACCGTGGTCACGGTAATCCCATTCGCATGGCTTAGGGACGCCACTTCCTCGCGCTCCAGCAGGATGGTCTTGGAGGATTCAACCGCCAGAACGGCGATCTTGGACGCGGCGCAGGATTCCAAGGTTAACTGCCCAATGCAAGGAATATCAAAGCGCATGTCGTGGTTCTCCTTAGCAACCTTGACAGCCACGCCCCCACCTTTGGGCCCGGCCAGTTCGCCGCCGCGCCGCAGGCAGGCATCGGTACCCTCAAATCCCTCGACAGCCAACACCGTGCCTTCCTTGACGATGACGGTCTGCCCAACGTCCAGTCGGGAAATCTCCTTGGCCAAGCGGTAGCCGAGGGAGATGTCTTCACGCTGTTGCTTCGTCAACTTTGGGCCAAGCTGGAAATTCGGGCCTGGCATCGCTTGGCCAAGCCATGGGGTTGCTTCTATCAGTTTAACGCCGCCCTTGGCCAGTTCGTCCCCGATTGCGCCAAAAATCGTATGTGCATTACGTTCCTTGAGACGAAAGAGCATTGCGGCTGTTTTTAGATCGGGCCGAAACTCGAACAGGTTTTTCGGCGCAATCTGCCCTGCCATCACACAATGCCGCACGTTGCGGTTGCTGAACGCCTTGATCAGTTTGGCTAATTGGCCGACCCGGAGCCACTCGACCTCGTCGGCCACAGACTCGATTTCAGGAGAAGTTTCATCCTGAAACGCCACCGCGACGATGTGCGGCATGCCTTGACGGCGAGCCTCGCGGGCGATTAGCAATGGCAACTCGTGGCTTCCAGCGATAATGCCTAGTGACTGGATGTTCGATGTATCCACAGGGGGGCACAGGGTATGGGCTTGGCACCATTTCGCAACAGCAATGTGAGCGGACGCTTGACCAAACGCGGCAATTGGGTGCGAAAGCCGATCCATGACTGGATAGACCAATACCCGCTCGGGGTTGCCTCCGAGCGCGACGACAAGGTCACAGACAAGTCCTTCGAAACCGAGTTACACGACTGGAAACGGACCGGTACCCGTCTCCGGAACGAGAAACCCTCTATTACCGTGAGCGGTTCCATCCTCAGCATTCTGCCAGATATGATGCTGTGGTCGTAATTAATCCGATGGTCGATACAGGCTGCTTTTGACTCGAAAACATGTCCTATCGCGTTACGAAGCTTCATTCTAACTGTTGCAGGAATTCATTCGCCAGAAAAAGACGCACCCGACTAGCTTAGTGTAGAAATAGCTGTTTAAGCACTGAAAGCAAGCGGCTTAGGCACGCAGATTCATTGATTTTATACACAATCCAAACTAATATCCAGTTACAGCTGCGCAACGGGTTAAGTGAGTGAAAGTCATTTTATTTTAAGTCATTTTATTGGTTGACTTTAAGCTCGGTTTCTCGCGAATATCTGAATTGAATTGGCTGTGCCAAGATAATTTTACCGTTTTGCTAAAAACTACTTTCACCAAAAGCTTAAATATGAAAAACAAAACCTCCTTAAAACTGGGCTGTTTATTTGCTGTTCTTCTGATGCCGATAGCAAGCTTGTTTGCTGACGATCCTGTCGCATCAAACCAGAGCGAGAATGTCACTGTAGAACTGTCGAAAAATATAATCCTGAGTATTACAGACAATGATGGTGATAATGTTGAGGTGAAGATTACCGATTACCCATCTAACGGCACAATAGGCGGGGTTATCTACAACGCATCGCATACCGCATCACTTTACGAGGCCTATTTTAAGACAGGTACGGAATTTGGTGATGAGATTGATTTAGGGACTGGCGGTCGTCGGCTGAGCGAGATTAGCTTCGAAGCTTATGCAGAGATTAGCGCTGCTATATCCTCACCCACTGCGATTCTTAGGATCTATGCTAATGATGGGGCAGATTACCCGGGAACAGGTGGAACGCTTGCCTCGTCAAAGGCACCTAGCACTTTGTTGTTTACTAGCAACACAATCACATTGTCGGAAGGCTTTAAAACCTATCAAGTGGCCAACATTGCGGATCTGGACCTGCCTACCAACTCCAAACTGACTTGGACGGTAGAGTTTATTGGTGTGAGTGGCAGTGAAGCATCTGCGAACAACCGTGCGGCTCTGATCCTTGGCGGGCAGGATGTCACGGGCAGCAGTCTGGATGATTTCTGGCAGAAAGATGGATCGGATTGGAAATTGTATCAAACGAGTGATGCAACACAGCCGGATGATTTCACTGCGAAAGTCACGGCGTATGACAAAGATAGTGTGGTGGTGAAGTACACGCCGGCCTCAGGTTATACAGGATCAGATGACTTCACCTATGAAGTCACCGATGGTTCGGGAACAGACACGGCTACGGTGAGCATCACGGTGGCGGCCAACAATATTCCGGTTGCATCGAATCAGACAGAGAATGTGACGACCGATGCACCCAAGAACATTACATTGGGAGTGACGGACAATGACGGTGACGATGTAGAGGTGAGGATCACGACGTTCCCGACCAATGGTTCGATCGGTGGGGTGATCTACAACGCGACGCACACGACTTACGAGGCGGTGTACGATTCGGGAGTTGAGTTTGGTGATGAGATCGACTTTGGGGATGGTGGCCGTCGATTGGGTGAATTTGCTTTTGAGGCATACACGGAGGCATACACGGAGTCAGTCAGCGGGAGCACAGCCAAGGCGACGTTAAAGATTTACGCAAATGATGGGACTGATCCGAGTTCAGGTTTTGATTCCGGGGATTATGGAGCTCAAGAGCCTGGGACGCTGTT
>Ga0115000_10001040_pt1 | contig 25234 bp, 23 predicted proteins | sample ArcticOcean_MG_C_6_FD_89690 | JGI IMG/M metagenome (GOLD analysis project Ga0115000, IMG submission 89690) | Marine microbial communities from western Arctic Ocean - ArcticOcean_MG_CB8_128 | ecosystem: Environmental > Aquatic > Marine > Oceanic | place: Arctic Ocean: Canada Basin | collected... | reverse complement strand
GGTAATTTTCGTAAAGATTAGTCGGCCCTGAGTATATATCCGGCTCGGTCTTGTGGCTTGTACCCGAGTGCTTCCTTGGCGTGAGCGATGTCGAATATCTTCCACGTGTTGTCAGAAGTAGCGTTGAAAATGTCATAGCGATACGACTCGGGAGCACTGATACACAGATCCATCATCTGTACGAGATCTCGGTGACTCAACCATAGGGCTAACCCATGAGACGAAACGGTTGGGTCGTTGTCTCGAATAACCCAGCCGATTCGCAAGTGGAACGAACGAACGTTGTGATAATCGTTGTAGTAGCTACCGAGTGCTTCGCCGTACGCCTTTGCGACACCGTAGTAGCCATCGGGTCTGATTCGATGAGTTTCAGTGATTAGTTCGTAGTTGTCCTGATCAAGCAGTTCGTACTTGCCTTCGTTAACGTGCCTCCACGGTGCGTCGAGGTAATTTCCGCCTTCTGAATGATTTGAACTTGCGAATATAACTCGCTTCACACCGTTTTGCTTTGCAAGTTCAAATACGTTGTACGTGGCGATGAAGTTGTTCTGTAGGTTCGATTCCCATGATCCGTTCGGAGATGGGTTCGCCGCTAGGTGTATGACGGTGTCGACACCTGCGAACGCGGGAGCGATGGCATCAAAATCGTCGATGTTAGCGACGGTTGAATGAACATTTGGGTTTTCTACGAGATCAAGTGACGAGAATTCGAACTTGTCGCCGAGATTATCGATCATTAAGGAACCGATTAGACCGGCTCCACCAGTGATAAGAACTTTTCGTTTGTCGGTCATTTAGGAATTATTTACTTTTTGTAAATGTGAGTAGAAAGAGGTTGTATTGCCGTTTAGAAACGGTGAACGTTAGGCTCGAAGCTAGCTTCATAGTATTCAGCAATGTTCGTTCCGGGAGGGGCTAGCTCGTCGATTCTGGTGAAATCTTCTTTGGTTAGCTCAACATTCAAAGCACCTAAATTGTCTTTGAACTGATCGAGCGTCCGAGGTCCCGCTATAGGCGCAGTAACTCCGGGCTGTGCGGCGACCCATGCCAGTGCAATTTGGCCGACCGTTGCGTTATGGGCTTTGGCGATCGGAACGAGACCATCGGCAATATCCATCACACCACTGCTAAATCGCTTGAGCTTGCCGAGGTCGGTTTCGTCTCCAAATCGGGTACCTGAAGCCTGCTGAGCATTTCGCGTGTACTTGCCTGTAAGACCACCAGCAGCTAGCGGCGACCATGGGATGAACGCCGTGCTGTAGGTTTGGGTCATAGGCAGGTGTTCTCGTTCAGCTCGGCGGTCGGCGAGGTTGAACGGCGACTGGTCGCTGACGAATCGGTTGAGCCCAAGCTTCTCTGATGCCCAGAGCGACTCGACGAACTGCCATGATCCGTAGTTGCTCGTACCGGCATACCGAATTTTGCCGGAATCAACGAGATCGTCCATTGCTCGCAGTGTTTCGTCGATTGCAACGTGCGAGTTAGGTCGGTGTAATTGGTACAGATCGATGTGATCGACCTTCATTCGCCTCAAGCTTGCTTCACAGCCCTCGATGATGTGATGTCGGCTGTTTCCAATATCGTTCGGCTTCTGCGACATACGACCGTTCACTTTGGTCGCTAGAAATACATCGTTTCTCTTGCCGTTTCGCTGAAGTGCTTCGCCTACGAACTCTTCTGAAGCACCGCCGCCGTACACGTCGGCAGTGTCGAGGAAGTTAATTCCCTCTTCGAGTGCGTAATCGATGATTTCGCAGGTGACGTCTTGGTCGGTCTTCTGCCCGAACATCATGCATCCCAACACGATCGGGCTGACGTACACACCGGTGCGTCCAAATAGCTTGTATTCCATGGATTCCTTTACTCAACGGTGTGGCGGGTGGTGGTGGATGATATCGATGCCCGCCGACTCCATGATGTGAGTGGCACGGTCGTATTCAAACAGCTGAATAAATTATTTTCTTGGATGATTCGTATCTTAGCCGATTTTTAACTTAACGCAGGCGAGATTGTAAGCCCTGTGCAGATTCAACCAACTGCTGTCCATCGAGAAGTGCATTACTTTCATCATCGGATGTAGAACTCATTGAAATGAAAGTCGAGCCTGAAACGAAGACAACGATCGCGCCTATTCCGCCTGCTTTGACATCCATCAGGTAGGAGTTTTCACCAACGACTTCTTGCCGGATTTCAGCCAAATCTCCAACCTGTTCGCCGGTAAGAATTGCTGCTGCGAGTGTTGAGTTAAATAAATTCAGGGCGACTTCTTTTGTTTCGAATTTCACTAACGAGAGCGTGATCGAGTCACCAGGGGCGGGAGTGTCGGAGCCATCGACGGTTCTGAAAACCTCGATTAGGCAATTGGCTGTGGCTCCGCTATCTTCGAGGCCAGGAATCGACGCGATAGATAGGACATTCGCTCGGTCAACGAGACCAGTTGTATCGACTCCTCCTCCAAGGTTTTCGGCAGTTACGAATCCTTCGCAGGTTTCGTAACTAGCAGACGAAATATCTTCCGTCGGATTCGAGTCGGAGTCACTGGAGCACGCTATTGAAGCGAGTGACAACATTAGTAGGGTCAAGAAGAGTGTGATTGATCGTTTGTATGAGTTCGACATGCAATCACTGTATCGTCGATTACGGTTTAGCGGAATCGATTGGATGTCGTTGAGAATAGTTGTGTAGCTATTCTTTCAGGACGTACCCGTACGTGCGCAGCATTTGGATCACTCGTGGTTCGCCGGCAGCTTCCAATTTATCTCGAAGAGTTTTCACTGTCAGGTTTAGTACGTTAGAACTTATTCCGCTACGTTCTACCCACACACGAGAGATGATCTGAACCCTAGAAAGAGCAGTCTCGGCGCTCTGTAAGAATGTATTGAGCAAGTCGAACTCTCGCTTCGTTAGATTTAGCTCACGTCCGTCGAGAGTTGCGGTTTGAGTCTCGACAGAGAGGCGTATCTCACCGAACGATCTTGGGGATCGTGATATTGAATCAGTTAGTTGAGTAAGCCCGAGCGGATCTACAGTTTGAATCTGCATGTGCTCGTGTGTCAATTTCTCTATCTGGTCAGTCAATCGTCGCTCGGAGAAGAGCCTCGTGAGCGAGTCAGTGGCCTTATCGACATACGCTTGGCACGATTCCAACTGATGCTTCAAAAATCGAGTTGGTGCGACAAAAATGATTGTGGCATAAACCTTGTTGTTGACTAATATCGAAATACTGCTCTTGCCGTGGAAGATCGTCTCAAGAGCGGTATTGGCGGTTGCGCCCACTGTGATCGACGGTACCCAATCAACGTGTGAACGCCGAGCTGAATTATTGATTTGGGAGAACAGTGACGAGTTGATGCCCGATACAACACCTATGGTGACCGAATCGGATTAGGAGTCAAATGTAGCGAGGCACGCAAATGCCGCAGAGGTTTGATCCACTGCAAGTCGAACAATTTGATTGTGAATGAATAAGTCACGAGACATAAACGCAACAAGCTCTAATTGTTATCCAGAACACCCCGCACCGGAATCTTGCACACTTTGTTTAGCACGAAATTCGTGATAAGTACGGACTGACGATCAAGCGGTAGTACCAAAAGTGGCAGCCATGAACTCGCAGATCGCTTCATCGATCATTATGTAAATGACGTTTGGTTTAACAATCGGATTCGATGTCATGCAGATGGACGATATACGCGTCGTACGTAGCGTCGGGCAACGGCCTTACTTCTGTTTCGTGTTTCTTTGACCTGCGTGGTTAGTGGTTGCTGAGATAGAATCAAGAGATTACAAAAGACGAGTATTCGTTCTTCATCAGATCAGCCTAGGCGCACATAATTTGCGCGAAGGGATAGTAATTGGGTCTTAAGGAAAACTGGTGGCGTTTCAACTACCACGCCTTCAGACATACGTTTATTCCCGTAGCGAAGCACGCTCTGTTTCTTAGCAGTCGCGTCGAAGGGGAGATTCCCATCGTTCGCCCAATAATGCTTGCGCCCGTTCATCGAACTTCTGCTGACGTATTTGCTTTGGCCGACGTCACAAGTGAGTTCATTAGTTTCGTTTCAACTGATTCATTTGGACACAATGGCGTTATAAATTTCATTCAGAAAAATATGACTAGTGCGATGGGCACGGTAATTTGGCGGGAAAGTGGCACCGATAATCCACGTAAGCGTGCTGTCGAATTAGCAAAGGACGTTGAAGACCGTCTGGACAGGCGCTTGATCACTGCGGCGTTTACTCAGGGTGAATATCAGTACGATTCGGTCGACTCGGTCGAAGAAGGCCTAATTGGCCTGCTGAAGCGTTATCAGGATAGGCATCTGAAGCAAAAGGGACATGAGCTCAAAATTCCTATCGTTCCCGTCGGAATCGAGTACGACCGCAAAGGACGAGGTCTCGAACATTCGGCTGTAGGTAGGTGGATCGAAAAGTGGATTCCGTTTACGCCCAACTGGACCATCCCCGCGCTTCGTACCAGAATCACCGTTAAATTCGGAACCCCCCACTACTTCGAGGATCAAACGCCTCGTGAGATGACCGAGATTGTAATGAAGGAAGCCGCCGATCTCAGCAGTATTCCGTACAAAGCCTAGAGCGAAACGTTTGGCACGGAAGACCGGCGATGCTCCGGGAATGGTTAGTGGTTTCTACTCCTTTTAGTTATTTAAGGCCTGAAAACTTCAGTGGGATAACCTGCTGGAATGTGAACACCTTCAGCGATTAACTCAACGATGTATCAAGCACTTCAACAAAGTTTGGAATTTCAGGCAGTCGATAGGTTCAGAGCTGGTGATACGGCAGAATTCCACGTGATCGTTAGTCTGCATCCGGGAGCCATGTTCAGGATGACATTTGCAGGTGGCTGCTCTTACTTTCGATTAGGCTTCACCCCTACCTACCTTTCCTAGCAATCAAATCGTCGACTACCTCCGGTTCGGCTAGCGTAGATGTATCGCCTATTGTGTCTAGTTCATCGGTGGCGATTTTTCTTAGGATGCGGCGCATGATTTTGCCCGAGCGGGTTTTTGGGAGGGCTGGTGCCCAGTGGATGACATCGGGTGAGGCGATGGGGCCGATTACCTGTCGTACTTGTCCTCGTAAAACCTGCTTGAGTTCGTCGGTATATTCCTGTCCGACGTTCAGGGTGACATAGGCGTAGATACCCTGTCCCTTGATGTCGTGTGGGAAGCCAATGACTGCGGCTTCCGCAACGGCTTCGTGCAGGACCAGAGCGCTTTCGACTTCGGCTGTGCCCATTCGGTGTCCTGACACGTTGATAACGTCGTCGACACGTCCTGTGACCCAGTAATAACCATCTTCGTCACGGGTCGAGCCGTCACCAGTGAAGTAGTATCCCTTGTAGGTGTCGAAATACGTCTGCTCTAACCGCTTGTGATCGCCGTAGAGCGTGCGCATCTGACCTGGCCATGTCGACTTCAGAGCGAGCACGCCCGAAACGCCGTTACCTTGAAGAGGCTTACCGCTTTCAGGATCGAGAATTTCAGGTTCAACACCGAAGAACGGCATAGAAGCTGCACCCGGCTTGGTTGGTACTGCGCCCGGAATAGGCGTGATGAGAATTCCGCCGGTTTCGGTCTGCCACCAAGTATCGACAATTGGGCAACGTCCTTTTCCGACGTGGGTGTTGTACCAGCGCCAAGCCTCCGGGTTGATCGGTTCGCCAACGGAACCCAATAACTTCAAAGAAGGCATTTCGTACTTGTCTGGATAGTGGTCGCCGAGAGCCGCGATAGCTCGAATCGCAGTAGGTGCAGTGTAGAACTGGTTCACTTCCCATTTTTCGACGATTTGCCAGAAGCGATCGGGCGAAGGATAAGTAGGAATTCCTTCGAACATGATCGTCGTTGCACCGTTAGTGAGAGGTCCGTAGACGATGTAGGAGTGTCCGGTCACCCAGCCGATGTCGGCGGTGCAGAAGTAGATATCGCCGTCGTGATAGTCGAAGACATATTTGTGGGTTTGCGCGGCGTAGACCATGTAGCCGCCGGTGGTGTGTTGCACGCCTTTGGGTTTGCCGGTGGATCCTGACGTGTAGAGGATGAAGAGCGGGTCTTCCGATTCCATTGGCTGGGCTTCGTTCACGGGGTCGGCATTTGCCATGGCGTCGGCGTACCAGAGGTCGCGACCTTCTTTCATATCGTGCTCAACGCCGATGCTGTCTTTGATTCGTTCGACAACGATGCAGGTTTTGACGGGTACGCCCATTTGCTTTTCAGCGATTTCCATCGCCTCGTCGGCGACGGTCTTCATTTCGACCGGCTTTGCGCCACGGTGGTTGCCGTTGCAGGTGATGAGAGTTGTGCAGGTGGCGTCGGCGATTCGATCGCCAAGTGCGTCAGCAGAGAATCCACCAAATACGATCGAGTGTATGGCTCCGATTCGGGCGCAGGCGAGCATTGCTACAGCGAGTTCGGGAATCATGGGCATGTAGATCGAAACGCGGTCGCCTCGGTTTACGCCGCGTGATTTAAGGACGTTCGCAAATTTGGAAACTTCTTCGTGAAGTTCGTTGTATGAAATTTCTCTTTGCTCACCTGGTTCGTTGCCTTCCCAGATGATTGCGGTTTGTTCGCCTCGGGTTTCGAGATGTCTGTCGAGACAGTTGTAGGCGATGTTGGTTTGTCCACCCTCGAACCACTTGATGTCGACCGGGCCTTTGCGAACGTCGTAGTTGAATTCGCGTACGGTGTCCCATTTTTTGAACCAGTGGTATTCGGAGGCTTTTTCCGCCCAGAAAGCATCGGGGTCTTTGATTGATCTATCGTATTCAGCTTTGTATTCATCGAAGCTCTTTATGTGAGCGTTTGCTGCGAACGATTCCGAAGGTGAATATAGTTCCGAATCAGACATCAGTGTCTCCAGTTACGTAATAGATCACGTCATGAGTTTTTTTTGGCAAAACCCAGTTTCATACTTCAACTGTTGAGTCGAAAGTACGAATTTACGGGAAGGATACAGATTGGTAGCCATTTTGCTAAGCCGTAACCGGCTCGGCAACGGCTTCAAGTTGAGGTTCTTCGGCTGTCGATATGAGAATTCCAGTTAGCAAGCACAGGGTTCCTGTGATTAGGAATGCTGCCGCCAAACGCTAATGTCTTTGTCCGTTCCCGGCGTCTTTGAACATACCTGCCATGATCGGACTGACGATGCCGTATGCCAAGAACAAGAATCTGTAGCTGATGCCGATTTAACGCCGATGGGCAAGGTGTTTTAAGTAGCGTCAAGGGGGTGTGGTAAATTTCACGAATATTAGTAAGTGCTTACGTGAAGTTTCGTTCGACAGGTAATTACTTGCTTTGAACCGTCGCTTGTAAACCTATATTGGAAGAGGGTTTTACTTCTTACTTCGACCAAATGTGCATAAAAAAAGCGCCGACTCTCAATTGAGCCGGCGCTTTTCTATTTTGTTCGATCGCAATAATTACTATCGAGTAGTAATTGGAACGTCTGTGCGGTTGCCCCACTCGGTCCATGATCCATCGTAAACCTTCACAGTCTCGTAGCCAAGAAGTTCCTGAAGTACGAACCATGAGTGTGTTGCTCTAACAGCAGTTTGGCAAAGCGTGAATACGACCTTGTCGCCCTGAATGCCTTCGCCTTCGTAGATCACTCGCAATTCAGCGGCAGGAAGGAATTCGCCCTGCTCGTTTACTGAGCGGTTCCAGTTCACATTACCGGATTCAGGAATGTGACCACCGGCAGCGGCTCGAACGTCCTTGCCCGAGAATTCTTCAGGAGAACGTGTGTCACAAACGATCTTTGAAGGATCGTCTACTGATTCCAGAACTTCTTCCCATCCAGCAATAATGCTGAGGTCAGGTGCTGCAGTGAAAGCGTAGTTAGATGCAGTGATCTCAGGAACATCGGTTGATGTATTGAGCTCGTTTGCGCTCCAGTAGTTCCACGAACCATCAATAAGCTTAGAGTCGCTGTGACCGTAAACATCCATAGCCCAAAGAGCTCGGCTTGCCCACAGGTTTGAATTGCTGTCGTAGAACACAACAGTATCGCTAGGCTCGATACCCAGCTCAGATAATGTAGTTGCAATGTGAGCGGCAGCTGGAAGCATACCTGCTACACCATTCTCGTCTTCCTGCTGGAATACGGCTTTAGGGTCAAGTTGAATAGCACCCGGAATGTGTCCAGCTGCGTAGTCTTCTTCTTTTCGTAGGTCGACAACCACAACGTCTTCGTTGTCGAGGTTCTCGAGCATCCAGTCAGAGCTTACGAGCTTGCCTGAAGCTTCAGCTTCTGCAGGGGTGTCGACAACAATTTCTTCAGTAGACGAACAAGCTGAAATAACCGTAGCTGCGACAACGAGTGCCGATAGTGTGATCAACTGTATAAATTTGGAACGAACAATCATTATGTTTCTCCTATGAAACTAAATTTTGGATAATCTCATGCGCCATTCGCCGGCACCTAGCTCATCTATCTCAATTTCGTAACCCCGCTTCATAGCTTGGGGCGGGACGGTCGACAGTGCAGGTGGGTGGTCAGTAAGGATGTCGATAGTTACAACGCCTTTATGGTCGCCATCCAGCGCCTCGTTTGTCTTCAGCATTGGGTATGGACAGATTTCTCCACGCACATCCAAGATCGGTATTTGCTCATCAGCCATATATCTGTCCTCTTTCCCTTTTTACTTGTTGCTATCTCGCGATAGTTTGATTCGCCAAACATCTTCGTCTGGCATCGACATACGCATCTTTAGGCCTTCTTTGGCGGCGGCGGAAGGAACGTACTTGATAACGACTTCTTGATCAGTCGTGAGTACTACTTCATTTCCTTCGGATGCGCTTGCTACGGCTTTAGTGGCCCGTTGCAGATGCAGAGGCATCGGGACGCCACGAAGATCAACTTCGATAAGTTCTGGCATGGTGTTTTAGCCGATCCTCTTGATTACTTGCGTTCCTGTGAAAGCCCCGGCGGCCATTGCTAATCCAAACACCCATCCTGACAAGGAAAGGGAAGGAACTGCCGAGAAAAACGCACCGATGGTGCAGCCGACTGCGAGACCCGATGCATAACCCATCATTACTCCACCAGTGATTGACTGGACGTAACGACGCTTTTGGGTTGGTAGGCGAAGTTTGAACTCGCCTGCAAACAATGCGCCAATTAGTGCGCCGGGTAGAAGTCCAACGGTAATGGCGAACGTGTGACCGAGGAGTCCCGGTTCACCGGATCGGCCAGTACAGCCACCGAGAGTCGACAGTCCGTCGAGTACAGGTACATCAACACCCATCCAACCGAGACCTAGTTGTGATGCTCGCATCAGTTCACCAGTTACGCCTAGGGGCATGTGAATGGTGTACATGATGATGCCGAGAATTCCGAGAACGACTCCACCGATAGCAATCGGCCAGCCGCGTTTGAACACAGGATCGAGAGTTGCTCGAACACGATCGTCGAAGTTCAGGGCAGGGATGATCTTCTTATTGATGTGTGGCATGAACAGCCCGTTCTTGTACTCCATGAAAGTTACAAGAAGGTAGATAGCAACAAGTCCGAGCAGTGTGATAACAATTGCACCGGTGTAACCGAGGCTACCTACCGATGGGAGCCATACTTTCGGTTCGTTTGAGATAGAGAAGGCCCACCACCAGTTCCAGGTGAGTGTGAGTGCGCCGAGGCCGATGATGACTCCGATGATCGCAACCCATGAAGCTACGTAACCTTCAGCCATTCGGTATAGCGAACCGGAAACACATCCGCCGGCGATAACCATTCCCACGCCGAACAGAACACCACCGACTACTACTGAGAGTCCGACCGGAAGGATGTGCGCTTCAGCCGGAAGGAATCCAGCACCTGGGTTTGGGATGATCCAATGCATGATCGCTGCAAAGCCGATCGTTGAAATTCCCATCCCTATGATGATGCCTTTCATATTGTGGCCCGAGCCAAAAAGGAAAAGGTCTCGGAATGCAGATGCGAAGCAAAAACGTGATCGTTGAAGAGTTAGACCGAATGCGTTGGCGAGTATCCAAATTGCAGCTACTTCACCGTCAATACGTGAAATAAATAGCGCAGTAATGAGACTAAGGAGTACGACCGCTATGCCGGTGAAAGTCTGGCCGGAGATAGGTCGGAGAGCGTTCGGTTTGGAGTTCTCTATTGAAAGAGAGTCAGTTGTCATTGATTGATGTATTTTTGTGAATTAGTAATTGCCAAAAAAAAACCCCCGCTTTCGATTAGCGAGGGTTGGCATTCCGGTACGTGCTTGTGCGCGATCTTAGGGTGCCATCTCCTCAGAGGTGGTACAGCAACAGAGGCAGTCGGTCAGGTGTGTGTTAAGAAAAATCATTTCCCAATCAGACTAACCCCATTTGATGTGTATGCGCAATTTTTTTTGGATTTCGATTGATTTAATGATCAATAACCGTAGTAGTCGGCTTAAGCTTTGATCTAAAACAATCGTTATGCCCAAAGTTTTGGCGCTTCAATCAGATGCTGAGTTATCCGTTTCTGGCATTAGATCTTGTACATGGCGTGATCGTTGGATCGGATATTGAATACTTTCCACTCGAGTGTTTTATTATCGTTGCGTTTTTCTTGTTTTGACCTTGACGATCTTAAGAATTCTGACACTCCCCTTAAGCTGCCCGTGAGGATAAAACTGAAGAATAGGGTATTCAAATATTTGGCGCAAAAAAACGCCGACTCACAGACGAGTCGGCGTTTTGAATTTCTGGTGGAGCTGGAGGGATTCGAACCCTCTACCTCCTCAATGCCATTGAGGCGCTCTACCAATTGAGCTACAGCCCCGTTTTTTCATCCGAGGTGGGCATTATAGAATTCGTGTTTAAACGGTACCGTAAATGCCTAACTAAAAAATCGTAGCATAGCGGCGAGTTGTTATCGCCGGTAATTTCCTGTGCTAGAGGCCCTAGTAAGTCTCCGGATCGTCTTCGTGTTGCTTGAAGTCGGTGTCGTCACGTTGAGATAGTCCTTTTTCAAGATTTAGAACCTGGCCTGCGTTGTCCTGTGGTTCGTATCCGAGGACTTCTCGCGCCTTATCGAGGGAGAAAATGTTCCAGTGGTTGTCGCTCATAGCGAATACCAATGTGTACATCAGGGAGTCTGGCGCATCGACTGCTTTGACGTGTATCTGAGCGGTGTCACGGTGTGACAACCACATTGCTAATCCACCAGCGGCCACTGTCGGGTCATCATCTGAGATGGTCCAGCCGATTCGTATGTTTATCGAAGATATGCCATGAAATTCGCTGTAGAAGCTACCGAGTCCTTCGGCGTAACCCTTCGAGGCGCCGTAGTAGCCATCGGGTCGGAACGGAACAGTTTCGTCGATCTTCTTGAAATTTCCGTGCTCGATTCCATCGTAGTTTCCAGCGAGGATAGATTTATACGGCTCGTCTTGGTAGAAGCCGCCAATTGCGTGCTGTGAGCTTCCGAATACGACTCGCTTTACGCCGGTGCGTTTGGCGGCTTCATAGACGTTATATACGCCTACGAAGTTGTTCCGTAGAGCTGATTCCCAGTTGGCGTTGGCGCTTCGATCGGCGGCGAGGTGGACGACGGTGTGTTGGCCTTCGAACGCGGGAATCATGGTGTCGATTTCGGCGATGTTGCCTTTGAAATTGTGGGCATCGTCGAGACCTTCAGTTCCGTAACGGGAGAGTGATGAGAGTTCGTATTTCTCTTCAAAATCACTTCTCAAAGCGGATCCAACAAGTCCGCTTAGGCCAGTTACGAGCACTTTTTTCTTATCAGCCATACGAATGAACCTCTGCTTACGGCAATGTGGAGTCAGTGAATCAGGGAATGATCCCAATAACGATCAATGAGGCGACGATCTTAGCCGACTTTGATTCGTTCGGGTGGGCTATTCGCCAGACGAAGATGAGGTGGTCGTGGTCTTTTTCGCTTTTACGGCGTGCCATACGACGAACATAATTCCACCGAATAGCACGACACTGAGCCAACTGATTGTTCGGTCGACTGCGACGAGGCTTATTGCTTCGTTGTCGCTTAGACCGAACAGGATCAATAGTCCTGTTAGACCACCTTCAACGAACCCGAATCCGCCGGGGGTTGGGATTGTCGTGAGCATGGCGTTTGCCAGAGCAGCGAACATTACAATGCCGAACGAAATGTCGATATCCATAGCGTCGGCAACGAAGTAGAAACGAGCGATTTCGAGTATCCAACCGATGATGCCAAGTACAAGCTGGGGCGGTATGGCCCGACCCGAGAAGCTGCCTAGAGTTCCTCGTTGGAAGTTCAAATAAGCTGCCTCGAATCGATCCGGTAATCGACGTGATAACCGATCTCCAGCCAGTCGCATGATGAGCAAGCCCAGTACGAGCGCGGATACAAGAGCAAAAGCTGACAATACAACCCATACGGGGACCTTCGAGTCCCCTTCAATTGTGAGCCAGATAGCTGCTCCAAGTACGAGGATAAGAACTGCCGCCATGTCTTGAACACGTTCAGCGAGAACTGTGCCAAGGCTCGACGGGAAGTCGCTTTTAGATTCTTTGGCTAGCGCCCAACCGCGGTAGGCGTCGCCAAGTCGTAAGAATGCGACTGAGTTGGCGAACCAACCCATGAGGATGATTCCAGAAAGCGTTATGGTGCTAGGAACGTGTTTTCCGTTGTCGCCACCGATGTTTGCTGTTCTAGTGATAAGTTTCCACCGAAGCCCACGGAACCAGAAACTTAGGTAGTAGAGAACGACGGCGAGAATGTATTTACCTAGATGAACGCCTTTGATGTTGCTCCACACTTCGTCCCACTCAAAATCGAAGATGCGCCACATTGCGAATCCGAGCAGAACTGCTCCGATAACGATCGCAATAAGTGTTGGTAGCGACAGCACCCGCCCGCGCAGAGTTGATGCGCTTGGCATTCCCGATTGAGGGTTATTTGCTTGGTCGTTGGGCGTTTCTGACATTTATTCGAGAGCGGAGTCGGATATTCGAGATTGAAAATTGTTAGTCGTCTTCGTCTGGTTCGATCAGCGGTGATTGATGAGGAATTCCGACTCTACGTGGAAACTGTTCAGGTGTCGAAGAGATTTTCATCAAGTAAACCATATCGTCGGGGGGGGAACTGCCGGGTTTGTCGACGGGTATTACCAATGCTGGCGCCGAGCCGAGGACTTCCAATGCCGCACTCGCTTCTGCAACTTCATCTTGAACTCCCTGGCTTTTCGGAAGAATGACCGTTCCACCAATTTTAGCGAACGGGAGGGTCAGTTCAGATAGTTCTGCGAGACGAGCAACGCCTCTGGCGAAAACGACATCGTACTGCTCTCGTTGATCGATCTCTTGACCAATGTCTTCTGCTCGACCGGTGATTACTTCTAGGCCGGTTAGTTCGAGTTCGTTGGCTACTTCTGCAAGGAAATTTGTTCGTTTACCCATGGAGTCGAGCATCGTTACCTGTAGATCAGGAAGTGCGATCTTCAAGACCATTCCGGGTATGCCAGCACCTGTGCCAACATCGATCGCACGTTTACCAGCGAACCATTCGGGCGTTGGGACGTTTCCACCGGCGGGAGTTAGTACTCTCAGCGACCTTATGAACAGTTCTTCTCGGATCTTGTCCCATGTTTTGTGCCCGGTTAGATTGAACTGTTGACTTCGGAGTTCGATTAGCTCGCGATATCGCTGTAATTGTGCCTGCTGGCGATCATCGAGATCTACTCCAAGTAGCTGGGCTGCTGCGACTACGGATTCCAAAACTGGTGAATTGCCTTGTGGGACTTGTGGATCGAATCGATGAATTATCAAAACGAGGAAATGAGCGCAAAATATCGGGCCAAGAAAAAGCCCCACAATTGCAACTGAACGATTATGTTATAGACCGCTTTGCGGATTTCGACCGGCGTAGAGTATCGCTATTATCGTGTTTTGACCTTCTATCGGCGCACACGCACAATTTGTGCGTCGACCTTTAGTGGGAATTGGAATTACTGAATTGACCGTACGAATTGTGGTTCTTGCCAAGCAAGTTCCAGATCCTGAAACCCCGCCATCGCAGTTTAAGATCGATGAATCGACGAACACTGTCATTCCGCCGAATGGAGTGCCTGCGGTTGTCAATGGATTCGATCTGAACGCCGTTGAAGCTGCGCTACTGCTACGTGACTCTGGTGCCGATGTTGAGATTACCGTTATGTCGGTAGGCAGCGATTTCGCGATGGATGCCATGAAGAAACCGCTGGCTATGGGCGCCGATCGCCTAGTGCTGGTCGATGATTCGGGCCTGGACAATATTGATTCGGCGGCAACTGTAAGAGTTCTCGCTGCCGCTATCGAGAAAGATGGCCCCTACGATTTGATCCTTGGAGGACGCCAAGCTTCCGACTGGGATCAGGCGCATGTCACTCTCGGTCTCTCAGAGGTATTGGGTTTGCCGCTTGTTTCGCTTGTTCAGAAACTCGAACTGAACGGCGATTCGGTGTCGCTTCAGCGAGTGATTCCCGATGGATACCAGACGATCACCGCGCCCGTACCTTCGGTTATGACGATCACCAATGAACTTGGAGAACCTCGATATCCAAACTTGCGAGGAATCATGCAGGCGAGCAGGAAAAAACCAGAGATATTCTCCTTGGCTGTTTTGGGTATTTCTTCGGGTGACCTCGCTCCGAAGTTGGAGTTGAAAAAACTCTATATTCCAGAGTCGAATAAGCAGGTCGAACTTATCGAGGGTGAAGACGAGGGCGATTCCGGCAAGAAACTTGCGTTACGACTGCGCGAGGAGAAGTTGATTTAATGACATCTATATTGCTGGTCGCTGAACGCGACGAACAAGGCGAAATTAACCAGTCGACTCTCCAAGCGATCGCTGCTGCCCGCGGGCTTGTCGACGCTATTGTGACGATTTCTATTTCTGGTGAAGCACCTGCTTCGGCCAGTGCGTTGGCAGTCGAAAAAATCGTGACACTCTCACCGATTGGTGATGCTGACGACGGTATTTACGATCAGGCAACTGCCGAAATTTCCGCACTTGTTGAATCTACTTCTCCTGAAGTCGTAATCTTCAGTAAATCTGACTTTGGATCTGTAGTTGGTGCTCGGTTGGCTTTTAGATCCGACTCGGCGTTTGCTGCTGACTGCATCGAAATTTCAAATGAGGGCGGCGATGGGGTTAGTGTTACTCGACCCGTATACGGTGGAAGTGCACTCGCTGAGTTCGAGATCGCATCGAAGCCGGCGATAATCACTCTGAGAGCCGGTGCTTACGAGGCCAATAGCGAAACCGGATCACCTTCGATAGAGGCATTCGATTCTGGCGTGGCTGTCGAGCAGGCTGCATCGGTAACTGGAATTGTCGCTGAAGCTCGTGAGGGCGTTAGGTTGGAAGATGCAAACTTCGTAGTTAGCGGTGGACGTGGATTGGGCGGTCCTGAACCGTTCAGCGTTCTCACCGATCTAGCAAACGCTTTAGGCGGGGCAGTTGGAGCTTCTCGTGCTGCTTGTGATGCTGGATGGATCGATCACTCGCATCAAGTTGGGCTCACCGGCAAGTCGGTAAGTCCTGACGTTTACATAGCGGTCGGAATCTCAGGAGCGAGCCAGCATATGGCGGGTTGTTCGAGTTCAACGGCGATAGTAGCTATCAATAAGGACGCCGATTCGAATATCTTCAAAGAGGCAAGATTCGGCATCGTTGGTGATTGGGAGAAGGTGCTCCCATCATTTCTTGCGACTGTTCGCGAGCTTAGGGCGTAATTTTCACAATACCGATGTAAGCTGATATCGCTCGGGTGAAATACGGTCTCATGTAGAGGCCCACGCAACGAGAGGTAATACGTTGGATTTTGGTTACGGAAATGGTGTCGACGGTGTGTTCAAGTTCATCTCGAACGCCGAAGTATTGGCTGTCTTTTTTCCTAAGTTTGGCCAGTCTGTCGTAGTTGATATTCGTCCCAAAGACGGTGTTGCTCCTCTCGTGCGAGTCGTGCCGATGACTCGATCCATCGCCGACCGTCTCCGCACGATTAAGCGTATGCGTCCCGATCTCCCTCGACCTCAGGACATCATCGCCATCCCTTGGGTTGGTTACGTCGAAGCAATGAAGACGTCTGGTCTTTGGGAAAAGGTTGTTGCACGCATTGAGGAAAGTGGCTTTCCTGACGCTGTTGCGGCTGCCGAAGTGGCGTTCAAAGAGCTAGTTCGGTTGGAACGCCGTGAACTTGCTCAGCTAATAATGGGCGAGCAGTATGAAACCCTCTGGGCACGCCCGACTAGCTAGTTCGGCATCGCTGAACGACGATCATGCCACAACATTGCGGACATTGTGAATCCTGTTCGTCTCCCGCTGTTCGTATATCTTGGGTACGCTCTGATCGTGTTTAGATCACGATCCGTATGTTTTCAGCGCTGTACTAGCTCAAGATTGTCCGTTTGCCTACTTACCTATTAGCACTTCTGAATAGAACAATAATGTGGACCATTGGTTCGCTTCTGCTGGTCGCGTTCGTTGTTTCTGAATGGCTTGTTACGTTACCGCTCCGACGTCGATCTAAATGGGTGTTTAGAGCGTTACTGATCCTCGTGCTGTTAGTAGCTTGGGTAGTTCCGACTGGCGACAGACGCTTCGATACTCCGGCTTCTGCCGCTTCGCTTGATCACAGATATGGACTTGTTTCGTGGGAGCTAGAGAATTTCTCCGACAAGTGGACTCATCGTATTTGGACCGTTTTTCCGTGGACTCCAACGAGCGAGAGTGATCGTCGAGAGGCGCTTGATCGATACGTAGTGCTTGTCGATGAAATACGTGCTGCGAAAGACGAACTCAACCGAGTAACGACGGTAGCAATGCCTGATTTGAACGCAGTCGCCGCTGCTCAGAATGACGTGGATCGCTTGATTGGTGAACGGGATGCGATTCGACCTGCTGTAGAGGAATTTCTCGAGCAAATCATCGATGAAATCGTTCGGGCCGATGAAATCGGCCTAGTTTCTTCATTTGTTTGGCCACCTGTCGATTTTCGAATTGGCGATCCACCGAAATTACTCGTCACTTCGCCTCGGGACGAAATATCACGAATCGAAGATGTGCTTATCGATCCTGATATATCGATTGAAGACATGTCGAGGATCGAAGACGAGTTGGTTGCAGGCCAGAATATTTCAGCCGTGATTCTTCAGACTGGTGGACTCGCGAGTTATCCAAACGTAATTCCGACCACTCATCTGAAGAGATTAGTAGATGTGGCAGCCCACGAGTGGCTTCACGCTTACTTAGCTTTTTATCCGTTGGGACAAGCATATTTCTCGGGTGGCGATATTCGTTCAATGAACGAGACGTTGGCCGATATATTCGGTCGGGAGGTTGGGCTTAGGGTCTATTCAGAAGTAACCGGAGAGCCGTTTGTTGCACCGATTCGACCTGAAGCGTCAAATAAGGTGCCGAGTGATGAGGGAACGACGGTGGTTGAGGGTCCTGAGGCGTTCAGCTTCAATCGGTTTATGGGTGAGACTCGAAGAGAAACTGACGAATTGCTTGCTGAAGACCTAATAGACGAAGCCGAGGCGTACATGGAGTCGCGTCGAGTGGGGCTACTTGATCACGGATACCAGATTCGTAAGATCAATCAGGCGTACTTTGCGTTTCACGGAACGTATGCCGAAAGTCCGTCGTCTACAAGCCCGATAGCGAGATACCTATGGGATCTACGTGAACAAGTCGCAACTGTTGGCGATTTAGTGAAACTGCTAAGGCCAATTCGTGCGTATGCAGAATTTGAGCAACTAGTTACTGACCGAAGAATCGAACTGGAACATGCCGAGTAGAGCAGCGAAGATTGTTCGACAAAGCGGTGTGGATGCTGTGAGTTTCAGTAAGAACTCGCCATACGTCGGTATACTTGCGTCACGTATGTAAATCTGACTAGTAATTTGGTCGGTAATATTAGACTGGCTTAGCGTGAATCACGAATGTGAATTACACGATGAGTAAATGAACACTACCCAGCGTATCGGTCGAATCAACGATCGACACGAGGAGAAGCGATGGCGGCGTCAAACGAAGACACGCAGGTCGTCGATAACAAGATGTATCGACCACCGCAACAAGAAGAAACCCAGATGACTATGGACGAGGTTATCGAGCGCTTAAAGGCGTCGTTACCAAATATTCCAGGGATCGGCGGAGCAGGGTCTATCGGACTCATCTTTGTCGCATTGATTGTCATAGCTGTCGTCTGGGCTGGAACTGGTTTCTACACTGTAGGACCAGATCAAGAAGCAGTGCTGCGGACATTCGGTAAGTTCACTGGAACCACTACTGGTGGTCTTCACTGGCACTACCCAGGACCGATCGGCAAACGAAACGTTGTAGCCGTTACGACAACACGTCGTATGGAGCTTGGTTTCCGTTCTGGTGCTGATGGCTTTACGGTCGCTCAGTCGGTTACTAGTGAATCGCTGATGATTACGGGTGACGAGAACATCGTCGACGTACAGGCGGTTGTTCAATATAGAATTGCCGATCTACAGTCGTTCCTATTTGAAGTAGACGACCCGGGAGATCCTGATAGAGGTATTCCAGCTGGTCGACCGGACGGTCGAACTCTTAGAGATATTGCTGAGACGGCCCTCAGACAGGCTGTTGGATCACGAAATATCGATGATGTTCTGACTACCGAGAAGGAACAGGTTCAGACTCAAGTTCTTCTCAAAATGCGACAGCTAGCTGCCGATTACAAAACTGGTATCGACGTAGTGCAGGTGTTGTTACAGAACGTAAACCCACCATTAGAAGTACAGTCGGCGTTTGAAGACGTTGTTCGTGCTCGTGAGGATAGGGAACGTTTGATCAACCTTGCACGGGCGTACGAAGCATCTGAACTTCCAAAGGCTACTGGTGAAGCTGCAAAGATCACCGAAGCTGCTGAAGGTTTCAAACAGGGTCGTATCGCTAGAGCGCAGGGTGAGGCTGATGGTTTCGATGCGATATTAGAGGGTTACCTCTTATCGCCGGACATCACTCGCCAGCGTTTGTATTTAGAGGCTGTAGAAGAGATTTTACCTGGTGTTACCAAGTTTATTCTTTCTGATTCCGGAGTTCTGCCGTTCTTGCCGCTTGATGGCTCGACTTCAGGCTCTGGGGTTGTTGCTGGGACAGGAGGGGGACAGTAATGAGTAAGCTCACTATCCCACTGATCGTAATAATTCTTGCTTTTGTAATCGTCGTGCCACAAACATTGTTTGTAGTAGATGAAACAGAGGTAGCGATTGTTACTAGATTCGGTGAATTCAAACGTTCGCACCGTGCGCCCGGACTGCAGGTAAAAACACCGTTCGCAGAGCAGGTGACTCGGTTCGATAAGCGATTGCTTCGCGTTGACGTAGCACCAGCTTCATTGCTGACGGCCGACAAGCGAAACTTAGTAATAGACTCGTACGCTAGGTACAGAATTGTTGACCCTCTTGTGTTCTTCAAAAACCTGAGAAATGAAACTCAGGCCAGTTCACGTGTGGGTGATATTGTCAACGCTCAGCTTCGACAAGAAGTTGCTCTCGATGATCAGGAAGAAGTTATTTCTGAAACTCGAGAAGACATCATGAACCGGATCACTATCGCAAGTAACCGAATTGAGGTTTCTCGTGAGGATCTGTTCAGAGACTATGGTTCTCTGAAAGACACAGCCGTAACCGTGTTTATCGATGAAGACACATCTGACACTCTGCGTTCGCGTCGAGCTACAGCAGAAGAGTTGACGTTGCTTGAAGCTAGCGCTAACCCACCAGCGCTTGAAGGATTCTCGATCACGTACGCTGCCAGTGTCATCGAGGCACTTGGTATTGAGATTGTTGATGTGAGAATCAAGCGAGCTGACTTCCCGCCTGACGTAGAGACCAGCGTGTTCTCTCGTATGGAAGCAGAACGTGAAAAGATCGCAAGTGGTCTGCGTGCCGAAGGTACACGGGCTGATTCGGAGATCAGGGCTAATGTCGACCGACAAATCAACATTGTTCTTGAAACTGCTGAAGGTACTTCCGCATTGCTGAGAGGTGAAGCGGAACAGCAGGCGATTACGATTCTTGCGAATTCGCTTGAGAAGAATCCTGACTTCTACAGCTTCCGGCGTTCGCTAGAGGCTTACAAGGTGATCATGGATTCAAAAACTACGATCATTCTCGATCCTGAGAGCGACCTTCTTAAGTTCCTTTCGGACCCTTCCGGCGGTTCGTAAGAACGACTGAAAGTAAACACAAAACGGCTCCGTTGAAATTCTTGAATTTCTCGGAGCCGTTTTCGCGTTAGATCAGGTTGAGAAGGTGGCGATACAGCGCGAAACGAACGACAGAGATGATGACTGCTGCCGAGAGAATGAAGATCACTGAATTTATCGGAACTGAACTTGCGACAGCGGCGACAACTGCTCCGTTAGTGAGAGCGTCTTCTGCAATGAGGATGCCAACAAGTACGACGCCTGTGAGAATCAATTGAGCTAGGTAGATTCGAGGCCTATAAACGAATTTCGGATCGATACACCTGAGCATCTGGCGTATCGAAGGCTACGGAGCTTAGAGTGCGATTACGTGTTTGTTGACCGGGCGGGTTCTGAGGGCATCGGCTACCTATTAGACGAGAAATTGTTCAAATCTGCAGCTATCACCCGAAACTTAATGCTGCACATATCACTTCACTATAATTCGACTGAAATACTTGTTTGCAACACTAATATGGCAGTTGGCAGTTGCTAAGTATGTGAGCGATCACTAACATAGTAATTATCATCCAGCGGTTGAGTATTTTTCACTAATGGCAGCACGTACGCGTCTAGATCATCAAACACGGCAACACCAGATTGTCGAAGCTGCTCGCGATTTAATCGCAAGCGGAGGTGTCGATGCGCTGACTATCAGAGGCATTGCTTCTAAAGTTGGTGTTACGGAAGCGGCCATTTATAGGCACGTGGTTTCGAAGGAAGAAGTGGTTCTGCTTCTTATTCAAGAAGTAGAAGAATCACTCTTTCAGGCCATTTCGAGAGCGACACGATCAGATAGGCATGCGCTTGATCGATTGGAGCACATGCTTCAGCTTCACGTTTCGTACGTTGAGCTTAGGCAGGGTATTTCATTCGTAGTTATTACCCAAGCGGCTCAGTTTGAAGAGCCAAAGGTACGTTCCGCTGGACGACGATTGGTGGAAAAATATTTGTCCCTCGTATCAGAGATTATTTCTCAGGGTATTGAGAGGGATGAGATCGATAAATCGGTTGAGTCAGATGCGGCAGCGATGATATTTTTCGGTATGATCCAGTCAGCAGTGACAAGGTGGTTGTTCGACCCTTCGACACACCCACTTGGCGAGAAGGCAGTTTCGATGTGGAAGTTGTTTAGAACTTCCCTCGAGTTCTCAGATGAGGATGCAGATTTGCATCCCAGCGAGAACGTAAGGAGCTGAATGTCAGTAATAACGATTGATGGACAGATTGGCGCTGGCGGACCTGAATTGGGTAAGCGAGTGGCACGAATGTTTGATTTCGACTACGTCGACCGGATTGTATTGCCTCGTTCAAGTTCCGATGCCAGAGCGAAGGCGACGGTTGGAATAACTGACCGATTCTGGGCAGTTGTCGAACGTGCAGTTTCAGGATTTGCACTCGGTAACGTAGCTGGCGACCCCTTCTTCAATGTTACGGAGTCTCTATTACTTCCGCTGACATGGGATAGTTATGGTCCTGCTGAAAAGTATTCACAAACTGCTGGCTCAAGTAACGTCGATAATTTGTTTGATCTCGGCAACACAGTGCTTGTGCATCGAGCGGGCTGTGTCGAGGCTGGCGACCGATCGGCTTTGAAGGTCGGGCTATTTGCTTCTTGGGAAGATAGAGTCGAGCGCATTATGAAGCGTGAAGGCTTGAAGTCAGTATCAGACGCTAAGAACACCATCGATCGTCGCGAGAAGCTCCAGCGAGAGTATTTCGGCGACGTTTATGGCGCACAGCCCGAAGACCCTAGCCTGTACGACATTGTTGTCGATACAAGTTCGGAAAACATTCCGGTTGCGTCTATAAAAGTCGCACGGTTTGCTCGTCAGAGTCTCGTACTGCAAATGGCGTAATATTTCGTCACCAGAGTTTTGTTTGGTTTTCGCGCTTGATTCACGGGCATAGAGTTATAGTGAACCCGACAGTATCGGACTAAAATTTACACCTGATATTTATGATTCCGATTCAATATCTTAATCACGAAGTAAAAGTGAATTAATGCTAACTACGCTAGCGACCGAAGTAATGTCGACTCCAGTAATAACTATTACGGCCGACAAGCCTGTTTCTGAAGCAGCGCGGGTAATGCTCGATAAGCACGTTGGATTAATTGTCGTTGTCGATGAGAGTGGGCCTTACGTCGGAGTCTAAGTTCTTGCCAGAAGAAACTGTTCTTCCCTATCTTCGGTAGTCGGTATTGCGAGTACTCGGAAGTGAGTTAGGCGACCCAGAGAACATCGAAGAGGTTATCGAGAACACTCGGAATACGCTGGTTGGCGATGCAATGCGGAAGGATGCTCCGACCGTTTCACCCGAAACGCACCTTGGTGAAATTGCGAAACTTATGGTCGAAGGTGAATCGCACCATCTGCCGGTCATCCTAGAGAACAAACCTGTTGGCATGATCTCAAGGCACGATCTGCTTACGCTTTTCGCCTCATCCGACTAGAGAACCAGCCGGATTTTAAATCCCGGCTAGGATTACTCGACCCTCGTTGATAAGCGCTGTGATTTCGGTCACGTCTTTGGGACTTTCGATGCTTCCCCACCACATATCTGAGTGATATGCCGAGAGCCTGCCCTCTTTTGCAAGGTCTTGGAATGTTGAGGTTTCGTGGTCGCCAATGTCAGGCAGTAGCGATTCGATATTGCGGTCGAACAGGTAGACACCCGCATTTATCCAGAACGGCAAACTTCCCTTTTCGATGAAATTTGTCACAACGTTTTTATCATTCGATTCAACCACGCCGTACTGGCTTGGGTACGGAACCAGCATCATCGTTCCTACAGCACCAGACTCTTCGTGTAGTTTTGCGATTGGGTCCAGTGGTTGGTTCGTGATGCTGTCGCCGTTAGCTACGAGCACGTTCTCGGCATCTTTAGGTACGAACGAAAGGCCTTGTTTGATAGCCCCTCCACGTCCCAGTGGCGATTTCTCCATCGAATAGTGCGCGGTTATTCCGTGTTCAGATCCATCGCCGAAGTGGTCCTGAATCATTCCGCCCATGTAGCCGGTCAGGAACACTACATCGGTGACTCCTTGAGCCCGCATCCAATCAACCTGGTAGCCGATGATTGGTTTTCCGTTGATTTCGACCATTGGTTTTGGTCGGTTATCGGTAAGTGGACGAAGTCGTTCGCCTCGCCCTCCGGCGATGCTTAGCGCAAAGAAACGATCAGACATATGGTCCCTTCAGGTCGATTTACGATCCGATGTGTGGGGGAAGGTTACCAGTAGCTCTAAGTTAGTTCGAGATGTGAATGAGTACGACGTTCAGTGAAGTTGGTGGACCATCTAGATGATCGAATCTACTATTCGTCCTAGGAGGCCCTGCATCGATCGTCGGTCTTCGATCTGTTCTTCGGAGTCGAACGCGCCACGAGACGAGTAGATACCCGGCGACTGCACAACTACGAGGTCGAGGCTTGGGCAGACCCAGATGTGCTGATTTCCGGCTCCGCTAGCGGCGAACGAGTCTTTGGGAAGATCGGGCCAAATTTGCCCTTGATCGTTGCACCAGAATCCGAGACCGTACACGTGTCGGTCAGCGGGTTCATTATCGAGTATTTCGTCGGAAACTTTCGTGGCTTTGTCGATCCATTCAGCTGGAATAACCTGGGTTCCTCTCCAGTTTCCTCTGTTCAGCCAAAGCCAACCCATTCGAGCCATGTCTCGTAGGGTCATCTGGTACGAAGTCGTGTACCCGAATACACCGAGTTTCGCTTCGGCATGCATATCAAAATTCTCGTACTTCCACGACCAGCTGCCGTTGATGACATCTCGGATTTTCCACTCGGTAAGAGTTCCGAATCCGGCTCCCTGCTCAGGCTTTGAAGTCTTGTAAAGGCTGTATGCCGATGCGATTGCGTGTGTGAGGATGTTCATACCGAAGGTTTGGTAGTTGAAAACCTTTCCTGAAGCTTCATAAGGTTTCATATATCCAGAGGTATTGCCGATCAGCTGTTTGAAAGTGATTCTTTTGTTTTCAGGGAACGCATAACGAACTTCTTTGGGACCTTCTCCCGGTGCTACATCGAGCATCTCAGGGTAATAGTCGGTGACTTGGTCGTTTTCTGACTTGATCACACCTTCTTGAATGGCAATTCCTAGAACGGAAGAGAAGGTAGATTCCGAAGCCGAAGCCTGACGAGCTTTCGCAATTGGATCGGATCGGAAAATCCACTCGGCAGCAATCTTCCCATGACGGGCTATAAGGATTCGATACGGCTGATCTACTGCTATTTCAGCTTGATACCGCCCTGCTTCGGCTAATTTCGTTATATCGAATCCTAGATCTTCAGGCTCGGCTTCTTCCCAGTTTTTTCCGGGCCAAACACGCGTGGTGTCGTTCTGAACTATTTGAGATTGGCTGGCGCGTTCCATGTGATCCAACTCTTCATCTGCCAGCGACTCTCGAACTGCATTAGACATATTGTGCAAGCGCAATTTATTTGGCAATTCGATCTGGAAACGGTTCGTTATGTAGGCGACTGAGATATCGTCGGTTAAGCTCGCCCATCCAGTACAAGTGCCCATGCCACCGTGACCGACGGTAGTTGAGTTGTTGCCGCTTGCGTACTGATTTGGTGGTGTCGAGGGGAGACGTAGTCCGAGGCCAACTCGTGAGTAGTTGCCTGAGGCTTCGTCTGCGCCTTCTGCGTGAAGAGAAGCGACATCAGCGATCACTTCTTCAGGTAGCCATGGAATGCCGTTCAACTTGCCTTTGCCTGATATTACTGAGTAAAACTTGGCTACATCGCTCGCTGTTGTGATCATAGATCCGGCGGGCATCATGATTTGAGCCCTAGATAACGCATTGACCCCAGCGATGATCGTCGGGTCAGGCCATTCGTCACTTACGTCGACCGGCACAAGTCGTCCGAACTCAGACTGGTCGATGCTGAAAGTTGTGTTCTTCACCCCAAGTGGCAACGTTACTTCACGGGCGAAGGCTTCATCAAACGTTATCCCCGACATACGAGCAGCGAATTCACCAACAATCCAGC
>Ga0115000_10001033_pt1 | contig 25301 bp, 18 predicted proteins | sample ArcticOcean_MG_C_6_FD_89690 | JGI IMG/M metagenome (GOLD analysis project Ga0115000, IMG submission 89690) | Marine microbial communities from western Arctic Ocean - ArcticOcean_MG_CB8_128 | ecosystem: Environmental > Aquatic > Marine > Oceanic | place: Arctic Ocean: Canada Basin | collected... | reverse complement strand
TTATTCACGATGGGATTTTGGATTACCTAGAAGAAAACTTGAGCGGAGTGGTTAGTGATGACCTCGCTTTAGTGTTGATCCCTGGGGATCTAGTCGTGACTGGGAATTCATATTACCAATGGGAAACAGAGTTTTTCGATCAATCGACTGATCTGATTGGCAAAGTTCCGGTATACCCGGTGTTGGGAAATCACGAAGCGAACACTCAGTATTACTACCAGTATTTCCATCTTCCTGAAAATGGTACGGAAGGATATGAGGAGCATTGGTGGTGGAAAGATTATGGGAATGTTCGGTTTGTGGGTTTGGACTCAAATGGACCATATGATGGAGAAGCACAACTAGAATGGCTTGATGAATTGCTCACAAGTACTTGCAGTGCGGATTCGATTGATTTCGTTTTTGCGGAATTGCATCATCCTTATAAATCCGAGTTATGGACTCCTGGCGAGAGTGATTTCACGGGTTCGGTAGTTGAAAGAATGGAGGCTTTTTCTGAGGAATGCGGAAAGCCGAGCATACACTTCTTCGGACATACCCACGGATATTCGAGGGGCCAGTCGCGGGACCACAAGCATGTTTGGATTAATGTAGCTACTGCAGGTGGAGCTATTGACTATTGGGGTGATTGGCCACAGGCTGACTATGAAGAGTTCACAGTAAGCGAGGACGATTGGGGCTGGGTACTTGTCGAGGTTGAGGCAGGGGAAGAGCCACAGTTCACCGTTAAACGACTAAGCCGCGGGGATGGCAACGCCACACTCGATAACGAATTATTTGACAGCTTTACCGTAACTAAGATCGATTACGTAATCTCCACCCCTATCCCACTCCACCCTATAGAAATAACTGTAGACCCGGAATGTGTAGTTCTATACGGCTCGCCCTTCGAAACAGAAGACATGCATGGGGCTTCGCATTGGCAGGTAACGGCTATCCAAGGAGATTATGACGCGCCCATGAGTGATGTTTGGGAACAGCACGAAAACATCTATTTCAATGAGGACACCCGCGAAGGGGAAGTAATGACGAACGAAGCAATTCACGGCCTCCCAGAAAACACGCCACTTTGGTGGAGAGTAAGGTATAGGGATAAGGAACTCAATTGGAGTGATTGGTGCGACGAAGTGGCGTTTTATACCGGAGAATCAACCATGAGCGCGAATCTCCTGCAAAATCCGGGCGCAGAATCTGAGATGACTTTCTGGCAGGTAGATTTAGGGGTGTGCGAAGCCATGCTTGCTGGCGATTGTGCAGGCACTGACCCCTATGCCGGGAATAAATACTTCTCCGTGGGCGGACTCTGTACTGAAAGTCCTGTCGGCATTATGCACCAGGATATAGACATCAGCGCCTACACGGATTCAGTTGATATGGGTGTGCTTGATGTGAGTTTCGGGGCAATGATGTCGGATTGGAGTGGAGCGGATTTGCCGCAGATGCGATTGCAGTTTCTTACCCAAGGTGGAATGGAAATAAGCAGCACTGAGTTTTTAGACGGTGCTTACTCATCTTGGACTCTTATTGCAGACCAAACCCCCGTCCCCCTCCTCACTCGCATAATCCGGTGTGAACTCAAGGGCACACGAAATGAAGGTGTTGACAACGATTGCTACTTCGACGAAGTCTTTGTCAAAGTCGGCAGCGAGGTTGTGTGTGACGGTTCTATCGTGGGAGTTGAAACCGCGCAACCTCACGAAATGTTAAGCCTTCTAGCCTACCCTAACCCCGCTGTTGATTGCGTAACTATCGAAGGTTATCGCGAAAATTTACAGGTAAGGGTCGTTGATTCCGCAGGCCGCAAAGTTGAGGTCGATATGACGATCAATGCCGAATTAATCGTCATCGCTCGCGGAAACTTACCTTCAGGATCATACCGAGTAATCGTTGTGGGTCGTGACGGAAAGGTAGGAAGTGTAGGAGTGCAATTTGACTAAGTAATTTGTCAACTTGTTGGTTGACTTTTTTAATACTGAAATTGATTGCGAGGAACGACTTGCAAAACCGTAGGGGTTTGTCAACCAATGGGTTGACTTTTTTCATACGGAATGTTCATTGCTCACCTCGACGCGCAATTAACGAGGAAATTTGTCAACCAATGGGTTGACTTTTTAACGGTACACCGAGCAATGATGCATCTGGCGACCTTCTTGTTGACTTATATTTGAAGAAGTATGAAAATTCAACAAGCAAAGAACATCACGGCGGTAACGGCACTTTTATTAGCGTTATCGCCATCACTGGCCCAAACATTAGAGGATTTAGAGTTTGGCACAGAAGAGACGCTAGACGTAATAACGTGGAATATTGAGTGGTTTCCGAAGAATGGTGCGACGACAACGGGATATGTGAAGGAAATTTTAGAGAGCCTTGATGCGGATGTTTATGCAATTCAGGAGATTGATGATACGACGGTTTTTAAAACGATGGTGGATTTGATGGATGATTATGAGTATGTGCTGATGGATGGATGGTTTGGGGGGCTAGTGTATGTTTATAATTCTCAGAGTATAGAGGTGCTAGAGGCATATGAGATTTATACGGAATCGCAGTATTGGAATCCTCTGCCTAGATCGCCTCTTGTGATGAAGTTTAAGTTTCAGAATGAAGAAGTGTATATCATTAACAATCACTATAAATGTTGTGGGGATGATTATGTGGATTGGAATGACGACGGGGATGAAGAGATGAGAAGGGTTATAGCGAGCACTTTGATAGAGGAGTATATGAGTGAGGTGTTGGAGGGGGAAAGGGTGATATTGTTAGGTGATTTGAACGACTTGATAGATGAGGTTGCGTCGACGAATGTGTTCGCAATGTTTTTGGAGGAGCCGGGGAAGTATCGGTTTGCCGACTGGGATTTAGCGACGGGAGGTGTGAGTGGATGGTCTTACCCGAGTTGGCCGTCACATTTGGACCACATACTGGTGACGGATGAGATGTTCGAGGAGCTAGGGGGTGAGAATACTGTGGTGGAAGCTATTGATATTGCTTCGCACATGGGTGGGTGGTACCAGTATGAGGCTAATGTTAGTGACCACAGGCCCGTGGGTATGAGGCTGGAAATGGAGCCTTCTTCGGTGGTGGAGGAGGTGAGCGAGGTGGGGAGGAAGACGTTAGTGGGGATGACAGATGTGTTGGGCCGTGAATGCCATTATGAGCCGGGGAAGGTTATGATATTCCGTTATAGTGATGGTTCGGTATCGAGCAGGATCAGTCTTTCTGAGAGCCAGCCTGAGTAGCTAGCTGCACCTGTGGAGATGAGGTGGTGGTCGTCATAGTAGTTTGACGCAGATGATGCTCCAGGCCAAAGGTTGCCATTTATTACTACAATACCGTGAAGGGAGGGAGGGAGAACGAGGGAGTCGGGACAGAGGACGGGGGGAATGATGAATACGATTTGGGCTTTATCAATCATAGAAAGCAGGGCCAGTCCCACCTCAACACTCATCACAACGTTCTGTTTTTCAGCACATTCAACCTTGCCAATGGCGGGTTTCTCGCGAGCCACAAATCCTAACCCCTCGTAGGTATCACTATCAGGTGCAGGAGTGTAAGTGCGGGAAGGAGCAAGTCTACGGGAAAGCTCGAAATATATTTTCAGCAAATGATTGTACAAATCTCCCCCCGAAATATCTGAAGAGGGGCCATTGACTATCCAATCCCGCACACACTCAACGCTCGATGGCCCATCCGACAACAGCACGGAGTACAGATCCACAACGACATAACGGGGCGTTGAATGAGTGAGCGCTAAATCCAGGATTTGATCGGAATCACCGGGACGTTGGGCAGAAGAGCATAAGCTGAAGGCTGTCCTACCCCGAATTTCGAGTGCGTGCGGATCTACCCCGCAATAACATGTACTACTTCCTAAAAACAGATAGTCCAAGTCCGTTCGCGGCTCGCCGAAGAATTCCTCGGTCTTCATCCGCACCGCACCCTCATCGGTCCTAACAGCAATGAAGTGAGTTTCTATAGGCTGAAAGAAAATTGCAGCAAACCACAACACCACGGTTACGACAGCTAAAGCTGCGGCGAATTTTACAAGGCGTGTTAGAAATAGTTTCATGGTTGGCTTAAAATTGGAAATAAATGAAACTCGAATCACCGTTAAGGTTCTTCACACAAACCCAAACCACCACAGCATACACAGCCCATCTTACGGGTTGCATTCTCGAAGCTAGCCACCAAGTTGGGATTTCGCCTGAACGCTGCAACCAGTCCACACTCACCATCACTCCTATCCAAACAAAGGCCGTGAGCTTGAAGAAACTCAGATCTAGTGTGGCGAACGAATGCCAGTCGAAAATGCCTCGGAAGTATTCAATAGCTATAGAGAGAGTGTCGGATCGGAAAAATATCCAAGCAAGAGTCGTTAGAGCAAAGGTTAGAGACATTTGAAACAATTCCTTCAATGACGGAAGGGAGGAGTTTTCCGCGACTGTGGAAGTCGCGTGAAGGCGATTTTTTGAGAATAAAATCAAAGGAATAAATAGCGCAGCGTGTACCCCACCCCAAACCACAAATGTCCAGTTAGCTCCATGCCAAAACCCGCTCACAAGGAAAATCACGGCCACGTTCCGTAAAACCCGAAACTTAGAACCACGTGAGCCGCCCAAAGGGATATACAGATAATCCCTAAACCACGAGCTAAGACTAATGTGCCAACGGCGCCAGAATTCAGCTATATCGCGTGAGAAGTACGGGGACTTGAAATTCGTGGAAAGCCGTATGCCGAAAAGTCGAGAGGTTCCTATCGCTATGTCGGAATAGCCGGAGAAGTCGCCGTAAATCTGGAACGCGAAATAAATGGCGCCCAGGATAAGGGTGGGACTGCTGTGAGCCGAAGGGTCGGCGAAGATGGCGTCGGAATACCGGGCGCAGGTGTCAGCCACCACCACTTTCTTGAACATCCCCCAAAGGATAAGCCTAAGACCCGAGATGGCAAGGGAGGAATCGAATAGCCGAGGGGCTGTGATTTGAGGTAGAAGCTTTGCGGCTCGTTCGATAGGACCGGCCACGAGTTGAGGGAAAAAACTTACGAATGCTGCGAACGCAACGAAATCACGTGTGGGCTCGAGCTTCCCTCTGTAAACGTCTATGGAGTAGCTGAGTGTTTGGAACGTATAAAAACTTATGCCGACAGGAAGAATAATCTGCAGAGTCGAGCTATGCATCTCCACCCCCAGTGTGGACCAGGCATCAATCCAGCTTTCTATGAAGAAGTTTGAGTATTTAAAATAGGCCAAAACACCTAGGTTCACCACAATCGACACCCCCAACCTAACTTTTGATATCTTCCCCGCCGCCCAATAATCAATCAACGTAGACAACAATATCAACCCCAGAAACCTCCAATCCCACCACCCATAAAAAACATAACTCGCAAGAACCAGAAACACATTCTGCATCCTCAGATTTTTCGACAACATCCAATAGATGGCAAACACTATCGGTAGAAAAATAAAAAATATTGTGGAGTTGAATAGCATTACTTATCGTCACCTGTTCTAACTCGTGCCACGGCATCGCTCCAAACAACTGCACGACTTTCGCGCCATTCTACATTCTTCTCAGGAGTAAACACCTTCCCCACTTCCCTCATACACTTTATTTCTGGAATACTTTTCAGGCCTAAAACATGCGCAGCCATAAACGCTACCCCAGCAGCTGTGCTTTGCACGACAACCGGTCTTTCTATGGATACTCCGAGCAGGTCGGACTGGAATTGCATGAGGTACTCGTTTGCCGAAGCCCCACCGTCAACTTGGAGGGTGAAGAGGGAGATGCCGGAATCTTCTTGCATGGACTGAAGTACGTCCATGGATTGGAATGCTAGAGATTCTAGAGTGGCTCTTATTAATGCTTCGCGACTAGAATCGTGTGTTAAACCGAAAACGGCTCCCCGCGCGTTCATATCCCAGTATGGAGTACCCAGCCCTGAAAATGCAGGAACCACAACTACACTTGAATCACCATGACTTTTCGCATGACGAGCCGCTATCGCTGACGACTCACCTACGTCCTCCAGAATCTCGAGGCCATCGCGAAGCCACTGCATAGCTGCCCCCGCCACAAATACACTTCCCTCAAGAGCATAAACCACCTTACCTCCGACTTGCCATGCGATAGTATTCAACAATCCCGAAGGAGAATCCGGAATGGCAGAACCGGTATTCATGAGCATAAAACATCCCGTACCGTACGTGTTTTTCGCGGTGCCTGGGGTGAAGCAGGCTTGGCCAAAGAGGGCCGACTGCTGATCTCCCATAATGGCAGCTATAGGCACACTCCCTAACTCTCTTGATACATATTCCCCGAATACACTCCCTGACTCTTTCACTTCAGGAAGGAGAGCAGCAGGGACATTCAAAGCTCGCAACATCCCCTCATCCCATTTCAGGGTACGAATATTAAACATGAGTGTCCGAGAGGCGTTACTGACATCGGTGGCGTGAACCTTCCCCCCTGTTAAATTCCACAATAACCACGAATCTACCGTCCCGAAGCACAGCTCGCCTCTCTCGGCCCTCTCCCTTGCCCCATCGACATTATCGAGCACCCATGCCACCTTCGTCCCCGAAAAATAAGGGTCGATAACCAGCCCCGTCACCTGCTTACAGTAGTCGCTGAGCCCCGAAGCCCGTAGCTCCTGGCATGCCTCCACAGTCCTTTTATCCTGCCACACGATAGCATTATACACCGGCTCACCAGTGGCTTTATCCCAAACGACGACGGTTTCCCTTTGGTTCGTAATGCCCATCCCTACTATCTCGCCACTCCTAGCCTCCTCCTTCGTCAACAGTTCCTCTAGCACTTCCATCTGAACCTCAAATAGCTCCACCGGATCATGCTCAACCCACCCCGGCTCGGGAAAGAATTGGGTAAATTCCTTTTGGACTATAGCAAGACACTCACCATCCTCATTAAAAAGAACCGCCCTTGCGCTAGTCGTACCTGAATCTAGAGAGATTATTAATTTCATGGATTGATTATTACCTTTTGCAAAATAAGAATTCTCACACAGATGCAAGCATCCGAAGTAAAAACAGCAGATGGAATCTCAATCTACGTCCAAAAATGGAACCATTTAGACGATTCTAACCGCACCCTGCTCATCACCCACGGGCTTGGCGAGCACCAAAACCGCTACGCCCACGTAGCCACACATTTCGCCGCTGACGGCTTCACAGTCTACTCTTACGACCAAAGAGGCCATGGAAAATCAGGTGGCCCCAGAGGGCACTCACCCGGAATTAACTGTAGCGTTGACGACATGAAACGAGTTATCGAAAGTATTCCCCACGAAAATCTATATCTCTATTGCCATAGTTTCGGTGGAAACGTCCTTGCTAACTTCATGCTAAAGGTTGATTGTGCCACACTTCGAGGCGCCGTGATGAGCAGCGCTTGGCTAAAACTCTACGAAGAACCATCCTTTATAGACGTGGCCCTAGCAACTGTTATGTCTTTTATATACCCCAAGTTTTCACAGAACAGTAAAATAGATGCTTACAAATTATCGAATATCAAGCAACTCTGCGAAGACTACATTGCCGACCCTTTAAATCATTCTTTGATTACCGCCGGGCTATTCAAGAGCTTCCATGCTTCTGGCTTGTGGGCCATCTCGCATGCATCCGAACTACGTACACCTGTTTACGTTCTGCACGGAGCTGACGACCATCTAATCTCACCTTCTGGATCACGTGAATTCGCAGCTGGAGCAGGGGCTATGGTGACTTTGAAAATATACCCTTCTACTCTTCATGAGCCCCATAACGATTTGGTGTGCGATGAGGTGTTAGGTGATGTGAGCCGTTGGATTTCTTTGCTTAATTGAACTTAGTGCTAATCTCAATGCGTAATTGCTTAGTGAATTTGTCAACTGGTTGGTTGACTTTTTTACGGTACGGCGTGCAGTGAGGTGTGCGAGAAACGTCGATCGAATGGAAATTGACACCGAAGCAAAAACGTTAGGGAATTTGTCAACCAACTGGTTGACTTTTTTCATACGAAATGTGCAAGGCTCACCTCGATTCGCAAAAAGAAAACCTTACCTATCCCACTTAACGTTAGAGAATTTATCCAATCGAAGAAGTTGAACCATATATCCGAGGATGAGTTTGAGGGTTTGGGCTACAAAAATCGGCTTAAAAAGCATGAGAAGAGTAGCAACGATAATGACACACGAGTAGTGCCACATGGTCAAACCCTCGGAAAATAGGGCTGCAATAGATGCTAGAGCGAGAAACATGGGAGCCGTGTACTTCATGTACTTTTGGCCATAGAGGAAAAGGAGCTGAAGGGGGCCGACACTGAACATCAATTTCAAGTGGCAACGTAATAACTGAATAAAACCAGCTGTGATGCGCCCCTGACGGCGGCTTGTATAGAATTCGTCCCAAGAAACGTCGTGCACAATGGCTGAAGGTTCTAGTACGACCCTCTTAGAATGACGCATGACGAATAACGCCACAAGAAGATCGTCTAGGATGGTGTCAGAGGGCAGCTCGTCTAACAGCTCTTTTCGAACAACATACAGAGCACCGCACATGCCAGTTGTGGATCCTTTGCGTGACTCGCGTAGTTTTAAGCTATTCATCCATTTACGAGTTGGAGAGGTGTCGCCTGATAGTTCGAGTTGGCTGGTGGCAGCTCCAATTTTAGGGTCGGTAAGATGAGATAGAAGGGACTTAGTAGCGCCATGGGAGAAGGTTTGGCGTACGTCGCTAAAGAGAAGGATTGGGTGTTGTGAAATAGCGATTCCACGGTTGAGAGCACCGGGTTTTCCGCCACGCGCATCTAACTTAATAAAATTTACAACACCTTCTGAATCAAGCCCTTGCAGTATTGTGTCTGAATTATCAATTGAACCATCGGAAACGACTATTATTTCGAATTCCGTAACGCCAGCATCAACGAATTGAGCAGCAACCTCTCGGACCTTTCGCTCGATATGCAGTTCTTCGTTATGGCAGGCAATAATGGCGGAAACAGCTATGGGAAAATCTACAGAATCAGTAGAGGTCTTTACGTCGGGCAGGATATAAAGCGCAAGAAAATAATCTAGTGCGGGGAGCACAAGTAAAGCTAAAAATGTAAAATAAATCGCTTCCGTCATGCTTGCAAATATCCTTAATTAATCGACTCTTTCAACTATGATTTTACGGCCCTGGAATTCGAGAGACGTTCCTGCGGAAGAGCCTAGAAGGGTTTGGGCTATAGGAGAAGCACAAGAAATAGCAAAAACGGTTCTGCCCTCAATGATAATCTTACCATGAGCGATCGACAGCAAATAAGTTGCGGTGTTCGTGGTAACTAGCGAGCCTCGGGCAGAAATATCAGCTGGAGATAGCGGGAGGGTGTTGATTTCGTGTAAAAGCAGCTCTGCCTTGTAAAGCTGGGAATTGCTCAGTGCTAACTCGCGTTCCATCATAGCTCGGCCTGTCTCATGCTTATCACCCGCAGAGCTTTTAGTGGCAGAGTTTTTCGACTCTGTCGTCGAGGCGATAGAGGATTTTGCAGAAGCTATTTTCTCCTGCACTGCAAGCGTGAGAGCATTTATAAGTGAGGATTTTAAGTGAGAATAATTCACATTGTAAATCTAGGCTGAGAGAAATGAAATTTGTACTTTTCAGCATGCAAGAAATCAAAACCTTTATGGTTTGGAGTGTTTTTATTTTAGTGGCTGTCTGTCTAGGACTAGCGCCCAAACCATCCCTCGCACAACACGTACCCCAAACAACTTACTCTGCCTCGTTTTCAGCTCCGGATTGGGCAGTACTGATGTACGAAAATCCAGAGCAGGTAGAGGCTGTGAGAGTAGGGTTTGAGGAGTGGCGAAAAATCGACGGTGGCGTGAACGCTAATGTTAAAAACGAGCACACTCAGTTTTACAAGCGATGGATGCGCCAAGCTCAGTGGCCGCTAGTGAACGTTAGTGATGAGTATGTGCAGATGTCGCGGGCAGTGAATGGCGGGGCTGGCGTAAACGGATCCGGAACGAATGGCGGTGCGGGGGTGAATGTTCGGGCGGGAAATTGGACGGAAATGGGGCCCTGGCATTACGATCCTGAGGTGGCAATGTACTTTCAGGTGCAGTCGCCGGGGGCGTGCCATGTTTACACTGTGGAGCAGTCGTTTTCGGAACCGGACGTAGTTTATGCGGGAACCGCTACGGCGGGGATGTACCGGTCGGGAGATAAGGGACTGAATTGGAAGCTAGTAAGTGGTGAATTGCCTGTGACTGGTGTTTACAGTATTGCCATTGATCCTGCGAACGCCGACAGGGTTTGGCTGGGTTCGGGGAATGGGAAACTATATAGGTCAGAGAATGGTGGAGATAGTTGGGTGGTGTGTGGCGATGAGGCGTTTGCTGAGGGGAATAGATGGTATAGAACGCTTTTGATTACTGAGGAGGGATTGTTTGCTGCGACTGACGATGGGTTATGGTTCAGTGATGATCTGGGGGGAGATATGCAGCTTATTCAGGGGGGAGAGTTTATGGAGTTGGAGGCTCATCCGACAGAGGCTGGGGTTATGTATTCGGTGAAGATTCAGGGGGGTGGGACTTTGTTTCAGAAGTCAGTCGATGGAGGGATGAGCTTTAGTTTTTCTGGTGTGGGTGCTGGGTGGCCGATGATTGGGGATGGGAATGAGCAGAAGAGAACTGAAATTTCTGTGAGTGCTGCTGAACCAGATGCTGTGTATGCTCTGGCCGCGGGAACAACGGCTGATGGTGGAGGGTTATATGGATATTATGTGAGTCATGATGCTGGGGTTACGTTTACTCAGGCGTGCTGTGGGGATGGGCCTGGCGGGCCGTGGGAGGCTGAGGTGAATCCTAATATTCTGGGGTGGGGTGAGGACGGATCGAGTGATGGGGGACAGTTTTATTACGATCTAGCATTAGGGGCTTCGCCTACGGATGCTGGGAAGCAGTTTGCGGCTGGGATATGCGTGTGGAGGACAGAGGACGTGGGTGAGTCATGGGACTTGAATGCTCATTGGGTGACATGGGCGGGGGAGTTCACGGGAGAGAGGTACACCCACGCAGACGTGCACGATGTGAAATTCTTTACTCAGGAGGATGGAACTGTAGATATGTGGGTGGCTTCGGATGGCGGGGTGTACTACTCGTCTGACGAGGGTGACCATATAGAGCCTCGCATGTACGGGTTGCACGGGACAGATTTCTGGGGTTGGCAATCAGGGTGGAGAGCGAATAACGTGATGTTAGGCGGGACGTATCACAACGGCACGTTGATAAGGAATGATGAGTTGTACCATTGGGGAGCGGATAGTGATACTAGTGGTGGATGGTTAGCTGAGCTAGCGGGAGATAATTTCAGGGGGTTTGTGAATCCTGGAGATCCGAGCGTAGGATATCATGACGGAGGTCGGTTCAGTTTTACTGAGGATAGGTTTGAAAGGATTAATGGTTTGGCATTCGATGGAAGTAAAAAACCCAACACCGGATACTGGATAGGCGAGTACGGGAATTTCGCATGGGATCCTACAAATTACAACCGCTTCTACTCCCCTGTCGGTTCAGAGCTATGGCGCACAGATGACGGTGGAGTTACGTGGACGCTTGTGAATGATTTTGGAGGGGAGAAGATTATTTCAGTCAAAGTTGCTCCTCTCGATCCGGACCGCATCTACGTCAGCCATAAAAACAGCGGGTCAAGCTGGCGCATACACACTACGGCTGATGGAGGCATTACATGGGAGAACGTGAGTCTTGCGACTGTCATTTCAAATTACAATCAGGATAAGGCTATATACCTCGACACAGACGGTTCCGATCCTCTCAAAGTGTACGCGGCGCTCCTTGGAACTCAAAACGGGTACCAAGTATTCGAGAGCTCCGATGCCGGTAACTCATGGCAAAACCTTACTACTCCAGTCCTTAACGATGAGCATGTGATAAGCCTAGTCCATCAACGCGGAACGCAGGGAGGCCTCTACTTAGGTACTACCCGCGCTGTGTATTACAGGGACAACACCATGAATGATTGGCAACTCTTCAACGCCGGGTTGCCGTTAATCACGTCAGCCACATTCTTACAGGCGGATTACTGTGGCGGCTCGATAAGGACGGCGGGACCGAGGTCGGTACACCAAAGTCCGTTCTACTCGGAATCGCTAGTGCAGGCTGGATTTATGGCAGACAGAACAGAAATTAACCTTGCGAGCCCCTGTGCCGCCACCCCCATCCACTTCTCGGATGTGAGCGTGGCTAGATGTGAGGGAACCATGTACGAATGGACATTTGAGGGTGGATCTCCAGCGACTTCAAACGGAACGGGCGCAACTGATGTGTACGTAACGTACGACACGCCAGGAGAATACAGCGTTACACTGACCGTAACTGAGGACTCAGGAGAGACGGGCGTCATTACATGGGCGGATTTGATTACCGTCACGAATGAGAGTGTGGTGGAGGATTGGGGATTCGAGGAGGATTTCGATGGGGCCGATTTTCCGCCTGAGCACTGGAGGATGGAGACGCCGGGCTCGCCGTGGGAACATTCATACGATTTACTAGATGAGACGAATGGAGTAGCTCAGTTTCCTAACTATTGGGTCCAAACCGACGGTGCAGAAGACATGCTAATAACCCCGGGATTCGATCCTACGGTGGTGGAGACGTTCAGTTTTGACTACGCTCATATGCGCTACTCCGATTACGTGGATGGATTGAAGGTTATGTGCAGGCTGTCTGGAGAAGAGGACTGGACATTGATGTGGGAAGCATATGGCGACGACCTTTCTGTGGAGGGCTGTTATATGTGGTTTTGGTATGACACAGGAGGAGAAGTAGCCTGGGAAACAGTCGAAATCACAGCGCCTACATACTGGTTCGGGAGCGGCGCAACGTGTGCAGAAATCGCATTCGTGAACGTCGGCGGGTACGGGAACCACATCTGGATAGACAACATCAAAGTCGGCACTCCCACCGGCATAGACTCCCCAGAAGCTCCCGCCTCTCCCACCGTACGCATCTACCCTAACCCCTCGGACGGTATTTTCTCCGTTCATCTATTATCAAGTGAAAAGGGAACCACTCCATACAAGGTCACGGACGCTTTAGGCCGAGTCGTCCAAAGCGGACTATTCGAAAAGTCTTACCGTCTAGACCTAACTGATCAACCAAGCGGAGTGTATGTTTTCTCATCAGGAGTTGTAACTTCCAGATTAATAGTGAAATGAGTAAATTGAGTATAATAATCAGAAAATGAGTAAATTTTTATCCATAATACTTTTCAGTATCACATTTATCAGCATAGGTGATGCTCTTAATGCTCAAGAGCTAACGATTTACAACCCCCAAACCCTCTATGACGAGCCCGGCGGAATGTTCGACACAGGCATACTTCGCACTATGTTCATAGACTTCGAGGACGCAGACTATCACAACACTTTGGTAGATGCTTTTTTTGAAAACCCAGCACTTCGTATTCCCGCTATAGTTAGCATGGACGACATCACCGTTGATAGCGTGGCCGTGAGATACAAGGGAAACTCCACATTTTGCTTACCTAACGATAATGGCAGCCCAAAACTTCCATACAACCTCGACTTTAACTTTTGGAGCGAGGAGAGCGAACTTATGGGGTATCATAAAATCAAACTAGCGAACGCATGGCTCGACCCCACTTTTGCTAAGGAATATATGGCAGCACTAATTTACCGACGCTATCTCCCCACGCCAGAAGTAAATCTTCTCGCGCTCAACACTCAAGGCGACTACACAGGTATCTACGTAAACACGGAATCCATAAAGAAACAATTCCTCAAGAAGCATTTTAGCGAACAAGATGGGGCCCTTTTTAAATGCGACCCCTCCGGAGTGTTTTGCATCGAGAACGGCGAAGAATACAACCCCCCAACTATGCATTGGATGGGGTTAGATAGCACTGATTACTACGACAGTTACGTACTCAAATCCGAGTATGGGTGGGCTGAATTAATAGAACTCACAAACACCGTAAATAACGATCCAGAAAACATCTCCGAGATTCTGAACGTCGATAGGGTTTTGTGGGCTCTTGCCGTAAATCAAGTCGTATCTAATCTTGATACCTACAACGGATATTACGTGCACAACTACTATTTGTACCTAACTGAAAATGGCTTGTGGCAGATGATTCCCTGGGATCTCGACAACTCATTTATAGGTGCCATATTGGGGTGGGACTATTACTCACCGGAGTCGTTATATGAGTACGATATTTACGATGGAGCCGCGGCCGATGAAGGAAAACCTCTCACCCACCTCCTTCTCAATGACCCGCTCTACCGTAAACAGTACGAAGCCCACATTCGCACGATAATCCAGGAATCACTTGACCCCACTGCAATAGCCGCTGAAGTATATGCGATGCAGAGCTTAGCCTACGACGCCGTTTCTGCTGACAACAACAAGCTTTTCACCATGAACCAGTTCACGCAGAACGTCGAGGAGGCGATTTGGTATGGCTGGGGTTTCGGCGGGATACTTTCGACTGTGGAGGCTCGCCGCGAGTATCTTTTGTCCCATTACTCTATAGACCAAACCTCACCCGAAATTTCTTCCGTCGACATCTTAGGAGATTTTGCTGACGCCACCGGATATTACCACCAGATTACCACACAAGTAATGGGAGCCACAGACGTAACACTGATGGCTACTACTAGCCCGCACAACTCCCATTTCACCCCCTACCCGATGACGGACGATGGCACAGGAATTTATTCCGCGAACCTCCCGTTCACACCAGCCGAAGCCGTCGAATGGAAGTTCTACATCCGAGCTGAGACGGAAAACACCCTCAGCCTTTCTCCTGCTCGAGCGGAATATGAATTCTACCACTACACGACGCTAGTGGATGGGGTTGATGAAAACCTGGCTGACCTCACCACCATAAAACTCTTGCCTAACCCCACTTCCAGTCAATTCGTGGTCCGCGGTATCGCCGACATAAAATCTATAGAAGTGTACGATTACAGCGGCCGCCATATCTATACCGAAAATTCAAACACCCCCATCTCAGTAGAAAACTGGACGCCCGGCGTTTACCTGGTAGAAATCAACACCAACAACGGCCATCGCGTGTCTGAAAGGATAGTTGTCTGCGACTAATGCTCCTTACCGAATCCAGTAGTATGAATCTGTTGAGTTTATAAGGCATCTAGTTTTGTGATGGTTGGTTGACTTTTTTCATAGCCAAACTGATCGCGGTGTACGGCTTGCAAAAACGTTAGGGAATTTGTCAACCAGTTGGTTGACTTTTTTCATAGCCAAACTGATCGCCGGGTGCGACATGTAAAAACGTTAGGGAATTTGTCAACCAGTTGGTTGACTTTTTTACGGTACGAGACGTTTAGGTGCGACACCCGAAGGACCGCGACCGTAAGTACCTGTTACCTTACAATTTGAAGTACGTTACTCGAAGAGAAGCCAGAAGAGGTAGACAGACGGTACACGTAAGATCCCACAGGGAGGTCGTCGAGAGTTGGGGACACCAAGTGGTAGCCGGAAGGGTATGTGGAAGCGTCTAGCCAAGTTGACATGAGGCGGCCGTTGAGGTCGAAAAGCTCGAGTGTGACTGAGGTGCCTGATGAAGCAACGTGAAAGCCGATAGTGATGTTAGATGAGGGGGAGGCTGGGTTTGGCCATGCAGGGAGGAGTTTATCAGAAGAATAAACGAAATCTATGGCTGAGGGGAGGTTGGAGATGCTGATATCCTCATCACCGGGGAGGTAGTTGACGAACTGGAAGAAAATGACGTACATCTCATCTGTAGTAAAATCGCCGAAAGTCATGGGTAGAGGAGGCGAGTTAGGATTGTTAGAGTTCGATGTAGTATTGTCGTACTCGGCTATGGCGTGGATGGTGTAGCCGGCAGGTAGGTGTACCATATTCGGGTAGGTGAAAACACCTTGCCAATGGAAGTCCCAATCGGGGATATGAATGATAGGAATTGTGTCCTGCATGTCTCCTGAAGTAGCGTAAACAAGCCAAGACTTGCCTAACAAGTGCGCATGAGGAATAGTTGAGATTAGGCTGATATCATTTGATAGATATTTAGTGCCGTGGAAAGAAACTACTTCATTTGCTGGGATATAGAAGGGTTCGCTAAGTTGGAGTGGGCTCATCATATAAGTGATAACTTCACGCTCTATGGTTTCTTCTGAGAAGAAGATGTTGATTGAGGTTTGGTCTGACTGCTCCATATCAGTGCCTCCATAGTGCATCTGTAGCAAAAGGTGAGAACCTGGCTGCATGATTTTACCTATAGTCTGAGGAAAAATAAGGGGTGGAGAACCGGGAACCCAACCTCCGAACAGGTCGTCCTCGACAACAACACCATAAGCGCCGAAACTCTCATAACCAGCCTCCGGAGTGGCCTGGTCTAATGCAATGGCTTGGTCTATGGCTCCTTGATTTGAAGTATATCCAATGAGCCCGTGGTGAGCGATGTTTTTATTGTCTGCACGTATCTCTACTGCTCTTACTTCTTTAGTCTCTGTGAGGCTAGTGGGAATAACGAATACTTGGTATTGCTCCTCGCCGTCACCTCCGTGAACATATGGCTCTGGCATCTCGAGAACTAGATCTGGTGTGCCTATTTGTGAACCGGTCGGGAAATCTGGCAAAGCTGGACTAGAAGCCGGGTCTCCCTCGGCCATTCCACCTGCAACCCAATCCGAAATTAATTGTATCTCCTCATCCGTCAAATATCTCTCACCCACCAGCTCTGTGTAGTTGTGATCAGGTGTCCATGGCGGCATTACGCCCGCCTGAGTGACGTACTCAATAAAAGCACCCTGCTCTGAGACTTCTTCGTAAGTTGTAAAACTCATAGGACCTATCTCCCCCGCCCTATGACATTCAGTGCAATTGTTGAAGATAATAGGTGCAATATCTTCATAAAAAGTAGGCGATTGAGCCGAAGCTGTTTGGAGTGTTAGTGCTAATGTTAGTGCTAGACCAAACACCTTATACGTGGAAAATTTCATCAAGTTTATTTATCTAAAGTTAAGCGAATTGCAGTTATTCGCATTGCGTCCCATAAAGTGTCAAAAAGTCAAGTAGATCGAGTGTTGTAATCATAAGGTCACCATCGAAATCTCCTGGACATCCAGCTGCAGCTTGGGCCGCTGCAAATCCCAAGTCGTATCCGGTGTTGAAGCCGATATCGAATTCCGATTGCAAGTCACATTCGTCAAAAACACAAGAACCGTCGTCGGTGATTGCTTCTGGATTGTAATTAACCGCTGCGGAATATGTGCAGCCGTCGGTCACGGAGTAATTAGTGTATGTCAAATTCTCATCGCCAGGCTGATACACCGTATACTCAAGAAAAACAACGAACATCTCATCCGTAGTCGCCTCACCCCAAGTCAACCATTGGGGAGGACTGTTCGGATTGTTCGGGTTGTCAACTGTGTTGTCGTACTCGCCTATGGCGTGGATTTTATATCCTGCTGGAACGTGCATAGGGGAAGTAAATGTGAACTTGCCTTGCCAATCGAAATCCCATTCTGGAATCGAAATGATGGGAATGGTGTCTTCGTTGTTTGCCGAAGTCGCATAGACTAGCCATGACTTCCCGAGCAAGTGCATGTGTGGCGTCACCGACAGGATGGTTAAATCGATGGGGATGTCTATTATTGCGTGGAAGTCCACGATTTGGTTCGCAGGGATATAAAAGGGCTCGGAGAAATTGTACGGACTCATAGTTGCCGTAGATAGCTCTCGCGTAAATGGAATATCGGTCGTGAATATGTTTATGGATGTCTGGTCGGAATGAACTGAGGTGGAGGGCCCGTAGTGCATCTGAACAAGCAGGTAGGATCCTGGCTCAATGATTTTGCCCATCCCTTCTGGGTATTCAGTGGGGGGTGAGCCGGGAACCCATCCTGAGAACCCCTCGTCAATTGACACTCCAAAACCTCCAAAACCAGGATATCCAGGCTCTGGAGTGGCTGCGTCTAATGCTTGTGCCTCAGCTATAACAGCCGGATCGTGAGTGTACCTAATAATCGAATGGTGAGCTATCGCCATATTATTGGGAATTACTTCTATCGCTGTTACGTACGTTGTTTCTGTCACTCCGGTGGGAATAAGGAAGATTTGGTATTGGTCTTCATAATCGTCTGAATGTTCAAACGGCTCCACCATACTTAACACAAGATCAGGGATACCAATGACACTACCTGTAGGAAAGTACGGAACACCTGGATTTGAAGCTAGGTCCCCCTCGAGTTTGCCCCCATCCACCCAATCAACCAACACCTGTTTTTCTGACTCTGTTAAAAATCTCTCCCCCCTAAAATGGGTGTAATTATGATCGGAAATCCAAGGCGGCATATCTCCACTTTGTATAACCTCAACGATATACGAACCATACATAGCAACTTCATTATAGGTAATCAAGTTCATCGGAGCAAGTGCGCCCTCGTGATGACAACTTGAGCATTGCCCGAAAATAATCGGCGCGACATCCTCGTGAAATGTGGGCGTTTGAGCTACAAAATCAAATGGGATAGCGGTTATTAAAATGAGTAATCCTAAACGATTCATGGTGTTCAAGTTACTACATTTTATTTATGTAGTAACAATGGGTAAAAATCAACTGGTTAGTTGACTAATTCACGTTACACAATGGGTCGACGACACATGCACGATTTGACTAGAAGATTTGTCAACACATAGGTTGACTTTTTTCCAAGTCAAATCGAGTGGGTTAAGAAAAAGTGATTAGTTTTGGATTAAACAATTTCTCCATCAGATGACTAACTGGAACAAAACGGATTCTATGGCTTATGTGATGTTTTACGAAGCGAAAGCCGATCAGGTGATTACAGCAGATGAGCGCGAGTTGATTAATTCTAAATTTGATGCAACAACCCTTAGCAGGATTGAGGCGGAGATAAATGACGACAACGATTATCAACGACTCGAAAAAATCGACGCGTATGTTAAATCGAACAATTGCACTGAAGGACAAGTTGAAAATCTGGTCTCTGAGATTAAAGCAGTCTTCGAGTCTGACGGAAATTTCGACAGGTTAGAACGAACGACTTTTAAATTTCTAGAAAAAGCATTGAAAGCTAAACAAAGGAGCACAAATCTTATGACGCCGCACTACAACGTCACGTACCGTAAAAAAGTCAACCAGTTGGTTGACAAATTTTATACGGTTTTCGCAAGTCGCACACCGCGTTCAAATTGATTAGAAAAAAATCAACCAACCTGTTGACATCTTCCCTAGGTAAGTTTTAAGTCATGCAACTAAAAGACAACTTAAACGTTTGTAATTTGCGCTTCTCAAATAAAGCAATGAAAAGACCCGTATTTATCAAGCTTACTTCTATTATGGTTCTGGCGCATTGCATAGCGTGCACCACAGCTATAGCACAGAATACAATTTGGATTAACACAGGAGAATGGATGCAGTCTGCTGACACAATGCCAGCACTTAGATTTAATTCGACAGCTGTTTTTGACACTGTGAATACCTTCTTTAACGCACCGGAAAACGCGGGTTGGGAACTAACCGTAATTAACACTGACTCAGTAGCGCATAATTTCACGATCAACACATCGCAAACCTTCACAGAAAACATACCTGCTGGAGAAGAAGTGACATTTGAGGTTCCTGCACTGCTATTTGGCACATATAGATATTACTCTAGTGACGAAAGAGGGGAAGTATTAGGCTTGTCAGGCCTGATAAAAGTGGGCATCGATTCTGATTTACAATTTCATTGGAACCTAGCAGACTGGATGCCTTCGAGAATGGATTCAGCACAGGCAGGGACCCCCATAGATTGGGACTCGGGCTATATACCCAAATATTTTAGCATCAACTCACACACCTACCCTAACACTGCAAACGATCCTCTCGGAACCGTTACCATGAACCTGGGTGACACATGTCTTATATCAATTGTAAATGGAGGATTCATGGAGCACGTGCTGCATTTTCATGGGTTCCATGTTGAGATTCTTTCCGCTACAGTCCAAACCTCACGTGTGGGCTGGACTAAGGACACCCTACCCATTCATAAAGGAGAAGGACTCACACTTCTACTCGTGGCAGCCCAGGCTGGAGTGTATCCCGTTCACAACCACAATCTTGTGGCGGTTACTAATGCAGGATTCTACCCTGGAGGAATGCTCACAATGATAACAGTACAGCCATGAAGAGCATAAATCGAATTATGATATGGGGGGTGTATTTAATAACGGCTACGATTTTAGCAAAAACCACCTCAATAACGGCTCAAGTTTTACAGCCGCTACCGCCCATTATGTTTTCTGAGATGAATGGGACGATGATTTTGGACTATGGAATGGAGTTGCCGATTTGGGGATATGGTCTTATGGCTGATGGATATATCACACTGCCGGGGCCTTTGTTAGAGTACGAGACAGGTGACAATGTTAACCTCGTATTCTCTAACCCGAGTCCTGAATCGCACACCATTCACCTTCACGGACTAGATGTAAACCAAGCAAATGATGGTGTGCCTACGACATCGTTTCTTGTTGTTACAGGCCAAAACGGAGCCTACAACTTCACTGCATCAAATCCAGGCACTTTCCTTTACCACTGCCACGTAACTACGACCCTCCATCTAACCATGGGTATGTATGGAATGATACTAGTTAGGCACCCTGACGGCACACTTTTCGAAGGTGGCCCCACATATCATTCAGACGCTCCACTCCTGTTCAGCGACCTAGAAATTGCCACTAACCTCGCACCCGTCCAGTCCTACCCCTTTCACGACATTCGCCCAGACTACTTCATGGTAAACGGCCTCTCCGGCTCCCAACTAGATTCCGGCCCCTCAATCCTCTCCTGTCCCTTCGGCTCTCAACTTGCATTGCGCCTAGGCTCAATGGCATACACCCGCACCCGTCTCATATTCCCCCCATCCCTCAACGCAACATGCTGGATGTCGGACGGGCGCCCAGTTCCCACTCCATTCTCAGCCGACACCCTCGACATCTTTCCTGGCGAACGATTCACAGTCCTCATCACCCCTCCCAGCACCTCCTTCGACGGCACCATCGAAGTTCAATATTGGGACATGCTCAACTCTCAGCATGTTGGCTCTAATTTCATCCGGTTCCGCGACGCATCTCTCGCCACCCCCCCCGCCCTCACACCCCCTTCCATCATCATCTCCCCAAACCCAGCTCACAACTCCATCACCATCCCGGCCTCCATACCATGGACGGTTTTCGACTTATCGGGCAGGCAACTCCTGTCAGGACATTCCTCCTCCATCGACATCAGCTCCCTCGCTACTGGCAATTACGTCCTCCGCACTTCTGGCGGCTCAACTCCTTTTGTGAAATACTAGACGATGTGTGTTGATGCGATAGGGTTGCACAAACCGTAGGGAATTTGTCAACCAGTTGGTTGACTTTTTTACGGTACGTGACGATCTAGGGAGATTTAACTAAACCGTTAAAAGCATATAAGCTGCCATCCCTACCATCATAAGATCCTCAACAATAGTAACGGTAGTCATAGGAAGGTTGAAAACAGATCCAAGACAAGCACATTTAATTTGTTTTTTATCCACAACACTTTTCACAACACCTATAGTGCTGAAGCCCATCACAATCAGTGTCGCGATATAAGTTTCTTTAGGTGCAAAATGCGTCAGGTAGGCACATCCTAAAGCGAGCTCAATAAATGGGTAGCTGTAAGCATATATTTTTGAACGCATCGCCAGTAAATCGTACATGGCATAGCTCTGTGCGAATGATTTTAAATCGAGAAACTTGAAGAATGAGAATGTCAAGAAAAATCCAGCCATAAAATTATTCATCCCATCATGCAATCCGTCAGCCGTTAGTGCCGATATCCCGGTAAGGAACAATGCTATTATGATTAGTGGCTTAAACGTTGTGGGCGAAGACGACGATGCTGCTGAAACATGGTATTTCGGGGAATCAAGCAAGGCTTCAAGATCGGACGCTGTAGGAGCTTCTGAAGAAGTCGTAATGGTAAAGGCGTTTTCTGCTATCGATACTGAAGCTTTAGAAATTTCTGGATGAGATTCTAGCTTGAATTGTACTCCAGCTACACATCCTGAGCAAGTCATACCATCAATTGTGAAAGTCGTTGATTTCATAAGTGCGAAATTACAACTACAAAGCGGATTGTAACGGTTATAAATGTTTCGTTGGGGTTGGGGAAAGACGAGTGAACTTGTTTGGCACAACACATGGAAATTCATTAGGAAAAAAGTCAACCAACCAGTTGACCTTTTCTCTAACGTTTTAGAAAGCAATGCATAAAGATCTAACATATTTACATAGAATCGTACGACTAGAAATTCTATGCGCGAAATACAAGAGGATTGCAGTAGAATACAGGCCCACGGGGAAAAGCTGGATTGAGTATATCAGGAAAGGTCTAAGGATGAATCAGGCCCAATTAGGACGGTTAGCTGGGGTGAGCAAACAAGCTGTGTCAAAGCTAGAGGCGCGAGAAGGCACAGACGAACTTTCGTTTAAGACATTGAATAAATTAGATGGGGCGATGGATATGGAGGTGGTTTATGGGTTGGTGCCCAAAGAAGGGACTGGGGAGCTTGACAAGTTCGTAAACAGACGATCGCTAGCTTATGCGGAAAAAATGGTGGACGGAATGATGGGGTTAACTGACAAAGAGAGGAAGGATAAGATCTTTTGGTCGGTGATGAGCAGAGATGATAGGTGGTTGAAAAAAATTTGGGAGTGACTAGAAAGAAGGGCGTACTTTTGCGGCCGAAATGAATAAGATACTAGATTTTTTTAACTTCCGAGAGAAGATCAATTATAGGTTGGAGGTGTTAAGTGGGCTTACTGTCTCACTGGCATTAATACCTGAAGCTGTGGCTTTTGCTTTAATTGCAGGGCTTGAACCTTTAACCGGATTGTATGCAGCATTTATGGTGGGATTGGTGGCTGCGATTTTCGGTGGAAGACCGGGAATGATTTCTGGTGCTACTGGTGCTATAGCCGTTATCATCGCGCCACTAGCGTTGATGTATGGGGTTGAATATGTGTTTGCCGCAGTTGTATTAGGGGGTGCCTTTCAGATTTTAGCTGGGATTTTCAAATTGGGGAAGCTGATGAGGTTAGTTCCACAACCCGTTATTTTCGGGTTCGTGAATGGTTTAGCTATCATTATCGGGGGTAGCCAAATCGCCCAATTCAAGGACGAAAGTGGATCATGGCTTTCGGGCACTGAAATGTATGTATTTGGTGGCTTAGTACTTTTGGCTATGGCGATAATTGCGATAATGCCTCGAATCACGAAAGCCATACCTGGTGGACTTACTGCCATTGTCGTAGTGTTCGGGCTTGCCTACGGATTAGGGCTCGACACAAAAACCGTTGGTGACCTCGCGAACATTAAAGGCGGCTTCCCTCCATTCCACATCCCTAATCTCCCCTTCACTCTCGAGACATTCCAAATCATCTTGCCGTTCTCTGTCATCATTGCTTCGGTGGGATTGATCGAAAGTCTCCTCACGTTGAACATTATCGATGAGCTCACGAAGACTCGCGGGTCTGGCAATAGGGAGTGTTTAGCTCAAGGTTCTGCGAATATATTAAGCGGAGTTTTCAGTGGTATGGGTGGCTGTGCTATGATAGGCCAAAGCCTCATCAACGTCAGTTCCGGCGCACGCTCAAGAGTTTCAGGAATTGTAGCTGCAGTTATGCTCCTAGTGTTCATTCTCTTCGGCTCAGGACTCATTGAGCAGCTCCCCATGGCTGCACTTACAGGACTTATGCTAATGGTCGCTATCGGTACTTTCGAGTGGGCATCCTTTAGAACCATCCGCAGAATGCCCTCAAGCGATGTCCTTGTAATGATACTAGTAACTCTCGTTACAGCATTACTTCACAACCTAGCACTAGCAGTATTCGTAGGAGTGATCATTTCTGCACTAATCTTCGCTTGGGATAACGCAAAAAGAATCCGAGCCCGAAAAAGCATTGACGAAAACGGGTGGAAAAACTATGAGATATACGGTCCTCTATTCTTCGGCTCCACAACAATGTTCGCTGAGAAATTCGATGTCGAAAGTGATCCCGAACACATCGTTATAGACTTCCGAGAAAGTAGAGTCTCAGACATGAGCGCTATCGAAGCCTTAAACAAGATTACCGAACTTTACACTTCAGTCGGTAAAAAAGTCCACCTTCGACATCTATCTGTCGATTGCCGAACCTTACTGGACAGAGCTGACGCAATTATAGAAGTAAATCACTACGAAGACCCAACTTACAAGGTCTTGCACGACAATTAAGCATTCCTTGCGACCCTAGCGCAATTTCATTAGGGAATTTGTCAACTGGTTGGTTGACTTTTTCAAACGCTATAACGAGATGCAGCCATTGTAAACGGCGCCAACGAAAGCTAGGTAGCTGAGGAGTAAAAGGGTGGCGTGACGCCAGTTGAGGGATTTAGCGAAATACATTATCGTAATTGCTAGGACAGTGAGACCCATTAGGGCGTACCAAAGAATGGAGAAGTTTGCTGCAAGGGGGGCTGGGATAAGGATGGGGCCAGCGAAGAGGCCGTAGAGGGTGATGGGGAGGCCCATGGCGACGCAGAGGTCGAAGATATTGCTGCCGAAAGCATTTGAGATGCCGTCGTCGGAGTTGCCCTTAATGGCATCGCCCATGCTAAGGAATGCATCGGGGATGCTTGTGGCTGCAGCTGCCACTATGAGGGCAATCATAGGGAGGCTAAGGTTGAATTCTTCGCTGATAAACACACAACCCTCTACTAGGAAAAAACAGCCTACCCCTACTCCAATTAGGCCCAAAACGAAATTGAGGTAGAGTTTGCGTTTTAGGGAAGGGGAGAAAGCGGGGCGAGGGGTTTTGGTCTTTAAATTAATTCTAGTGAGAGAGAAAATATAGATAGAATAAATAAAAAGTAGAGATAGGCCGTGGAGGTAGGTGAGTTCGCCTGATCTGACAATAAAGAGGATTATAACTTGTGAGAATAAGAGCCATGCTCCGTCTCGGAGGATGATGCGGTTATTGTGTTCGTTCAGTGATTTCTTTAGCTTGAAAAAGACCACGAATGCCATTAAGCTGGGTATGATGAGGGCGTTGAAAATTGCTGAACCAGCTACAGTGGCAATTCCAGAGATGAAGCCCTCTGAATCTCCTAAAACAACTAGGAATACTGTTGCTGTGATAAGTTCGGGAAGAGAAGACGCAATTGCATTAATAGTGGCACCTCGTACGCCAGGGCTCCAACCTAGGCCCCACA
>Ga0115000_10001032_pt1 | contig 25306 bp, 39 predicted proteins | sample ArcticOcean_MG_C_6_FD_89690 | JGI IMG/M metagenome (GOLD analysis project Ga0115000, IMG submission 89690) | Marine microbial communities from western Arctic Ocean - ArcticOcean_MG_CB8_128 | ecosystem: Environmental > Aquatic > Marine > Oceanic | place: Arctic Ocean: Canada Basin | collected... | reverse complement strand
TATACCTTAATATACGAATAATTTATCAGACAGACAAGAAATCTATAATTTCTTTTTCAGTAAGTTTAATTCCGTGTACAGTTTCTAATTCTGCAATAATACTTTTTCTTTCGTTTTCATTACCGTTAAAGTAATTCCAAACTAAACTCTTAGTAATTTCTGATAGTTTTTCTGTAATGTCTGTAATAGATTTTTCAATTAACTCGGTATCCTCTTTTACAAGTATAACTGGAATATTATATTTTACTGATAATTTTACTAATGCAAGTATATCTCTATCTTCGTACGCTTTTTTTAGTTCATTAAAATCTTCTGTTGTGCCTCCTTTATCAGGGTGAGCTTTTTTACTAATCTTCTTATAAACTTTACGAAGCCTAGGATCTGCCTCTGCTTTTTTTTCTTTCTCAACTGTGGGGTCTTCAGTTCTCATCTCCCCTGTCTCTTCATCAATCCAAATGGTTTGTCCCTTGCTCACAAAATGCCTACCTACGTGTTTATTCCACTCACTTAGATAACCGTCTAGTTGGTCTTGTCTTTCTTCTAATTCGAGTTTTAAAAATTCGTATTTATGTGAATACTTAGCTAAGGATCGATCCATTAGTATTCCCCATAGAGATCATACTTCATTGGTTCCGGCTCTTCAACTTTGACTTCAGCTGTTTCTATTGCAAACAGTTTACCTTTTAAAGGTTCTAATCTGTAGTGACCTTTAAATTTAGTTTTTCTCATATACATCGTTAATGCCATAACAAGTCCTTCTACTGGATTTCCTTGGTCAATTTCTAGTTCCCAATTATCTCCTGGAGGTAATCTAGTAGCTATTAAAACGTTTTCTTCTTCTATAATAATATCTGCCATCTAATCTTTTTTAGTTGCTATTAATAAGTAGTATCCTTCAATATCTGAGTTCTGAATAAAGTCGTAAGAGAAATTATCTCCTAGTTCTGCTTCAATTTTGCTATGAGGAATATATTTTTCATTTTCTAAAAATGCAATTTGTCCATTTAATGTTAAAAAACTAGATGCATTTTTACAAAAGTCTTTATGAAAAGCAAAATCTTTATCTATTAAAATTAATCTTGACCTATTTGCTTGCTTAGCAGAATTAGATGGGAACCATTCCGGAGTTTCTTCTGCTATCTGTTTAAATTCAGATTCAAGAGTAACATGAGGGGGGTTTAGTATAATTAAGTCTACCTGCCCACCTTTGTATTTAGTAAAAGCTGAGGATAGGTGAAAGTTAGTTTCAATGTCTAAGAATTCTTTATTATAATTTATTCCTGCTGCTGCTTCTGGATCTATGTCGACAAATTCTATTTTATTAAGGTTTAGTTTCTTTGCAAGATAGTATCCCATAGCTCCAAGTCCGCAACACATTTCCATAATACTGTCCGTAGCATTAAACTTGTTAAGAATGGACTTAGTAGATAAAAACTCCTCTATAAAAAAAGGTCCGCCACCGTTCATAGTCGGATCAGCATAGATGAATTGTTCACATCCTAAAGCCCCTTGTTTTATACATAATTGGTTCATTCTACTGTCTTAAGGTCTTACTAATTCTATACTCACTACCAGTAAAAAATTCCGGTATTAAAGATGAGTGAGAAGCTCTAATAGGGTTAATATCTAATCCTCCTCTTCGTGTATATAGACATGCAACCATTAATTGATCTGGTTTAAATGCATCAGTTAAGTGCTTATACACCATTTCGCATATCTCTTCATGAAAATGACTTACTGTTCTGTGACTAACAATATACTTTGCAATCGATTCAGGTGTTGGTAAATTACTGCCTGTCATTCTAATATATACATCTCCCCAATCTGGTTGGTTAGTAACTCTGCAATTTGATCTTAATAAGTTTGAACTCCATTTAATTTCTGATGGCTCTCCGTATTCTTCAACATCTAATTGTGTTGCATCTGATTGAAATGCTGTAAAGTCGATGCTATCTAAATCTGCTAGTTCTGCTATATCGGAATAACCATCAAAAGTTAATTCTACTCCTTCTTCCTTATTACTAAAAAATGTTACCGTAGTATTAGTACTTAGTAGCTCGTCTAAATCTCTTTTTACTCTTGCTTCTATTCCGGCGATACAATCTGTAGCTGTATCACCAATCTTAGTCATATTAAATGAATTAAGGTATAGTTTAATAGATTTAGATTCTACGTGAGTTTCTGAATCTGCTGGACATACAATCTTTAACATTCCAGCTACTGGTTGACCCTTAGTAGTAATAGCTGATACTTCATAAGCATTCCAGGTATCTACTCCAATAAAGCTATCAGATGTTAAACCATAGCCTTCTCTATTCAAATAACGTGGAATAGGTACTAACAGCTCAGGTGCATATGAATCTTTATAACCTGATCCTCCAACTGTGCCTAAATGTTTAGATGCTATATCTACTACTTCTTGATAATTTTTTACTTCTGCCATAATTTTATTTTTTTATATAATCAATCCACTTTGTTCCTTTTGTATCAATATTAGGAAATTCAAATACTCTGGTTATATTACCAATAGTGATGGTTTTCCTAAAACCTGATGGTACTGTTGCTCCTGTAGGGAGTACTGTTAAATTACCTTCAAAGAGTACATCAACCTTTACTTTAACATCCTCATTAAAGAAGTTTGCTGCTGATCTTTCGAATGACTCTAACTTACTCCATTGTCCTCTATTGAGCCCTTGATGTTGTAATGCTGAGTTTAGGTATGAGAAAGTTTGATGAAGCATAAACTCATCACAACTAAATGCTGCTGCTGGTGCTAGATGACCTTTATCCCATATATTATCTTTGTAGTCATCATCATCTGATGTTTTAATAGAAGAGGGTTCCCAGAAATTCATTCCTTCCCGAGAAGCATTACCGTTAGGACAAAGTACTGTATACTCTACCCATAGTGGTTGTTGTTTTTGTTGATCATATTCTACTGTGAATATATCTGTTTTAACTACTTGCCCTATCGAAGACAAAGAAGTAAGTAGTAAAATTATTACTAATAAATTTTTCATTGAATAAACTCTAATATTTGATCTACCCTTTGCATAGGAGAACCTGTTATCGTCAAATAAGGTTGACGTACACCTTCTAATACTGCTTTAAACTCTTCATCAATATCTGTTCTCCACTTTTCATTTACACTTCTTACTCCATCATCTACTGATTCAAATTCAATAGGGAAGTAAACATAGTGAGTATATTCTCCTTTTACTCTATTCCAAGTATCGTTTATATAGTTATATGTCTTCACAGATAATTTATCCATAAACTTAGAATATACGAGTAAATCCATATAACACCTATCTAAGACTAGGTTATAAGGTTGAAGTAAAGCCTCTAAATGAAAACTACTAATAGCTAACTGAGTAGCATCAGTACCTTTTTCATTTATAGGAAAACCATAAGAACCTACCGTTCTAGTAGATTCATTTACAAATTCATATTTAGGTAATTTATTTTTAAGTAGTTCATAAACAGTAGTCTTACCTGTACTACTTGCTCCTACTAATGCTATTCTTTTAATCATTTAAAAAATCTTTTATCCATTCAAACAGCCAGTCTGATTTGTATGCGGCTACTACTCTAGAATTTTTACTTTCTAACTCTTCAGACATTTCTTTTTTCATCCCATAAAATGCAGGGACTTTCCAGTTAGGGTGACGTACATCTTCTCCATATACAGTTTTATGTTCTGTAGCAGCTTTATATAGAGCAAAGTTTAAACTTTTATAAACTTCTTTACTCTTTTGAATACTTTTTGCTTCTTCTTTACCTACTACCCTAACTAATGCATTATAGGTAGTACAGTACTCTCCTACTTCTCCTGTAAATCTATCTGTTCTTTTAATCATATAACCTTTTTATTTATTTAAAGATAAGAACTTTACTTCGTATTTCCTAATACTTCTCTTAAAAATTCCATCCATAAGTAACAAGACCTATCTTTAAAAGTTTTCCACATATCTTCTTCACTAATATTCCAAGCATTCCAATATATTTCCTTTAATATTTTTCCTTCATCTACTCCTGCTGTTACCTTATGAATTACGCACCCCATCACTTCATGCTTTAAATTAAAAGCTTTTATTTGAGGATCTTTTCCTTTTAACTCCGGGTACTTAGTGATAAGCCCTGGGTGTCCGTTAAATACATTGTAGTTTTCACATATCTCAGCAGGTAGTACTCTTAGCCAACCGTGTAATGTAATAAGTGCTTCCGGAAAATATAATAAGAGATCTTTATACTCTTCTAATGTGGGTTTATTATTAAACGTAAAATAACCTTTATCCTCTATTCTAGGATCTATAGTTCGTAAGTGTTCCGGTCTATTATTGGTTATTATCCTATCAGGCCATCTTCCTAAGTTTTCAGCTAATTCTGCTATTTCAGAACCTGTTTGAGAGAAGAATGCTATCCACACTTTATTTTCCATTCGTAAGCTCTCTAAATTTACCTATATTCTCTATTACCCCTTGTAGTTGTGCAACTGATATGTCTGAGTTAATCAGTTCGAATAGCTTCTGTGATTCTTTAGACCATAGTCCCTGTTCCTTATATTTTATACCTTTTATTCCATGGACCACTGGATTACTTGTATCCAGACTATAAATAAAATCAAATGCATCATCTTTATAAAAGCTAAATTCTTGAGGTAGACCACAACCTAGCAGGTGATGGGGTATCTCTTTGTTTATCACACCGTTTTTTAATAAGTCTCCTATTAGTTTAACCCTTCCTAACATCCAACTTACATATTTGTTAGGGTGAGGGGCAGAGACGGTATAGTAGGAGTAGTCAAATGAGATAGCTATCATATCAACCTTAGCTACTTTATCCATATAGTCATAACAGCTTGCGATTGATTCGTAAGTCTTTCCTTGAACTACTCCTATCTTTTTGCCCGGTAAATCACTATATTTTTCATTCCAATTATGCATTTGATCACAAGTCACAAAGCATTTTTCCAAAGCATCTGGAACTATATACCATGTAGGTTTAAGTTTCTTAATCCAATATGCAAAACGATCAGCATCAAAAGCCTCTTCAAGTTCAAAAATAGAATTATCTAATATAACCTCTCTTCCTGCTGCTAACGCATCTACAAAATGTTGATAATACTCTTCATCCTCTTCAAATAAGTGAACTAATGCATAATCGTAATCTGTTTGATTCTGTACATGGTTAAATATACTCTTAGGTGACTCGTGTGCTATTTTAATCATCTTCTAATGCTTTATTAAGTGTGTTATTCATACCCTTTATTGCATCTTTAATAGCTTTAGTAGCTTCATCAAGCTTAGGGTTGATAGTAGCAACGTGTGTTACTGCTTCCATTGCGATAGATAAAGGAATATACTCTACCCCCTCTACTACTATAATATGATCTTTTAATTTATCCATTAAAAAAATTGTTTAAGGTTTGGTCTGAAGTAATTAATTGATTTCATTACTTTTCTATCTCTTGATCTATAGACAATATACCTTCCTTCCGCAATCTTTTCAAAATGACAGGCCTCACCTTGCTCCTCACTTCTTTTGCTGACACTGAGTATGGCTTCTTCTTCAGTAGTACAAGCTTTTGACATATTGCTTGCTTGTACTTCTTGATATGCTGGCCATATCTTATCTTTAAGGCCATGTAACATAGTACCGTTCCCAAGGGAAACATAAGTAATGTCGCACAAAGCGTCCAGAACTTCCACAATGTCCCCTCTTTCGCAAGCTTCTCTATATTCTTCGAGTTCTTCGAGAATGAAATCATAAACAAATTGCCATTCTTTCTTAGCCGGGATAGTTGGTTCATAGTTATTAGGTTTACCGAAAGTGTTATTAAATATCTCTACTTCATCTACAAAAGGTACTGGGTTGATAGTAACCTTACCCTCAACCTCATTCCAGTTTCCAGTATTTTTTGGAAATAATGATAATTGCTTCCCCATATTAGTATACTTTTATAATTCTTGATTCCGTTAAAGCAATAATTTTAAAATTGGTTTCACTAAGCTCTTCTAACATCTTATATGTTTTAGATTCTGCTTCTGTACCAGTCATTGCATCTACTAAATAGATTTCTTTTACTTTCTGAATTCTGCCTCGATCATTTTCTCTTTCGAACTGAGTAGTTACTTGCCAATAGTTTGTCATAATTTATATCTTTATTTATTTATTGAATATAAGAACTTTTTAGTATCTTTCCAACCGTTTTAATAACTTTATTTACATCATACCTAATTCAAACTTAGCTTCTTCGCTCATCATATCCTGAGTGAATGGTGGTTCAAATGTAAGTTCTACGTTAACATCATCGACTCCTTCTACAGCAAGTGCTGTTTCTTGTATTTCCAATGGTAATGATTCTGCAACTGGGCAATTAGGAGACGTTAAAGTCATTAAAATATCTACTCGTTGGATATTATCTACTTTATCATGTACTTTAATATCGTAAATTAATCCGAGTTCATATACATCCACCGGTATTTCGGGGTCGTATACTGTCTTTAATGCTTGTATAATATTATCTTCCGTAATCATCTTTATATCTTATTATGTCTGATTCATCAAATATACCTGCATTACTATGCTGTACTTCAATAAAAATCATATCTTTATTATCCTGAACTGTATTGATATTTCTTATTCTATGTTTAGCACCTTGTGGGATATAAAGTGTATATTTTTCCATTAACACACTATCTGAGCCATTAAGGGTGTAACCTGCCATACCCTGTATTACTGTCCAAGTCTCTGATCTGTGTTTATGAGACTGGTATGATAATTGTCCGCCAGGTTTAACTGTAATCATTTTTACCTTACAAAAAGGACTATCAAGTAAAACTTGATACTCCCCCCAAGGTCTTACATCGTGTTCTAATGACGACATATACTTGCTAATTCTATATTCTTATAAAACTCTGCTTTTGCAGAATCCTCATTTAAAAATGCTCCTGTTAACTTAGCAGTCTGCATTGAAGCTCCTTGATGCTTCACTCCTCTACAACTTACACAATTATGTGTTGCAGATATCATAACTGCTACTCCTAAATTACCTTCACATATCTTATTAACAGCATTATGAATAGCAACTGTTAATTGTTCTTGAATAGCACCTCTTCTTCCGAATTGCTCTACTATTCTATTTAATTTAGATAAGCCGACAACCTTCCCGGTCTCTGAAGCTATATAAGCTATGCTCACTGTACCGCCAATATTCTGGTGATGGTGAGAGCACATAGACGTAACTGGAATATTAGATTCTTGTACAATTCCATCGTAGCCGTCGCTAGGGAATGCTGTAATTCTGTCTAATGGCTCATATCGGCCTTTCCATAAATCGTTAACGTATGCTTTCGCTACTCTATGGGGAGTCTCAGAAGAGTTCGGATCATTTTTCCAATCCGTACCAAGAGCGGTTAAGAAGTCTCCAAATGCTTTTTCAGCATTGTTAATGATAACTTCCTTCTCTTCTGATGTTAATCTAGCCTCAGGTCCGTCGGTTGCCTGCTTATCTGCTAGTTGAGTGGATATACCGTTTGCATACCCAGCCTTTACTAATTCTGTTCCTTCTATAAACTTCTTTGCCATTCTTATAACTTATTAATACTTAAATATACGATTTTATTTCTTATTATCCAAATAATCTTGTATGGGTTTTGAATCTTCTTTTTCCCATGGGTAAACTATCCAACCAAAATCATCCTCTATTGCTTCTGCATAAAAGTCTGGTCTTTCTGTTGAAGATCTTTTATAATGTACTGTTGCTACATTATTTTTAATGACCGGGTTATCCTTACGTACTTTTTCTATTGTAACTCCTGAATCTGCTATATCATCTAATACTAATAGATCAGGGTAATGTGGACTTATTCTCTCTAGGTAGGTAAGTCCAAATCGATGAGAGTATAAAATTGCTAATATAGTTCCTCCTCTAGGTATACCTGTTACAAATCTAAATTTTCTTTTTTTTGTCTTAAGATGTATAATATCTAATGCTGTATTGATATCATCCCAACTATAATAAATCTTTCTTACTCCCATGTTGTTGTTTGTGTCCATCCTGGTGTTGATACCCAATTGTGAGATTTTACACTATCTACTGTATCTAGTTTCTCTTTTAATTCATCCCACTGTTTAGGTGTAATATTGTAATGATGTACTCCTTGAGTAAATCCTTTTAACCACTCTATAAAATTTTTAACCTTCATATTTTAATCCAAAAAATTCATAATTTTTATGTACGTATTTATCTGTACCGTCTTTTTTTATTGCATCTTCTTCTGTATCGTATATAGCATCAACTGGGCATTCTGGTAGGCAAGCTCCGCAGTCAATACATTCATCTGGGTTAATGAAGAGCATTTTTCCTACTAGTTCTTCTTTTGACATATTAGCCACTTCTGCACCAGCTCCTTCAATATCAATTGGTCCGTGTATACAGTCTACAGGGCAAACTGCAACACAGGCTGTATCACATGTACTTACACACGGTTGTCCGATTATATAACTCATTCGGGGTAATATCGTTCTAAGGTTTCGAGTACATCATCTGATTCTGCAAGAGCACTAATTGCTTCTATTGCGTTTTTATAAAAATCATCTGTGGAATGATCACCAATTCCGGCAGGGTTCTCAGTTAATAACTCTAACGTTAAAAGTGCTTTTTCTCTATCTGCTTGGAATTGCTTCTTAAGCATTTTAATTAATGTATATTGCATAATTCTCTTTATTATAATTAGTTTAAACTTCTCTTTGATCCTCAAATGCTATAATATGAGGTCTCCAAGTCATTCTATATCCGTTATCTCTAACCCAATCAAATAAGACCGGATAAGATTTAAATAATGCCTCTCTCGAATCTCCTGCTGGCATGAACCAGACTTTATCCTGAGGTGCTTCTAAAATACCTATGCATTCTAATATCTCCTGTAATGCAAAGTCATCTTTTCCATCCCAAACAGGTTTAATATGGTAGTCTGAGTGGTAAGCAATGCTTTTCTTCATTGCATCATAATTAAGCCTGAACTTATTATGCTGTTTGATCATCCTTTCATCAGTAATCTTACCTTGTGGTGTCTCCACTCCAATAACAGGTACCGAATTAGAGAATTTGGGACTGATCGAAAGCAGATTGATAGGATAATCCGTAGGTACAAAATGACTGCCTTCATTCTCCATTGTAATAAAAATATTTTTTTCATTTGCAAAATGTGTTAGTTCATTTACTAGTTTTCCATGCATTGAAGGTGATCCTCCAGTAAGCATCATTTCTTTTATGTGGGGATTTTTCTCATATGCTTTAATAATGTCATTAAAACTGTATTGACCTTTGTCTGGATGTATTGAAGTATACCAGCTATCACACCATCCTCCTTCTCCAAAATAACATCTATGAGTACATCCTGTAGTTCTAATTACTACTGTAGGATACCCTGCTCTACTTCCTTCTGATTGTACCGCAGTATATATTTCTACAATCGGTAAGTTTTTATTATAATCTTCTATTCTACCTAGGGACATATAATGCTGAGTTTTTGCCGTGTTCTCTAAATTCTACTTTTATAACTTTAACTCTTCCTTCAGTTTCCGTCTCTATGAACGGGGCTAGCTTTTCGTATATATACTGTGAGAACTTCTCTGCTCCTGTAGCAGGTACTACTCTAACCTGTGCTATACCCTTCTCATCTAGCTTTAATGCTTCAGGTAAAAATGGATCGTCTTCTGCTACCAGGTATGTATGATCAAACATATAATCCATCCATGCTTTAGGTGATTTACCTTCAATTAAAGTTTTAGCTCTTTTCATTCCTCCAAAATCCCAAACCCAATTTCGTTCGTCTAAATCTCCTTCAAACCATAACTTAAAAGAGATACCGTACCCATGTAGAAACCTACAGTGAGTTGTTTCGGCTTTCCACTGTCGAAAGACTGTACTGAATCCATCGAATACTTTTGTTGATTGATATTTTCCCATAACTTAATTTAAACTAATTCTTCACCAATTCCAACTATTTCCGCTAAGAATAATAATATAAATCCTAATTCAAAGAATCCAAAGAAACCAAAAGCGCATGCTCCTAGTCTTATTGCGGATTTAATAAAGCTTATTCGTTGGTGTAATTTTGCATCTGGCAATTGTTGATCATTGCTTGTTCCTGCATCTGAATCTTCTACTGCATAGAAGTCATTTTTTCTAGTCTCTCTATCAAAGAGATCATTCATAACCTTTTTATTTAACTTTTCCATTTAACGTGTTTTTAAAGTGGTGCTACGACACTATTGTCATTATATTAATACAATATACGAAAAAAGGAGATAGCTACCAACTATCCCCCTTTATCTTTTATCTATTTTTTTATTATAATGATCCTATTGCAGTTTGAAATTCTGCGTATGAACCTGTAATGAATGTTTTTAACTTTTCTATACTTATATAGTCTGCTGCTACTGATCCAGATGTTTCGTAAGAACTAGTAACTGCTGATAAACCGTCTACTTCAGTTTGAATAGAGCCGGTGAATGTGTTAAGTGGTGCAATTTGTGTCTCTCTATGTGTATGAGCTGATGAAGATATTGTATTTATTTCTGCTCTATACAGCGGAGCTAATGAACTGCTCTCTGTACTAACTGCTGCGTCTGCGTAAGTTTTTACTGATTGTGAAATGGTATTTACTTGTGCATCTGTGGCATACGTAACGTCTAAAGAACCTGTAAAAGATTCTAATGCTACTAGTCTAGTATCTTGTGCTCCTTGAGTTGTTGCAAAAGATGAAGATATAGTCGCATCGTCAGCTCTATATTCAGTTCTTATAGCAGATGCTTCGGATCCTGAGTTAGCTAATTTAATCCAGCTACCTCCGTGTGCAAAATAACCTAATCCAGTTGCATGTACGTGAGCAAACATACCATGGTAGGTAGCTGCTGTTGGTAAATCTCCTTCTGTAGCATATACATTAGAATACTGTATTTGCTTTCCTGGTAAATCTACTACTCCAGATGAGTGGGAAACATTTGATGTTTGAGCGTCAGTTACGATCGCTAATGAAGCAGATACATCAGCAAAATTTCCTAATGTAAGAGTATTATGTATTGTGGTTGATCCTGAAATATCTATAAGACTTCCTGATGAACCCATTCTTATATTTTGAGTATACTGGTCTGCTAAGTTAAATGTAGCAATTTGTACTTGATTTCCGTAAATAGAAACTGCTGTAGATTGGTCATCTGCAATTGTTGTACCTATGTGACCTCTAATTGTTGCTACCGAACTTCCAGTTACTAAACTTCCACTTGGTAGAGCTCTAAACTGTATTCTTTTAGATAATTGGACTAAGCTTGTATCGTCGTTGATTGATATTATATTACCTCCTTGGTGGTCAATTGATCCTGAGAAGTATGCTGAACCTGAATGTGTAAATGACCCACTACTTGCTCCTCCGGTATTTTTTAGGTATGCTGCCAGTATAGAAGATGATAATGCTGTATCTCCTGCTTTATATTCTGTTCTTAATGCTGAGGCTGATGAACCGCTTAATATATTTACTTTAGCAACTCTATCTGTATGAGCTGATCCACTTAGTACATTTACTTTAGCAACTCTATCTATATGAGCAGATCCACTTAACGTATTTACTTTTGCTATTCTATCTGTATGAGCAGATCCACTAAGCACATCTACTTTAGCAACTCTATCTATATGTGTTGATCCACTTAGTACATTTACTTTAGCAACTCTATCTGTATGAGCTGAGCCGGATAATGCTTCAATTGAATCTATTGTGGATGTTAGAGATGCTGATACATCTGTATACCCCCCTAATCTTAAATCTTTTTCTATTCCTACTGAACCTGAGATAGCGATTAAACTACCAGAAGTTCCTAGCTTAATATTCTGTGTAAATTTATTACCTGAGTTGTAAGCTCCGATTTGTACTTCGTTTCCGTATATAGAAGAAACTGATTTGTCAAATACATCTCTAATTGTTGCGAGCTGACCAATCATAGTAGCAGTACTAGACCCGGAAACAATACTCCCGGTCGGTATTACTCTTAATTGAGCTCTATCTGCTAGCTGTACTAGTCTTGAATTCACGTCTAATGAAACAAAATCACCATATCTTGTGTTTGAACCTGTCTGTAGTATACTCCCTGTAAAAGTATGAATATCATCTAGTGAATTTCCAAATGCTGTTGATCCTGATTCAAATATAACAGAAGAAGATACTAAAGTAGCAATATACTGTGTTGCTGTAACTTTTCCTGTAACTGCTAGGTCTCCACCTATAGTCGAGCTTCCTGTAATATGTAAACTACCGCTTAGGTTGATAGACCCTGTAATCGGAGAACCTATTCCGTTTTGAACGAGTTGTCCATTATCTACTTGAAGTAGTTTATAGTAGGTGTCTTTTACCTTATTTCCTGTTAATGTAGCCATCTAAAAAGTGTATTTAATATAAATAGGACTAGAAGTTCTTATATACAAAGGGGTCTAATTTTTTAAGTTCCTTTAATTTCTTTTAAAGACTTTCTGAAGTTCTTCTTGGTACTTCTTTTCATCTTGTGTTTCTTTATCTTTTTCTTTGTCTGTCATAGTTTTTGTACTAGGTAATTATTAAGCACTAAGAAATCAATTTCTGAATCTAGAAATCTTTCTATGGCTTGTCTTGGTGTAATGGTAATAGTCTGATCCTTTAAATTAAAGGATGTGTTTAAAAGCACCGGGATACCGGATAGTCTACCTACTTCACTTAATAGCCGGTAATAAATAGGATTCTGTTCCGGAGTTACTGTGTGAACTCTACAAGAATTATCTATATGTGTTGCTGCTGGTAGTTTTTTTGTTTTTGCTTGTACTACTTGATTCATATAAGGTATGTTTTCAACTATATCAAAGTACTTGTTTGCTTTATCTGCTATTACGGAAGGTGCGAAGGGTCTAAATCCTTCTCTCTTCTTTATAACGTAATTAAGTTTTTCTCTCATTTTAGGATTTGACGGAGAAGCTAATATTGACCTATTACCTAATGCTCTTGCTCCAAATTCCATTCCTCCTCTAAACCAAGCTACTATCATTTGGTTATTTAATATTTCTCCAACCTTCTTTACTAGCAGTTCATCCGATAGTTTAAAAGACACTATACGGTCGGGAAACTCTAAGATACTTTTATGAATTTCAGTTGCTTTAAATTCAGGACCTAAGAATGGATTTATGTTTAATTGCTTTTTTCCTTTATAGTGATATAGACATGCTCCAATAGAGGAGCCTGCATCTGACGGTGCGAAGGGTATGTGTATAGAGTCAAAGTACTTATATGCTAAGGTATTAGCAACTCCATTATATGCACATCCTCCAGATAAACATAGATTTTTTGATTTTGAGATCTCTGATGCTATTTTTACTAGTTTTAAAAACTCAACTTCATATACTTTCTGTAATGCTGATGCTAAATTCTTGTGTTCTTGTGTTACTTCTTCTTGTGGTAATCTAGGGAGTATGCCTAATGTACTACATAACTTAGAATTAAACATTGTACGGTCTGATTTTTCCCAATCGAACCCTTTTATGTTAAGTGTAAACTTACCGTCTTTATGAGTAAAGAGACTATGTAACTTACTAAAAAATTGATCTGGGTTTCCATACGGTGCTAGTCCCATAACCTTGTACTCTCCTTCATTTGGTTTGAACCCTAAATAAGCTGTAATAGTGGAGTACAGCATCCCTAGAGAGTTAGGATATTCTAAGCTAAATTTTGATTCTAACTTAGTTCCTTCAGCTTTAGTAATTGTTACTGTTTCTGATTCTCCAACTCCATCAATTGTGAGTACTGCTGCATCGTTGTATGTACTGGTAAAGTATGAAAAAGCAGCATGAGAGCTATGGTGATATGTTTGAACTATTTCACCCGTATACCCAAGTTCTTTTAACTTACGAGTTGGATCTTGTTTTTTAAATTTAACTAAAAACTTATATCTCAGCGATAAAGTAGAAAAGAAATTTTTATTAAATGATTTAAGTACCCTTTTCTTCTTAAGGTCGGGGGTTTCATACCAACATACCTGATCAATTCCTTCAATGCTAATTCTATTAGAGCTTAAAATCCAATTTATTGCATTAATAGGAAATGAATCATCATGCTTAATACCGGTAAATCTTTCTTCTTCTGCTGCTGCTACTACTTTACCGTCTATTACCAAACATGCTGCTGAGTCGTGATAAAATGCTGAGATTCCTAATTGTACCATTATTTCTTTTTTACACCAAAGTCACTAAATTTATACCATGCTCTTTCATGAAAATAGTATAAAATCATTTTTGTTATTACTTCAACACCACCTATCGCTAATCCAAACTTCCAAGAGCCTGTAATTATACCAGATAAAATAATGGTATCTACTGTACCAATTATTCTCCAGCTGATTGTTTTTAATATGTGTCTTTTTCTACTTACCATTATATTAAATCATTTTGTTTATTAATACCAAAATGTAAACTCCAACGTGTTCCATTTTTGCATTCTGTTATTTCATGCATTTCAGTAACTCCATGTGTAGACAACTTTCCTCTTTCAAACTCCATGACTTTATTTTTTACAACATAATTTGCTCCTTCAAAATCATTTTTATCGGATAGCTCAATACCCCCACTTAAATACCTATCATCATCTTGAGTTACTCTATCTTGGTGTTTTTTAAAATAATCTCCTTTTTCATATTTTAGAATAATAATCCAAATAGATAAATAATGATTATTACCTAGGTTATTTTTTATTAAATTATCAATATCATTCCAAAACCATTCGTATTTATCTTTAAGTTCTGAATTTTCAATTATGATGAATCTTTTATACAGTCTATTGTGACTTAAAAGAGTTTCCATGGTTTCCTTTTCACTAAAAACTTTTATAATGTTATTACAATAATCTTCTGTAAGTTTAAAGTTTTCCATCTTTTTTCATCTGTTTTCTAATCTTAGTAGCTGATATGTCATGTATTTCTGTAGGTGGTACATGTTCTATAACTTCATACCCAACTCCTCTACCGTAGTTAATAGATTCAATATCCGGAATCTTAATTACCTTTACTCTTCCTTCCTCTATTAGGTCTTTTAGCTCTTCTGCTAAATTAATAAGAACTTCATCTGCAGTCCAAGGTTGTGACGAATTAGGCTCTACATCTCTAATACAAACTAATACGTTTTTACCTATTTTTAATCTCTGTTCGATTAACCACTTGTGCCCTGGGTGCCAAGGTTGCCATCTTCCGATGTACATTGAAAATTGTTTATTCATATTCCTGTGTCTCTATGTAAATTCATTGCTATTGCTCTTTCTCCCGGTACTTTAGGGTCCATATCATTAATAAGATATCTTGGTCCTCTTTCGATTCCCATTACTAACTGATTATAAGGTATATTACCTTTGCTTAGTTCATCAACCGTATGAGCACGTAGCTCCTCAGGTCTTGCTGTAGTTAGTATAATACTATGACCTTCGTCATGTCTCTGTTGTAAGAACCGTTTAGAACTAGGTAGTACTACTGCTTCACTGCTCTTATACGTTTCGAATTTACGGTACACAAATATAGTTCCATCTATATCTAAATAAGTTTTCTTTTTTTCCATTCCGGGTGAGTTATAATTTTTAAAAGTGATTCTTCTGGTGTGTCTACTGTTGTATCTATGTCGATAAAATTACTTACAGGCTGTTGATACCCAATTGTGTGAAAATGATCTCTTTCTCTCTTCTCAGTAGTATGTACATAAATTTCTAATATATTTTCTCCAATTAACTCTTTAAACTCTTCTCTTTGATCAATATACGGAGAAACTAATGAAACTACAACATTATCTGAGTTATTGTGTAGATAGTGTGCAATTTTTTGTGCTGTATCTACATTAGCTACCCTACCTTTTATAGAGTAGTCTTTATTAACAGTCAAGTCTCTTAAATCGTCACCGTCTACTCTCTTTACTTCATAAGTAAAGGTTTTATGCTCTTCCATTTTACCTTTAAGCATATTACCTAGTACTGTTTTTCCAGCTCCTGGCTGACCTGTTAACCAAATTATCATATTTTTAATTTTATATTAGTAGCTTATCTCTTAACGGTGGGAGTTCATAATCGAAGTCCTTATAGTATTTACCCAGTATATAGTTTGCAAATTGCCAATGTCCGGAAACAGAAAAATGACCATCTACTGTTACTCCTTTTGTTTGTTTAGTTATAGTTTCAAACATTTCTCCGGTAGGTATATTACTAAAAGACAAGCTATATGGAAGGTGTATAAATTCTACCCCACTAGACTTAAAGTACGTTCCAAAATCTGAGTATATCTTAGAAAAGTACTTGCTAAAAATACCTAGTCTCTTATACCTGTGATCATAGATAAAATTGAAAGCACTTTTTACTTCCTGTTCGTTATTGAAGTATTCTTTATCTGATGGAATTACGTGTGCGAGTGCATTTACAATAGCACTGTTTGTAACACTTACTACTTTATCTCTATATTCGCTATAAACCTCTATTCTATCGGGTATAGTTTCTAATAAGAATACTTTATCTCCTGATTTAATATTCGGCAATGCTTTAATAACTTGATTAATTATAAACTGTGGGCTTGCTCCACCTTGTGCATAGTTTTTATAACTGTACTCTTTTAGTGCCTCGGTAATTAATTTAGGCCAGATATATGGGGTATTTTTTAGAGGGAGTCCTTCAGTATAGCTATCTCCAAAAAAATGTACATTCTGCTTTACCATGTTTTCTCAGTCATACCGTATCTAGCAGGGTCATTAAAAGCCTCTCCAGATAAATTCTTATATTCATAAATATACTTATCAATATGAAATGATGAATTAATTAAGGGTTTAATATTGCTTGCAAATACTCCATCTTCTCCATACCTTAGGTTTTCGTCAAGTTTAACTTCTCGAGCTAATCCTGTTTTAAAAATACATTTAGGAGTAGGGGGGTGTACGTTATTAAATCCGTTAAAATTTTTCTGCTTTGTATAATTTACTCCAAAAGAGTTTTTTTCTCTGTATATATATCTTCCATCATCTAAATGAACTTTATAATTATAAGTATAACAGTCAACATCTCTATAAAGCTCATTCATTATAAGCTCTATTCCATTTTTATGAATCCAATCGTCGTCGTCGTACTGTAAGCTATATTTTTTAGTAGACATTTCATATAGCTTATTACGTTTTGCTCCTATAGGGAGTTCTTTATTATCACTGAGGTATATTATTTCAATATCGTTTCCATAAGGCTTACTCTGTTCTTTAAGTTCATTGTACAGCTTTCGGAAAGTTATTTTTCTTTGCTCTACAGTAGGAATCTGTATTGATAACATATATTATAATATTTGTGGAGAATATCGGAGTCGAACCGATGACCTCCTGCGTGCAAGGCAGGCGCTCTAGCCAGCTGAGCTAATCCCCCCTACCGTTATGCGTCTCCTTTTATAGCTGCATGCTCTGTTAATAACTTTTCTACATGCGTTTTTGCAATACTGTATTTAACTTCTCCAGTTTCATCCTCATACTGTACAGGGTCATCCACACCCAACATGATAAATGCTTCAATTCTCTCCACAGATGATGCGGATTTATAGTCGCTATTACCGCTAGGATATGGCTTATAGGAAGTATTAGTACGTCTGTAAACTTCATTAAACTTAATTCCGAGCTCTTTAACCAATTGTTGTCCATCTTTTAATATTCCAAATTTATCTGTTTCTAAGTAAGGGGTAAAATACCCTACCTTATCTGCTTCCCAATTACCTAATCTAAAGGCATTGTCATCAGCATCTCTAAACTCTTGTCTACAGTCTGGATATACTGCATGATCACCAGCATGAATACCTAAAGCAATATCTGTATTATTACCATTAGCCATTGCTTCTGATAGAGCTACTGCTTGTACTAATGAAGCAAATATTTTGTTTCTATTAGGTACTACTGTAGCTTTCATATTATCTTCTTCATAATGACCTTCCGGTACATCTGCTCCTCCTTCAGTTAAAGCTGAGTTCAGAAGATTAACTAATCCGTCTAGTTTGATTACTTGGTACTTGATACCAAAACCTTTCTCATTTAGGTACTCAACTAACGATTGTGCTCTTTCAAGCTCTACTCTATGTTTTTGACCGTAATCAAAAGATATTGCAGTTACACTGTCATACTCTTTTAAACATCTAAGTAGTAACGTAGAGGAATCCATCCCTCCAGATAAGGATATTACAACATTTTTTGCCATAACTAATTTAATTTATTATTATTTGCCAGGTATTATTAACGTATAGGCGGACGTTTTTATTGATCTAATGTAGTCATTGACATCATCTCTTTTTGAATACTTTCAAAACGATTTAGATATTCTTTAATAGTATACTCCTTAGTATCACCACTATTTAACTTTTCTCTTGCTACTGTTTTAAGTGCATGATTAAAAGTTGCAGGATAGCATATAGTCTTAATATACTCTGTATTATTTTCCCCTTTAATTACTCTTTCATAAACTGTATAGCCTCCTGATTGAGATTTAGCAATAAAGAAAGGCTCCATTACTGGGTCTATAATAACTGTATCACCTGCTGGGATTGAATCTGGTTTTCTTAACATATAACTCTGATTTTAATTAATTTAAAATTAAACTTTTTAATTCCGATGGAGATAATCTTCCGCTTTTAGTAGCGATTGTTTCTCCGCTTTCATTATTTAATATTACTGTATGTGGTATACTTCTAACTTTATATTTAGCGGCTAGTCCAGTATCATCATTATCTACATCTATATTTAAAAACGTAACTTCATTTTCTAATTCTGTAGATACTTCTTCCCATGCTTTTGAGTACACTTTACACGGTCCACACCATTCTGCATAAAATTTTATTGCTGTTTTTATCATCTTATCTTCTCTGTTTGTTATAAGTATCTGCTTTTGAAAACTTAGAAGTAGACTTACTTGATTGACTGCTTCCTCCTGATTGTTTTCTCACTTCTAACCATTCTTTTAACTGTTGAATTCTCTGCTTTGATGATGCCATATTTCTTTATTATCTTTTATATACTACAATATAAGAACTAATTAGCATAAAAACAACCTTTTTACAGTAAAGTTAAAGCGTGAGTTGTGTTTGTAAAATTAGTTCCGTTATGGTTCCATGATGCTGGGCCTGATCCTAAATTAACAGTTTGACAATATGAATTTTGAATTGCTTCTGCTCCTGTAAGCGGTGAAGATGTATGTGAAGCACAGGTTCCGTTATATGTCCAACTAACTGTTGAAGTATACGTATATGTTCCAATTGCTTGACTTCCTATAGCTGAAAATGCTTTTTCTTGTGGTGAAAATCCATAATAGTTAGAGGTGTGATTTGTCCCTGAAGCACACTTAGTATTTCCTCCTACCCATGCCCTTGGTGCTCCTAAGACGATTGGTGCTACTGATACTGTATAGTTAATTGTCATTGTAGCTGTCAATACTCCGCTTGCTCCAAGAGAATTTGAAGATACTGTCAGGTCACCGGAGTTTATTACTACGTCTCCTATTAATATACTACTATCAACTACGAAAACGTGTTGAAATGCTTCTCCATTATCTAAGTTTAATGCAAATACCTCTTCTCCCTCTGTCTTCTTATCTGCTACTACTGTAAACTCTACTAATGCAGTATTTGATTGGATTGTAAAGCTACCTGTTACTGTATTTTCTTCAAGATCGTCTGCAGTAATACCTGATATACTAAAGGGCACAACAGTATTGTCGGCCACATTAGCAGTTGTTAGTGTAAATCTCACTACTGATCCTTCATCTACGGGAGTTGTTGCAGAGAGACTGTAAGTTGGTATAGGGGTTGTACTAGTATCAATTATTTGAACTGATGCTGATCCTGAAGTATTATCTAAGCTTAAAAGTAAGGTCTCTGTTCCTTCTGTTAGTAAATCCTCTGTTGTTGTTACTGTAAAAGTATCGGAGTTACTATTAACCACAAAACTACCTGTTATTAAATCAACTGAAATGTCTTCTGCTGTAATACCCGTTATGGTGTAAGGTACAGTTGTTCCGTCTGTTAATTCAGTAGTAGTTAAGGTAAATGCTATATTTGCTCCTTCATCAATCGTTGTTGGTGATGCTGAAGCTGTAAAAGTTGCTACAGGTGGTGTAGCTCCTATAAATCTTGCGTAAAATTTATCACCTTGAGTAAATGTATCTCTAGTTACTGTTAATGGGTTATTTGTACTAATTAAAGTTCCTCCGTGTTCAGTATCATACCAACCTTCGAAAGAAGTATAATCAGGGTATGAAAAAGTTCCCAGTATTACAAAAGAAGCGTAATTTTGAAAATCAACAGTTTGTGAGACTGAGCTTGTCGTTGGATCTGTTGCGGTTGGGTAATTAATTTGTACTGTGTTTCCTATTGATCCTGAATTTATTACTTGAAAATACCTTTTATTGGGTTCTAAATAATCACTTGATAAACTAGAGGTCTCAGCATTACATAAACCAGCATCTGTAACCTGTGTTAAGAATGTTGTTACATCATCATCTACAGTAACTAGAACTCCAGAACCTGTTAAGGTGCCTACTGTTACATCTGTAGCTAATAAGTTAGCAGGTATTATAGAGGTATGGTACAGGTTTACTGTAGATATATCTCCACCGGCTGTATTAGCTTTTATTCGTATCGTCTTTGACATATATATAAATAGCTTTGTTTCTTATCCGTCACAGCTTAAACAGTCTTCGCTTGTTCTACTCCCGATATCTCCGTTAATAACTGAATCTGTACGTAGATAGTATAACGTCTTAATTCCTAATTTCCAAGCTTGTTGATGAACTAGGTTAATAAACCTAGGACTATCTGTAGGGTCAAAAGCTAAATTTAACGACTGTGTTTGATCAATATACTTCTGTCTTACTGCTGCTTGTTCAACTAAAGACAGTTGATTAATTTCAGCGAATGTTAAAAAGACCTCTTTATCATCCATCGACATGATATCATCCGGTAAGTTTGCTACTGATCCTCTATCTTTCATAATAGTATCCCAAACTTCTTCAGTATTATGACCTTTATTCTCTAAAAAGTCTACTAACGCAGGGTTCTTTCTAATAAATGTTCCTTTAGCTGAATTAAATGTATAGACGTTTGCTGGAACCGGCTCTATTCCTGCTGATACTCCTCCTGAAATAGTTGAGTTAGAAACTGTTGGTGCAATAGCTAATAAATGGCTATTTCTCATTCCTGTTCCTCTACACCAAACTGGTTCGCCGTATTCATCTGCTAATTTTCTAGATGCTGCTTCTGCTTTAGATCTCATATCAGAAAAGATCTGATGAGTATATGAGGTTGCTGCTATAGAGTTGAATGGAATTCCTTCGTTTTGTAAAAATGTATGCCATCCTAATACTCCTAATCCGATTGCTCTTCCTTTTTTAGCTGAACGTGCTGCTCTAACTAATGATTCTCTTCCAGAGGTCTTTGCTAAAAACTCTTCTAAGACACCATCTAAAAAGTAAATTGAAGTTTCTATTAAATCTGAGTTTTTCCACTCATGGTATTTTGATAAGTTAACAGAAGATAGGCAACATATAAAAGAATGCTCTTCATCTGTAAATAATGTAATTTCTGAGCATATATTAGTCATTGTAACTTCTAAGTTATTACGTACATATGCAGGTGGATTAGCGTTATTAACATTATCTTTAAACATTAGATAAGGTTCACCAGTCTCCATTCTAGATTTAAGTATTTCAACCCATAATTCCATTGCCTCAGGGTCTCTACGCTCTAGCTTCTCCATAAAGATATCATCCACTACAACACATTGATGTAAGTTTAGACACTGTCTGTTAGGGTCTCCTTTTGGTCGTCTAATCTGCATAAACTCCTTAATATCTGGATGATTTATGTCTAGGTTTACTGATGGCTCCTCTACGTACTGCTCCTTGATTAGTTGCAATAATAGTAGAGTCATATATTTTAGCCCATGGAATAATACCTTCAGATTGACCTAAGCCCTCTTTACCTATTTTTTCTCCTCTTCCTCTAACTTTTGAAAGTCCAATCCCTACTCCACCTCCAAGAGAGGTCAGTCTCATTAACTCTGCGTTAGTAAGACCGATTCCTCTAATAGAATCCGGCGTATCAATACCGAAACAAGAGATGGGTAGTCCCTTGTCTGTGCCGGTATTAGAAAGCACAGGAGAGGCCAAGTTCAACCAACCTTTCCACATATAGCGGAAAAACTTTCCTGCTAAGTCAGGTCGGTCTAGTCTTTTAGCTACTGTATCAGCAACTCTTTTGTATGCTTTTTTAGGGGTTTCATCTGGTAATAAATAACCTTTTGAAATTGTGGCTATTGAAACTTCATTCATCCACTCAGGATAATCTTTCCCTTTTTCCCATAGGGAAGTATCTACTACTATGCTCATATGTTTTTTTTAAAATGCTGTTGACCAGTCTAAATGACCCTTACTATAATTTGTAACTCTGTTTGCAAAGAAATCTGTTTGTTGTTTTCCGGCAATAACTGCGTCAAACCATTTCATAGTTTTTAATGCCCCTTTATCAATTTCCGAAGAAGGTACTAATGGCTTTAGACCTAAGTCTCCCATTTTAGTATTAACCCTATGTTTTATGAAGTTTTTAAGTTCGTCTTTAGTTAAGTTCTCTAAATCTCCCATTTCGAAAACCTTTTCTATAAATCCAAACTCTAATTCAATAGCTGCTGTAGCTGCTTCTCTAATGTCTGCTTCTAGCTTAGGTGTTTTAAATTCTGGATGCTCTTTCATTAATGTTCTAAATAACCAACATCCGGCTTCTGAGTGTAGTGATTCATCTCTTACAGACCACTCTACTATTTGCCCAATACCTTTTAATTTGTTTCTCATTTTAAATGAAAGTAACACTGCAAAGGAACTAAATAAGTTAACACCTTCTGTAAATGCAGAAAAAATAGCGAGAGAGACAGCTCTTTTGTGCCAATCCGGTTTATCATGAGAGTCGCGGACTTCCATTAATGCTTCTATCTTATTCATAGTAGCTTCATCTTCCATAAATTCAGCAAAATTGTCTAACCCTAATTGCTCATTAAGTAGGGAATAGGCTTCAGCATGAATAGTTTCAAATGCTCCGAAGGTAGTTGCCATTGCTATTACTTCTGGTTTTCTAAACCATGAGGTTACTAAGCTAGTCCAGTAGTCATTTACTACTGTTTCGGTTTGAGCAAATCCTTTAAGTATTCCCCCTATTAGGTTCTTCTCGTGGTCTTTCATATTGGAATTCCAATCTGTTACATCCTGTGCCATTGGAACTTCTGTATGTAACCAATGTGCTTGGTGTTGTTTTAACCAGTAGTCAGCTGCTTGTGGGTATTCAAACGGCTTGTAAACTATTCTTTCATTTAATAAACTCATATATCTTTATATATTTTTGATAATGTTAGATAAAAATGTCCCCACTGCGGAGTTACAAGGGGACTGCCAATAAATAGAATATATATTCATGTTTCGTCCTCTTTTTTTTAACTTTTTTTACACTCCTACTAACTTATTTAACGTATCTCTATCTAAATTAAACTTAGGGCCGTTAGACTCGTCTTCTGAACCATCTCTGATGCCATCGAATTCTATATGCCCATTATTTGTATCCATTTTTATATTATAGGTCATACCATCTTGGCCGTACCTATTTTTCATAACGTGTACTCTTCCAGTACCTAGTACTTTATCTTCTTTTTGTCTAGATAAAGAGATACACACATCGGCTACCATCATCTTGTCATATGATCCAGCTGCTTTATCTCCCTCTATTACAGAATCTTTTGCTCCCATTCTATTAACCTGTGAAGGCGTTAATATAGGTATTTTAAGCTCTTTAGCTAAACCTTTCGTAGCAATAAATACATCGTCAATTTCATCTTTTCTTTCGAATCCTTTTCCTCTACTTGGACCTCTTAAGTAATCAACATAATCTATAATAATCATATCTGGTTTATGGTCCATATCGGCACATTTCTGAACATGAGATTTAATAGTGCTAACAGTAGCTCCTTTAGGTGCATACTCTTTAACAATTAATTTACCTTTTAAACCTTCAACCACTTTTTGAACCTCATCACGATGATCATTAACTTCATCAATAGAGTACCCTGTAAAATAACAGTCAAAGCGTTTACCCACGTAGTCTTCTCCAAGTTCCAAAGTGTAATAGTTGACATTATACCCCATTTTAACAGCATGAGCAGCAATAGCAACCATAGTCCAGATTTTACCACCTCCTGGATTACCAAATACAATAGCCAGGTCCCCAGGTCCAAATCCTCCCTGTATACCATCATTAAAGATAGGCCAAGGAGTAGGAACAGTAGGACGGTAGTCAGTTCTGTAACGGGTTTCAATATCTTTGTTATATTCATGTCCAATATTTTTATCCATACCAGCTTTCATAGCCTGTTCTACATTAGTTCTAATGCCATCGAAGTCTCCTTCTTTTAACAGGTCTGCTGAAGCTAGTATAGCTTGTTTCATTTCTTGATTTTTACAGAAGGTAGAAAACTCTTCTTGTACGTACTCCATATCATCTTTAGATGCATTATAGGAATTACGTAACTCTTCTTTTAAAGCTACCTTTAATACTTCGTTATCTAGTTTTTGAAGTTCTACTTTAAGAACGTCCATAGTAACGACAGTATGGTAAGTATCAAAATACCCTGTGATTTCATTTATAATCCACTTGTGTGAATCTGCATCAAAATAACTATCATGTAAAACGTCTCTGACGTTTAATAGGAAGGTCTTATCTGTGAGTAGAGATCCTAATACTTTTAATTGGAACCCTTTTCCATACTCCTGTAGTCTTTTTAATGTCATCTATAACCTTTTATTTGTTAATTTATATACTCTTAATATAGTGATTATTTATCTAACAACCAACTGCTTGATTGTATTTTTCTACCTAAGCCGTCAATTAATTCTATATCGAATTGCTCACATACTTTTCTTTCTGGGATAGTTTCGTTATTTTGATCTCCTCCGTTGGCAAATGCAAGTTTCATTGAGCCGTAAAACTTTTCGACCATTAGTCTAAGTGTAGCATTTTGTGTTGAGTCTTCATCTACTGAAATCCAAGCCATATCGACTAAGGTTAATGCTCTAATAATGGATGTCCTTTCTGCTTCGTCTTGGAAAATCTTAGAACCTTTCATTTCTCTCTGTTTATCGTTATTTACGATAACTATAAGTATATCACCTGCTTCTTTTGCTCGTTTAAATAAATCTAAATGTCCTTTATGTAG
>Ga0115000_10001031_pt1 | contig 25322 bp, 26 predicted proteins | sample ArcticOcean_MG_C_6_FD_89690 | JGI IMG/M metagenome (GOLD analysis project Ga0115000, IMG submission 89690) | Marine microbial communities from western Arctic Ocean - ArcticOcean_MG_CB8_128 | ecosystem: Environmental > Aquatic > Marine > Oceanic | place: Arctic Ocean: Canada Basin | collected... | reverse complement strand
AGGAATCCAAGAACGAAACACAACACATAATCTAAGGCGGTGATTGTATGAGTGATCGTGAAGAAGCATTGGATTTCATTTACAAAGGTTGGCGAGATGGTCGCCAGAATAGACGGGATGTTCGAACCGAAAGAGGCCAAAATACAATGGCTTCTCGAAGGCAATTTATGGAGGGTATGAATCAACAAGGCAGAAGTGGTTCAAGAGGTGGACCTCCCTCTTCTAAAACAAATGTAGCATCTTCGCCTCCTTCAAGTGAAGAATGGGTAAATCCAGTCGATCAAGTTCTTGCTCAAAATGCTGAGACTGAAACATCATCAACAAGTGTAGGTAATTTTACAGATGATGTTATGACTCCTGATGATGAATCAACAACTGTTGATGAAGCAGTAGCAACACCTCCCTCATTGAACCCTGAACCTCCAATGGACCCACGAACAGCAATGGGGGTATTAAGCGGCGGCGGTCCTAATAAGACAACTTATGACCCAAACGCCCCTAAGCCATCTAAAGCGAATGATGTAGCATCGGCTGATTGGATGAATCAATATCAAAACAATGAAGAGAATCCACCAAAGGACTTTGGGAGTGTTGAAGATGCTTTGAATGAACTTGATGGCAAAAACAAATACAATTTAGACGGACAGCCAATCCCTGAACCAGAAAAACCCGTTGGCATGGGTGAAGAACCGTATAAGCCACGAACCCCTCCCGAAACCCCAAAAGAACAATATCAATCTCCTAAGCATGAATTTATGGAAGAGTCTGTTAAAGGGTATGAGAAAACACCAATTACTACATTAAAGCCCAATGGAGGTTCTGGTGAAGAACCAACGGCTGAGTTAAGGCCAATTAAAACTCTCGAACCTGAAAAGGATGAGTCGTTTGAAACAGCATTTGATGAGATGGTTCAACCTGAGCCAGAACCAGAACCAATGCAAACATCAGTAGCACCAGAACCTGAGCCAGAACCTGAGCCAGAACCGATTCCGTCAAAGAAGGTCGAAGAAGCAGTTGAGCAAGCAAAAACAATTGAGAGCGATTTAAGTTCAGCAACAAACGAAACTAATCCAGATATTGCGGCAGTTGATAGAAGCATTGCAGAAGCCGCCAAAGAATATCCAAAATCCAAATCAACTCAATTCGACCAAGACTCCCCATCCTTTGATGAAAGCAAGATTCGAGAATTACTCGAAGTGGCAGATACCGACCCCGAAGCATGGTCGGAACTAAAGAATGGTTTGAATACCGATCATGGTGATCTGTATGAAGAATTTAGTGATATGCCAAGACCAAGACCCGAAGTTGAAGGCAAAGCCACCGAGAAGGGTAAGGCCGATATGAATAAGGTAATTGCGGCTTTAGAAGGCAAAGAACCTTCAAAAACTAAAGAAGAAGCACCTCCTAAAAGAAAGAAGCAAGACATAAGCAATCTTGAAAAACCAACTAAATTCCAGGTTCAGCGTTCTTTCGATGAGCAAATCACGGATTCCCTTCTAAAGAAATTGCCAGTTCATGACCTCCGAAGAATAAGTGATTCTGTCGGCGACTTCGATATTAACGTCATTCTTGATAAACTGGGTTTTATTACTCAAGCACAGGGAATTGACCCCGCCCAAGTAGCATTAGCGGCTGCAAGTGATAAACCAAATCCCTTTCAATCCGAGATGGACCCCAGTTTGTCTTTAGATACGCAACGCTTGAGATTTCAGGGTGGCGGTCAAACGAGTCAAATTTCAAACACGTCTAAGCAACAGATGTTAGAAGATTTGATGTATGTTCCTCAACGGCGAGTCGCAGGTTCAAAGCGAATGAGCGAAAGCCAATCTGGAAGCCCACCTTATGAAATCTATGACTACGAAGAAGATTTTGGGCGTGGATGGATGATACGTGACGATGATGGTTCAAAAAGAAGAATGACCGAAACAGAAGCAAAAGCCGCCATCGGAAGAGGAAAGGGCGGTGGCAGCAGGGGTCCATCAACTGCAAGTGAAATGACTACTCCCCGTTTTGACTCCGATACCCATAGGTGGTTCTCACACTTAACTAAACCTGGTCGGTCACATATGCCCCCTGAGATATTTGGCGAAAGAACTTGGAAGCCTTCAACTGGGGCGGATAAAATACCACCCTGGGCGGGTATAGACACAGCACAACTTGGGTTCAAGGAGATCGCAAGTGTCAGCCCAAAGGATTTCAAAGACCGAATAAAATCAGTCAAAGGACAAAACACAGCAAGAATTGGGAATTCCGAATATAGTGTTGGAAATCTCGAAGATATGGCAAGGGGAATAAGCCTCCCAAATAGTAAAGACAATTTTGATATGAAGATTTCAGGTGGCGAAAATTTCCCACTTAAAGTCGAAGGGAGAGGTGTTAATAGGCAATTCGACGACCCCAGTTATATTGAGAACCTTCTCGCCCCACGTGTGGAGGCGTTAGACGAGGATGGGCAGCATAATTGGTCAAGCATGAATGATTTATTCGAATAGGTGTAAATTATGACTAAAGCCCTTCAACAATTAACTGCTAATGTTGATTTTGAAATGGGTCGCAGGGATTTCAAGTATTTTTTTGAAGAGATATGTGGGAAGTTCGAAAAAAAGAATCCCTGGATATTGACAAAATTTCACCAAGAATGGTTTGAGTTATCCGAAGATAATAGCAAAGCCTGTATTATTGCCAGCCGTGATCATGGTAAATCGGTATTCTATCGTGTATATTTATTATGGAAAATGGCTTACAATCCAGGAACAGAAGTGTTATTCTTCTCGCACAGCCAACACCAATCAATTGAACACATGGCTAAAATGAATGATTTAATTGAAATGACACCCGCTTTACAGCATCTTAAACCAAGCAGGGGTTGGGCAAAACAGAAGTTCAAGTTCACTAATAAATCAACAATCTCCGCTATGTCAGTCGGTAAAGCGGTTCGTGGGGCGCACCCTCAAATTGTAGTGCTTGACGATATATTATCGAGTGAAGCACAAACCCAATTGAAAGCAATTTCATCATGGTTTTACACAGCGTTGTTGCCTGTTCTTCACCATACCGCCCAACTTTGTATTGTTGGAACTCCGTTTTCATATACCGATCTTTACGCTGAATTGAAGAAGTTGAAATCCTATGCGGTTCGAGAATATCCCGCTATCAATGAACAAACGGGCAAGTGTCTTTTTCCTGAACGGTGGTCTTTAGAGGCTTTGGATGAAAGACGCAATGATATGACTTCAATTGCATTTACAAGAGAGTATTTATGCAAACCTATTTCGAGTGAAGCAAGTCTCTTTCCCGAAGAAGTGCTTGAAAAGGTCAAAGATGATGAATTGGCATTATCATATTACCCCCGAGATGGAGAGTCTTACAATTACTACATTGGATGGGATCCCGCAATCTCAGCAGATCGGAGGGCAGATTACACGTGCATGATGGTAATTGCTGTCGATGAAAATAAAAACAAACACATTATTCATACTCACCATGAGAAGGGAATGAACTTCTCATCACAAATTGACAAAATCATTGAATTAAATGCTCGATTTAATCCAGTTATCATTGAACTTGAAACAAATAACTTCGCAATTGCGTTCAATCAAGTGTTAAACGAAATCAGCGATTTACCCATAAAACCCTTCAATATGAGTCGAATGAAGAAAGAGGCTTTAATTCATACCCTCCAACTGCAATTTGAACAGGGCAAACTGACAATACCCTACAAAGACGAAGGAGGGACACGAAGATTGATGAATAGTTTATTAGTTGAACTCTCCACTTTTACCATGTTGGATAACGGGAGAATGGAGAGTTTGGGCGGTCATGATGATATGGTTATTGCTCTCGCTCTTGGAGTTCAAGCAACAAAAGAATATCGAGATAGTATCGTAATTTTAGATGCGGAACTATGGCAAGGAAGGTTGGGATGGGCAAATGTTTGATAATCGAATCGAAGGAGTATTTGGCGTGGAATCGCCAGAAGATGCTATCATTAAGGTGCTTGATGCTAAATTAGTTGATATGGAGATAAAAGGTAATCAAAAAGAATTACAAGTTCTTCAACAGAAAAAGAAAGTAGTAGCAACTCAGGGCAAAGCAGCCGCAGGTAGTCCACGTGAAGATGCAGGGATTGAGGGTTTAGATTCGGAAAATATGGGCGGAGGTTCGGAACAGCCTGGAACTGCGGTTGAAACAACTGCTTCACCCCTACCAATAACCAAAACATGGTTTATTGACAATTTTGGGATGCGGGGAACTGAAATCGTTAATTTACTTATCAAATCGAAAAAAGACGAAATGGTTTCACTTATTGAGCCATTGATTTTTCAAGAGCGAATGGCATTGTTGAAGTCATTCCCGTCAGTATCGCCCGACCTGATTCACACGATCCCCTTTACTGATTTTGACTGGGAGATGTTGCAGAAAAATACAGATGCGTTGGAGATTCATTTTAGAAAATTCGTAAAGAGTTGGATTGATGGAAACGGCGACTCGGCTTATGAGGGCTGGTCAAACCGCATTACCAAAGAGCAACGATTAAGCCTTCCAGAACGAAAAGCCTTGCTTAAAACACAAGAGATTCTGGATGAACACGGTAGTATGAATACTCAATCGCTACAAACCTATGGTGTTCGAGGAAGCACGACAAAGATTGCTATGCTTATCAAATCACATGGTTTCCTTTATGATATTGAAGCATTAGGTTATGGTTCAAAAAATAATGATAGGGCTTTGTTTTACGGATTAAAGAAAAATGACATCTTTGTAAAGGATGCAGGGGCTTTGATTGGCGGCTTGTATGAGTGTGGTGGAGAAATTGAAATTAGCCCACGTGGAACGCCAAGAATCATTTTACCATTTAATTCAAGAGTCTGTAAAGAGTATGCCGATGCACTTAACACCGAAATGAAAGTGGGAGGCATTATAGCAGAAGGTAAAGGATTAGTGATCGAAGGTGAATCCTCAGTCATTAAAGCAATTGAAGTATCTTTATCTCATTTGAAAGACAAGAAAGGCGAAGTGATTATTTTGAAGAAAGCACTTGCTGATGATGAAAACGCCTTGAAATGTTTAACTTATTCACATTCTAAACCACAGAAACAAGTTCAGTTATTGAAGGCTTGGAATCTTTCAGTTGAAGGCTTGGGCGAATTAAAGCGGGGTGTAATTGATGGCTGATAAAAACAGATTAGAACGCTTATTTTCCGCTATTGGCGTTGATATGGAACGGCATACAACCCCTATGCCAGCAATGCCTTTGTTTCAATCAGGCATACAAGAGCCAGCACTTTTGCAGGGAATTACAATCCCCGCTTTGTATGCGGCTACTTTTGAATGCGTAGTTTTACGCTCGATTCTAAATCATCTTTCAGTTGAAACATTTCGAAAGGGTTTTGGCTGGAAACCAAAGTTTGTTGTAAAATGTAGGGAATGTGAAGAAAAGTTCCATCAACAGGTTGAATCCTGTGGCAAATGTGGCGGTGAAGTCCGAAAAGCGGATAAAAGCCAATTAGAATATGCAGAAGTTATGCTTGAGAATCGGAACGGGATGATGCAGAATTTCATTGAAATAATGAAAGAAATTGAAATGGATTTGAATGTGGTTGATGATGCTTATGTTATTTTAACAAAGGAGTATTTCGTTGATCCAGAAACCCAAAAAGTTATGTTTTTCCGTGTAAAAGAGATTTCACGTGCTGACCCAATTTTCATGAGAATGCTTGCCGATAAGAGGGGAGTTCGTGGAGGGAGTCAATACACCAGCCTTGTTCAAAGAACATTTAGAACAAGTGACCCCAAAGACAAATGCCCTGTGACGGGGATGCCTGTTGTTCCTATTCATTATATGAATCTCGCAGGTGTCGGTAAAGGGCAAGTCTATACAGAAGGTGAAGTTATTCATGTGAGCAAATGGTCGCCATCTAAATTGTATGGTCGAAGCCCAGTTGCTTCAATGTGGCGACAAGTGAATACACTTATTGCGATGGATAACTATGTTTATTCCGCATATCAAAAGAAGCGTATGCCACGTGGAGTCATGGTCATTAAATCATCCAATATGGAAACCGTTGAGAGAACTGCTCGGAATATACAAGAACACCTTGAGCGTGACCCTAATTATGTTCCAACAATTGGTGTTGAAACCGAATCAGGGCGTGGAGGTCTTGAGTATGTCCGTATGATGGACACCCTCGAAGAATTACAATATATCCCAATTAAAGACGATATTCGCCAGCGTATTGCTGCATTCTTTGGCGTATCAAACGTGTTTATGAATGACGTTTCTGGTGGCGGTTTGAACAATGAAGGTATGCAGATCGTGGTAAGTAATCGAGCCGTTGCATTTGCACAGTCTGTTTATAATCGTATTTTATTCCCTCAAATCGCTGAGGCATTTGAAATTACAGAATGGGAACTTCTATTGAGTCCACACGAAGAAGAGGATGAAATTATGCAGTTGCGAAGAGATGAAATGGCGATTCGAAACATGATGCAAATGAAGCAAGCAGGGTATGAATCTAATCTCCGTGATGGTATAGATGATAAGATACTGCACTTCGATTTCAAGCAACCAGACCCGCAAGAGGTTGCTCAGGCACAGGCTGAACAAGCACAGGCTCAACAGGGCGGAGGTCAAGCACCACCAGTTCAAAAAGGGGAGGGGTTGTTAGATACCGATCCAAACCTCATGTTCAAACGAACCACTTTTGATTCAAGCAGGGGGTCTGTTCCTTTTGCTGATTCATTGGCTACAACGGCGGGAACTGATTTGCCCCCATTGAGAACTCAAAGCGTGAATGAAGATGTGACCGGCGAATCAAGAGCCGAAAGCGGGAATAAACGCACAACTGGCGGTTCAAGCCCTGGAATGATTCGTAGGGTTGATGGTGCGCCTCCAGGTGTATCGGCAAATACGGATAAAAGAGAGAACGAATCAGTTCAAGAAAAAATAGTGGATGCTCGAATTAAACAAACAGAAAAACGGCTTGGATTAGACGATTCAAGGGGCAAGGGTCAATAAGTGGAAGAGAGTGCCAAAGGATGAGCGAGATGTTTGATATTATAGAAAAGATGGACCCAATGGCTCGAAGGGCGTTGGCAGCAGTTGAAGGAATCCAGAAGGCAATTGCTTCAAACGATACTCAAGCAATCTCCGCAGGTATAATGGCGGCTGAAAACGCATTGTCAATGTTGAAGGGTGATTTAGCACTTCACGATCAAGTTCAAAAGTCTGTGGCAAAGAATCATTCAGCAGACCGCTTCTTAGGCGTAATCCCTCAATATGATAACACCGCCTCCGATTATAACGGAACTGAAAACGCTGTGGCTATGGGTGTAAGTCGTCATGGCCGTTCAACCGCTTTCTATACCCCTCATCGGGTGGTATGATGTGGAAAATGGATGGCTGGATTGGTGGCCGACCATCGGCTCACATTCATGATATGTTCGCAAAAAACGACCCTATCACATCCGTTTCAACTGCACCTGCGGCTCAACTTATCAACGCAATTGATGATGGGATCTCAATGCTTGCATCTCAATGTAATGAGATGAACCAAATTATGTCTCAAGCCCGTTCAACAAATGTGGCCTCCGAACCAACATTGGCTCTCCAAAAGAACATGGAGGCTTTGAGACAGAAGATTTTATCATTATCTCAAGACATTTCGATGATTCGAGAAGCACACGCTTCAATTGCTCAAATGCAACCACTTGCCCCAGTTGGACCTAATGACCCAATGGCGGCATCTATGCAACAGCAACCTCCAATGAATATGCCACCTGAACAAGAAGGCGGCGGCATGGGCGGCATGGGGGTGGGAATGTGAGCGAGGAAAGTGAACAGGAACACATTGATATTCTCAAAGAATTGGTCACTGAAATACGAATTCTTAATCAAAGAGTCCATGCTCTTGAAACCGATAACTCATCATTAGCAAAGGCGATAGATGATCCTGAGATGTTAATGCGAAAGCATGGTTGGAAGAAATTTACAACCCCTCATGCAGATGAAACCTTCGACCCATTAAATCGTCAAATTCCAACAGATAACACCCCATTTTCAGGTAGCGGAGAAATGTTTTTGAAATCGAGAGATGAAACGCTTAAAGATTGGGAAATTGCAGAACAACAGGTGAGAACATCATGAGCGCACAATGGTTTAATCCAATGACCGATACTCCAGAAGGGCTTCTATTAGGTGACGTTCAGTATTTATTGAAATCTATTCTTGAAAAGAAAAAGAAGGAAAAGAAGGATAAGCAATACAAATCGGATCGTGGTCAAAGAACCCCTCCCGAAATGCCTACACCAAAAGGCAACAAGAATAAAATTGACAAGACGACTGAGATTCTTCAAGAAATGGGAATCGTCGCAAAAAATGATGAAAAGACCCAGTTTTCATGCGACCAATGCAAATCAACTGAGGTATCAGGCGTGGATAGAAACGGTCTTTGCTACAAATGCCGTTCCGGTAATCCTCCTAAGAAACCAGAAGTTATTGATATGCCAAAACATATGACGAGAGGGATGGTTCGAGATAGAAAGGGTAATCTCAAGCCAGCAAGTGAAAGCGAAGTGAAAAAGTATTATCAAGAACCAAGCGTGGATAATTTATTCCCTCATTTTGAGAATGTTGATGGCGGAGTTCCAGTTCGAGCGCATGGATTTTCAACAAATCAAACATACCCTGCAACTAATGATGGTCCGTCAAAGTCTATCATCAGCGAAAAAGCCAAAATCCCTTCATATGCTCAAAAGGGCTATACTGCAAAAAGTAGTAGTCTCCATATGCACTACAATGATGCTGGCGGCACACGAAAGAATCCTCCAAACATTGACCTAATCGAACAGCGTCTTGCATCTTTAACAAAACACGCAGGGCGCAATAATCTTGGGATGATCGGAGAGATTGAGGGATTGTTAAAGCAGGTCAAAGACCTAATTGAAAGCCCTTCAAATTGAGGGGTGATTTCATGACAACAGACTTAGATAGATTGCGAACTGATGCAATTATTTCTATTCATAAAGCAAGTTCTTTCGATTTCGGACACTATTCAAGCCAAATACCTCAAGGTGAAGAAACCCCTCAAGATACGGCGGCAATGCTTGGCGGTATGCCCCCTGAGTTGCCTGAATACCGCATGACTAATTTATCTGCACCAATGGCAGTATCACAAATGAAGATACCAAATCATAATGATTTTTTGGCCGGTCATACAAAGATTTCAAACAATCCCTTAACCGATTGGATGATTGCTGCCCCTGAAAACCAATTTGGTAATGATCATCCGTTTGGCATGGAATCAAATAGTTGCCCATTGTTGCATGGGGCATCATGGGGCGAACCTGCATATGCGGAACATTTGGCTCACGCTATACCTCATCTCAAAGCAATTGCGGAACATGAAAGACGCATTACATTCGATCCAACAATATATGGCGACCCTAAAGAATCACTACATGATTTAATGACACGTGACCGTCATAGGTTCAGTAATCATTCCGATGAAGAATATAGGGATGGAAAGATTGCTGATTGGCGAAAGAATTTGGGGATGTTGCCGTATTTGTTTGGATTAGAATACAACACCGACGACCAACGCCAGCATTTCCTTGACCTTGTAAAAGAGATGGCTACAAAGCAACAAATGGATTCACCAGATTCAAAGTTCTTGCAGAATAAATGCAAGAAAAAGCCGGTATTTCATGGGGTAGGGCATTACGTTCATTCCGAGAAAGGTCAATACCTCTCCTTCAATGGTGGCGCAGGTCAAGTGACCGTCATGGACCAGTTGCCCCTGCAAGCCCTCAAAGTGATTTTATTAAAAGTGATGAAGCAAGTGCCGATTTACATTTCGTCAGCCCATTTGTTGATGCACCCCCAAAGGGCATCGAAATGTCACATACACATCATTGGTGGGACATATTTCAGCCCTGGGGAGGTGTAGGGAGAGATTCAAAATCCTTACAAGATATGTTCAAACAATCCTATCCTCAAATCTTTTCAGGCAATTGGCTGGATGAATCATTGATGCAAACCTCTAATTCAATGCTCGATACTTATGAATCCGATGGAGGAAGCCATTTTCCACATATAATCAATAATCAAGAAGCAAAGGCGCATCCCGCCCACGCATCGCTACGTTCAGGATTTAATGATGCTGACTTCTTTGAGAGGCGAAGGGCGAATTGGAGTCACGCATCTAATCTTCATTTCCTACATCCAAGTGAAATTAAAGGTCAGGGAGGCCGAATGATAGTTCCATCCGACCAAATGATGATGAGTCGTTTAGGGCGTTCATTGTCCGGTCAAGCCGATATGGGTTCTCCAAGAATTGGAATGTTCCGTGAAGAACACCCATCTTCTAATCCGACTTATTGGGATAATCATAATGCTTTGTTTGCCGCAAATGATATGCACACGGGCAAAGTCATGAACAATATGTCTCAGCGTGTGATGAAACAATTAGGTCCAGATATTCTCAACCCTGCTGATCCAAATAACATGGAACAGGGAACTCTTGCACGTGGCAACCTGCAACAAATAGCAAGTGCCGCAGACTTTGTAATGAAGAAAATGAAGATGGGTGAAGAATATAGAGCCTTAGCCCCTACTTTTGAAAATGGAGATATGTCAATGGGTATCAAATCAATGGGTCCAATAGACCCTACATCATTTGCCACTTCACCCCCAATTTACAATACTGGGAACACCCACCTTTGGGGTCATAAAATGCCAGCAAACCTTACTTGGAAGGAAGATCGTGAAAGCGGGGGTATTCATTTTGGTAGGTCCGAAGAACCATTTAACGTCATGCAAAGAACTGTGCATGAAAACCACATTAAAGCAGTTCTCCCTTCATTATTAGATACAAGCATTATGGCTAAACAAAAAGATATTCACGCTTTATCTGCATTAGATAGTAGGGGATTGTCACCTATTGCTACTGGTAGTCTATTAAAAGCGGAGGATTACGAACCAACAGGCGTTTTCAAAACAAAAATAATCCCTGCATATACTATTCATAAGTTGGATGATATGGATAAACTGAAAGGTTTTTCAGGTAATTGGGTTGTTCAAAAAATGCCAAAGGGCGAAAGAATGTTCATCGAAAAGAAAGGCAATCATTTGAAAAATAGTAAATTATCGGCCTCAGTCAAAAAAGAATTGCGTGAGATTACAGGTGATTTCATTTTCGATGGTTATTTGGATGATAAAACCCTGCACGTCGTCGATTTGTTGGTGCATAAAGGAACAGATATGCACCTTGAACCTCTTGAAGATAGAATAAATGCGTTGAGAACATTATATGATTCGACAGAACACGTATATTTTCCAATGCCTACAAATTGCGTTTCAACCGATCAAGGCGGTTTGAATAAAGCAATACATAATTTTGATGATGTCGAATTATTGATTCGAGATTCCACATCAACATTTATGAAAGAAAGAGAAGTTCACCCAAAGTGGATTAGATATGCAAAGGAGTCTATTGCTAAATCCTTTTATCCGCCAATGCCTGAACTGATTGTTTATGAAAATAAAATAAAATTGGTTTATCCTTCAATTCTTGAACCAATCATCATTAAGGGTGAATTCGATGGAAAAGGATTTACAATAACTGATGTTGAAGGCAATGAATCTATGTTCACAAAAGCACACCGAGATACACCATTATGGGGTCCGGTTGCGATTAGCCTACTCAAAGAAGGGGCGGTGGGCGGCGCAAGTGGCGCAAGTGGGGCATTTACATCAAGTGATGGAGGTTCTAATCAACCACTTCATTCTAAGACACAGCGAAAGCGACCACGCAAATTGAAACTCATTAAAGAAACAATCCTACGTGCGCCTTCTATTATTGGAGAAGATGAAGAAGGGGATGATGTAGCGGGTATAATGCAGCATACTCGACAAGCAATTACAGAAGATGATACCGCTAAAAAAACAGAATATCTGTTGGATAATGTAAAGGGATTGAATAAGAAAATGCTTGAAATGTTTTCAGGAGAGTATGGTATTGAAAGAACTGAGGATGGCAAAAAGTGGACTGTCAATGAAGCAATTGATGATGATATTATCGAAAGAAGCATCCGACATTCGCCCGATGCGGGGGCGTGGTCCGGCCTTCAAGCGGATATTACCGCCCCAAGAGGTCCAACAGCCTTGATTGAAGATAGTGGCACTACCTTTTACGATCCACGTGAAAATGAAGAAGTTGAAGAAATCCCCATGAAACATTTGCAGATTAAAGATACCGCTACTGGTGAAGAGGCCAGTATTGATATAAAAAACGGTGAAGCAACGTTAAGAATGCCACTAAAAACGCAACAGGAGATGGAAGATGAGCAAGAAGCCGAACCTGATGATAGATCGGAAGCGGAAGAAATCTAACCGTATCTGTTCATATAGGATTACACTTAGTCAGTAGGTTAATGGCGACCATTGTAGGGGTTCAAACAGCATCTTGGAGTGCTGACGGATCAGACTTCTTGCTCAAGTCACCAGGTAGTCAAGGCGAACTCTTTGTTGCTGGCTACGCATCTGTTGATATGGTGGATAAGCAGGGAGATAGAATCCCAACTGCTGCCCTAAAGAAAGCATTCTCTCAATTTATGGATAACAAAGCCTTCCGAAATGTTCAGTTGGCTCATTCAGGTATTCAAGTCGGTGAAGTGGTTGCAGACCATTCCGATTCCGAAGGCCGAGTATGGAAATCCGAAGTGGATGAACACGGCCTCTTTGTAGTCTGTAAGATTAGAAGTGATATTCAAAAGGCACTTGAAGTGCAAAAACAAATTCGCAATGGTGATTTGCGAGCATTCTCGATTGGAGGCCAAGCCTTATTCCGTGTGAGTAAAACCACACCTGAACTTGGAAACCATCGAGAGATAACCGATCTTGAATTGCATGAAATTACACTATGCAAGAAAGGGATTAACCCAGAAGCATCATACACAATACTAAAAATGGAAGATGATACCGTGAGCAATACTGAAACATTGAACGAAATAAAGGCCGGACTCAACGAAGTCTTAAAAGAACTGAATGATAAAGAAGATAAGAACTACAACTGTTCTGTCTGTAAATCGGATGATTGTTCCGGTTGCACTAAGAAATCGTCTTCAAATGCTGATGCTCTTGACTATATCACTACACTTGAGAAATTTGCTCATGAATCTGGTGTTGATTTGAACGCTGTCCGTGACCACTTTGGTTTAGAGAAGGCTTACCTTCTCGAACAAGGTCGTGGCGGCTACAATCATCGAGGTCAAGGAGATGAAGTAGGTTCTGGAGAAGATGCTTCCGAGCCATCTTATCCTTCTCTTCCCTCCCCTGGTGGAAACAAGCACGTCATTAAGTCTCCAAGTGTTCAAAACATGAACATGAATGCACCTTCTGGCAACAAAAATGTAATCAAGTCTTTGACTCCTGAAACATTAGAAAAAGGCTACCGAACTTACGCTGCCCTTCGTGATGAAGAAGCAGTAAAGGGTCTTGTTGAGAAAGAATGGCAAAACCGTTATCATGACGAAACAGCCAATGCAATTGAAATTCGCAAGCAAAACGATGTTGGAGTGCAACTAAACGCACTTCGAGAAGAGATCGGAATGCTCAAGAATGAAAACGCTGGACTTCAAAAGAGCGACATTTCACCGACAACCCCTTCAACTTCCATCCGTGTGCCAACTCATGATGAGTTCAACGCAATGGGAACAGACCTTGACGGTTGGAGAGCAGCAGAAATGCTTGCTCGACGTGCTTTGAGAGGCGAATAATACAAAAAATGGAGATGATGAATTTTGACACAAGGATATATTCGAACAATCGAAGACATGGAACGCCTTTACTACGGTGCGGGTGCTGGAACAAACGCATGGGCATATAGTGGATCTGACTTACTAAAAGCAGACAGCCCTCTTATGTCTTCAACTGCTGGAACTTACCAAGCGATATTTGGTCGCAAGGTCTGGTCACAGTTGAACCAAGAATTTAACGCCTTTTCTATCTTACCTAAGAAACCCTGGGAAAAGAGTGGATGGCGTGTCGTCACTGGAAAGCCTGATGATGCAGTAGGACTACCTGAAAACGGTGTGCTACCAGATTCAACCAAGCCAACATTTGCAGAAGTCAGCACAAAGCCAAAGACAGTGGCTTCTAAGTTCGACCTCAGCGAAACAGCAATGTTCCTTGCAGACAAGGATGATGGACTGGGCGATGCAAGAGCAGTTATCAAGATGGAAATGTCAAAATCCCACGCAGAATCAATTAACAAGATGCTGCTTCGAGATGTCGATACCGTCGCTGGAAACAACTTTGAATCCCTTGACCGAGCAACTTCATCTTCTTTTAGTGAACCTGCTTCTTTTGGTGATGTATCAGCACTTACCGATCACAATATGTATTCAATTACCCGCAACTCAACTGGTGCTAATGACTGGTTCGATGCAAACGTGGATGCTGGAACTGCTGGTGCTGAAAGGGCATTAACCCTGAACACCCTCGATGCAATGTTCCGCAGCACATGGGAACGTGGTGGTCAGCCAAAGGTTATCCTTACTGGCTACGACACTATTGAGAAGATTCAACAACTCTTACAACCTCAGCAAAGATTTACTGAGATGAAGAGAGTCACCCCATCCGTAAATGGTGTTCAAGGAATACCTGGTATGGAGGGCGGCTTTGTAGTTGCTACTTACAACGGAGTGCCAATCATCCCTGCAAAGGATGTTCATGCACCAACTGGTGGTCTATCTCGCATCTATATGCTCGATACTGATTATATGTATTTCTGCACAGCAAAACCAACTCTTTATCATGAATCTGGAATTGAAACTGGTGATCCTTTCGGTATTAACCGTCTTGGTCAAGTCGGACTCTTCCATACAATGGGCGAACTTTGGCAACTCTTTTATGGCGCACACGGAAAGATTCGTGACCTATCCGCCTGAAACTAAAACAAAAATGGAGATGATGAAATATGGCAAATGCAAATATAACTGGAAATGGAACTGTAATCCTTAACACCCCTCTTTGGGCGGGTGTTGGTGGTGCTACTGTTGTGAACAACGCTGGAAGTCTTTTGGATGGCGGCGATACTGATTGGCTACAAAGCCCTATTGGTTCAAATGCTGCAAGTGGAACTGTAAGTCTCGCTATTATTGATGTGACCTGCACAGGTGCAAACACAGCAACAGACTACGACTTGGCTTTGGCTACAAACGCTATCAGTGGAACTGAATTGATTGCTGTTCTCGGACACTACAATACTACTACTGCGGCAGGTCGAATGGCTGAGGCCGATCACACAGGAACTATACTAAAATTGGCTGCTGATGCAAACAGCCTTGCTGCTGACGTTTATCGAATTGTGTTCTTATACCGTTGAGGTGTTCCTTATGGGAATTAAAGTCCAATACGTGGGCGCAAGAGCATACTGTGAATTTTCACTAAATGGTGTCCTAACTGGATTCTCACGTGGAATGATTCGAGAATTACCAGAAGATTTTGTTAATTCGATGCTTAAACCAGGCATTGAGAATGGCGGGACAATGTGGAAAATTCTTGGCGATGATTCGAGCAAGGATAAAACCGATGCTATGAAAGCAACTATTGAACCAACAGTCGAAGAGATCGTGGAATCATCAGTTGAAGATACAGTCGATTATTCCTCTATGTCAAGGGCAAAATTGATGGCTCTATGCAAAGAAAAGGGAATCCCAGTAAAGAATACTTCAAAGAAAGTTGAACTTCTTGAACTTTTGAACGCATGAAAAGTGGCGATTTATTATGACGAATAATCGACAATCAACAACTGATGGTGAAAATTACCTCAGCCGTTGTCGTGTTAATCGTCATATAGTCACCTTAAATGGTCTAAATGCTCAATCCGAAACTGTTAGCCTGAATGGAAAGGTATCTAAAATAATAATTGATGCTTCCGATGCCAATTATGCTGTTGGTTCTGGGAATTTAGGAACATTAACAGCGACGATGGATATTGAAGATAATGCGGGTGCGGAGATAAATTACTTTGATGTAATCGGCCTTTTGAATTATTCAGGGTCGGGAACGGATCAAGTGGCACTACTCGAAGTCACGCCAGGTTCAAACAGGGGAACTGCTTCTTCAAAGAACTCACTTCATTTGTCCGTATCTGCACCAGCAGGTGTCACATCGGGCGGAACAATAATCAATGAACCTGCGGCTTGGAATGGCCTTGTATGCGGTAAAGTCCGGTTCACAGCCGGAGTCACACCCGCACCAAATCATATGGACCCAGAATCAGTAATAAGAATCATAATCTTCCTTGAATAAGCGCATAGCATGACAAGGGATATAAACAAAAACATAATGAGGAATAAATATGGGATTGACCATCACACAAGAAGGAAGAAATAACGTAAGTGGTTCACGACAGACTGTGACATTGAAAGTAGTGCCAGATGCAAGTTGGCTTGCAGTTGGCGAAGATTTAACACTTACTGATTGGGTTAAGACTATCGAAACCGTTTCACTTGATGGTGGCGCAACTGGGTATGTTTGGCAATATGATCGTGCAAACAACAAATTGCTTGCCTTTGAAGCGGGTGCAGACGCAGCAGCGTTAGATGCCGTCGCAAATGGAACAGACCTTTCAACTCACACCGTTTATATTTCCGTGACTGGCCGACGTGCATGAGGGGGATTACCCCATGCCTCGACTTGAATTAGGTGATATGGACCTTGACACTTCGCTTGAGATTAAAAAGCGAAGGAACTCAAGAATGTTCGAAATAGCAACAAATCAAGGCTCTATTGCTGAGGATCAATCTCCTTTCAGCAAAGACAATATGAAACGAGCAGCAAATAGTTTCGTCAAAGTCACTAATAAACAAGCACAGGATATTCAAAACATTGGCTCAGGAACACGCTGTATAGCGTGTGGGATGCTTCACTTTTGTTGGACCCCTGAATGTGCCATATGTGGAGAAGCAATGCACTATAATTTAGGAGGACACCACCAATGAAGGATTTTACGCCAAGCGATGATGAAAAGAAAAATAACCGCATATTCGATAGAATCATGGGCGATGGCGATAGTGATAAAGCGTGGAAGAACTACGAAGAAGCACGTCGAATGGACCGTGATGGACCAATCTCCGATGAAGAATGGGATGATATGTGGTCAAGACCACAACAAAAACGAGAAGCAGCAAAGGAACGCTGGCATGACAGGGGCGATGTGAACAGCGACCCCTATTCTCCCCACGATCCTAAAGAAAAGACTTGGACTCCAAGCCGACCCTCTCCTTTTGATGATCCCAAAGAAGATCGCAGCCGACCACCTTACGAATACCCATACCCTCCAGAAGTTCAGGATGAATCGCCAAGAGAGAGAACGCCTTTCAAACCAAGAACAGAACCTTCTCCTTATGATGAATCACCCAAAGATAGGCCACGTATGCCACCATACCCTCCAACAGATGATGATACCGACCCTTCTCTCAACAAGGCTCTCTTTGATACCGCCTTCGATTTGATAAAATTTGGTGATTGCCCAGTTTGTCTTGGCGACCCTGCCGAATGCCCATCCCCTAATGAACCGATGTCCGAATGCGGAACTCGAAGAAATGCAATCAAACACATGGTTAGAGGAAAGGGTGGCCGACCACCAATCACCCCTCGATGATTAAGGGGGAAAAGCGTTGCCAGAAATCTTCAATCCAGGACATAGGCCAAGTTCGCCATTGTTTCCCGAAGAGTTGGTTTATTGTAGCGTTGATGATATTGCTAATTTTTTACAACTCCCTTTACCAGACCCAGTAGCCCTTGCCGCTAATTCAACCATTGATGGATCGGACTTAAAATTGCCAATCACAGGTGCGAATTACAGGCGTTGGAAAATTGAATCTGGAACATCTATTACAGTATATGATGATGCAGACGCTTTAGGCAAGACATACACCGTATCGGGTATCGAGAGCGCAGGTAGCGGCAATATATCAGTAATAGTGCCTAAAGAAGCCAGTGAAGCATTCACAACGGCGGATAACGCCAACATACAAATTGAGAGCGCATTTACAAATAGTAAAGAGCGAGGACTTACCAAATCACAGGTTGAAACACTTATTCGTTCAAAACAAGATTATATCGACACAGTATGCCGTATGTCTTGGCGACCTCACATCGTTGCAGACGAATACTACAACTTTACTACATTCAAGCCATATCGAAGGAGATACTATACTGATTATGTCGGCGCAGTATATCTCCGTAATAGGTCAATTCAACGTATTCTCCGTTTGAGCGTTTGGCAAGGTGACAAATATCGAGAATTGGGTGCGTCAATTGCCAGATTAGAAGTTAAGTCGAATTTAATGACGGCATCGGATAAATTGTTCCTATGTCCTGGTGTGGCTCATACGGCTACCCTCGCAAGGGGTAAGACTTCAACTACGTGGGATGGTGATTTTGGGCATAAAACAACGGCACAAAACATAGCAAACCTCATCAACAAAGATACAGCAACAGCAAAGGGCGATATAGCCATTGGTTCTTTGACTGAGAATGGAAAACAATTGAATGTGAATAATGAGTTTTTAGTCACATCAAATAGCGATGAAGGAGATGGAATGATTGTTATTTCATCCATGCGTTCAACAGAAGAAGGCGAAGATACAACCTTTGCTATGACCAATCCAGATTCGCTTGTTTATTCATTAGTTCACGATCCAAGCAACGCAATAACAAATGTCAATAGTTCAACCTTTACAGTTGAAGATGCAAGCACTTTCACAGCCAAACAGGGATTGGTGTTTTTCACAGCAGATGGGGCAACACACATTTCTCGATGTAGCCGTGTTGGAAATGTATTCACATTTCTTGATGATTTGACTTCAACCTTCAATTCAAAAATAAAAATTGGAATCCCAAGTGCAGCATCAATTGTTGCAGGTGGAACTGGCTATACCGGCGCAACGGCTGTTGCGACCACAGGTGGAACGGGAACGGGATTGACCGTAAATACAGGAGATACGGCGGGGGTTATTGATAGCGTGACTCTTGCTACAAAAGGAACTGGATATACTGTTGGAGATACAATTACGATTACAGGGGGTGGAGGGAATGCCACCTTTACTATTGATGAAATCACAAGCAATTACACTATCAAACAATTGAGATTCAAAACCGATGCCATAGATGAAGCACGTCAAAAAGATTGGTGGTCTATGGAGGATAACGGGGCAATCATGTTCAATAATCAATATCCTTTCTATGAAAATCATTCAATCAAATTATCATACATATTTGGTGAACGGTATATGGAGAAAGTCATTAGTGAGGCTTGCATTAAATTGGTTTGCATGGATATTTACCTCACCGACGATTATACAGTTCTATTCCCAGAAGGAACAAGCAATCTCGATCTTAGTGCAAAGATGCAAAAGTTGGATGAAGAAGTTAAGCGTATGCTGATTCCTTATCAAGAAACCATTATTGTTGCGGGAATGGGTGGTTGAATGTTCACCTTTATGGAAGAATACTATGAGGCATTAGGCGAAGCCTACAAAGACTTAGGCCGTTCAACTAAAGCCGCATTAGAAGGCGAGAAAAAGTATCAAAACAATCTCAGGGTAATGGAAAAGGCTTTGGCCGAAGAAGATGAAATTTCGATGGATGATGAAGAGATAGAGGCGAATGTGAAAATACAGGTTGCATCAAGCCCTTATCGCAGAAAGGTTGATGATGATATAGACCGGCTAAAGAAGGTGATGATGGATGGCTAAAGACGCTTTAATCGCTATTCGGGATTTGTTGGAATCCGACTGGAATGTTTCACCAAAACCTTCTATTGAGGATATTGCCGTTTTGGATCGTGGAGAGGGTAAAAGAGGCCGACTTCAAGACCATGATATTATTAGATTATTCGAAACGGCGCATAATGAAGCACAGCCCGAATTACTGTTTGATTTTGTAAATATCAATGTAAATCTCACCATTGATGTTCGGACTGTTAAGAGCCGTGAACGATTAGCCGCACTTCGAGATGAGGTTCGGCGCATACTTCATAAGTATAGAAAGGGCAACAATAACGACTTTGATAGGGTCATTTTTAAGACAAGAACCGATTTGTCGGACCGTAGCAAGAGGTTCTTTCGATACACGATGCAAGCCGAAGTCATTACATTTGCCGATGCTTTAGAAACAATAATATGAGGAATGAAAAATGGTTGGAACGATATTTAAGGGCGATGTAGCAGAAGTCTCATGGGGCAAAGAAACAGGATTGGTAGCCGTTGGCGATGCTGGCGCAACAGGATTCACGCACACCTCCAAGTCAGGCAATACCAGTCTCATTACAATTGGTTCGGGAAATTATTGGCAAACAGGCGGGGTTCTTGAGATTCCAGACAACGCCCTTGTTGGTTGTATTATGAGAGTCACAGGTGGTGGCTCTTTTACCGCAGATGATCATGCAAATACAAAGCGAGTTTATTACATCATAGCAAATGATACTTCCGCCGGAACAATTACCGTTCAACCAGCATTAGTGACGGCGGCGGGTGCATCTGCCTATGGTGCTGCTACTGATTTATTGGTTCTCGATTCCACACGCTGCCCTACATTCGAGGGAATGACTTTATCTGCACAGAAAGTCAAGACCGATCAATTCTTTGGATTGTTAGATAACTTTTCCCTCCCTGAGCCTGAGATTGAGGTTCATAAGCAACATATTATCGGTATGGGTCGTGATGTCAATATATTGACAAGTGGCCGTGAAACCCTTGCTGGCGGCTCTTTTGTCGTTAATGCACATTCATTACGATGGATGAAATATGCACTTGGAGGTCATACTGCAAAGAGTCAAGGCGAATTCGTGACTCTTGGTGCGGCTGGTGCGGTGACAGATACCGAATTACCATTGAATATCGCAGCAGCAACTAAAGTCTATCAAGCGCAACAATATGGAACTGCCGATACTGATACTCTTAGTGCCGTTTCAACCGCCACATTAACAGGTGTAAGCAGCCTTCTTTCAGGAGATCATGTATTAGTTGGTGCAAAGACAAATACCTCAACAGATGCGGCAAACACCATAACAATTCTAACAGATGTTCCAAGTGATACTCATGCTTCGGTTGATGCTTCTAATGGTGGCGTATTCAAAACATTGAATGGTGCGGGTGCTGTCTTGTATGGCTTTTATACGGGCATTACGGCTCTTAACCTAACAGGTGCGGCAAACATTGATACTGGCGCATTAGAGAGAGCCATAGTTGCAGGGAATACCGTTTATCTCCTTGCCCCTCTTACTGCCGCAGTTGCACAAAGGGATGTTCGAATAAAACTCGGTTCAACAACCGCCGGAAAATTCGCCGCCGGAGATTATATCCAAATTATCGACAAAGATACTCATAACATTCCTGGTCAAGATACCACGTTGCCAACAGTATTCAAGAATGAAATTCGAAGAGTTATTGCAGTTGTTGGCGACTATGTGTATGTCGAAGAACCATTCTCCTTTGCACACGCTATTGGATCGGTAGGTGTTGAAAGACTTCAATACGCTTCAACCGATACAAGAGGTAGCCCAACAATTGACGCTACAACAAAAGCATTGTCATTCGGCGTCGAACATACTTTATTTGGCGCATCAACGCTACCGACCTTTATGATTGAACAATCATTCCGCAGCGATAATGCAACTCCTGGTTCAAACCAAATGCTACGTCTTTACAATGGATGCAAAGCAAATAGTATGACATTTACTGCAAATACTGAGGGTGAAGTAAAGTTGCAGGTGGATTATGAGGGTAGCCGACATTATACCGATACTTTGAGTTTATTTACCCCTCACCGTATGTTTGAAAATACAGCAAATACCGCCGTTGATAGAAAAGCAAGCGGTATTGCCGTTAATGGTGAAAAACCATACCTTTTCCAAGACTTGTCATTTGAAGTATTTGGGCGACCTGTTTTGAGAGCAACACAGGTTGAATTCTCTATCGCAAATGGTAATCAGGCACGACACTTTATTCGAGGATATGAAGGAAACACCACCGATGACGATCAAGTTCAATTGGGTGCTGTTCAAATGCCCCTCGACATTACAGAAGCAAAGCGTGACTATACATTCACCTTTAGTGCAATGATTGAAGATGATCAACTATGGGAACAAATTCGCACCCGTAAGCATCATCAAAATACCAATGATATTACCTTGACCATGAAAAAGCGTGGTAGTGATAGCACACGTGAAAATGCAACAATCACAATTGAGGACTATACTATCGTTAAGGCAGACCATAATATGCCCGAAGATAAAGGGGCGGTTATCGTGCAGGTTGAACTGGCGGTGCGCCACTTGAAGGTGACAGAAAACTCTCCTTATTTCATACTTTGATAATGAGGCTTTAATACAAAACAAAATAACGGTGATAATAATGCGACTAACAGGATTTGTAAATGTTGATGGAAAACGTGTGGCTTTGGATTGGCGAATAAATGGGGTTTCGGTATCATCTGGACCAGGTTTGTCTGCTGACGATGTTCGAGTTCACACCATGCTACCCGATTTGGCTTTGTCAGTAAATGGCGAACCTGCACCAATCAAAGAAGTTGAAACAAACCGATGGGATGCGCTAACTGTCACCGATCTCCGTGTGGAGTTGCAGAATAGAGATTTACTATTATCTGGTAAGAAGGCAGAATTGATTGCTCGCTTGCTCGAACATGATTCACCCGTTATTGAAGAAGTTGTTGAAGAAGAAGATATTGAAGGAGATGTAGTAAATGACGAATCCGAATAATCCCTTTGTCTTGAGCGTCACACCAAAACGCCATGAATTGGAAACCCCAGTTGGCGATTTGGTTATATTTGTAAAGCCCTTGTCATGGGTCGCACAGCAAGAAGCAATGTCTCAGTTCGTGTCTTTCAAAACAGGGGCAGATGGTGAAGTATCACCGAGTATTGATTTAGGCGGCTATTGGAGATATGTGTTCTCAAATTGTATTGTTAAGACTGAGCCTGAACTTTCAAAGAGCGATCTTCTTAATCTAACGCCAGAAGTCGGAGAGGTTGTAAAAACAGTTCTTCCCGACTTGAATGATATTATCACCCAATTTGCGGGTGGTGGCAGCCCTTTGGTTTAGAATACGAGGATCTTGTGGCGTTCCTCGATGAAGATTTGTCCGAAGAAGAACGGCCAAAACTCAATGTTCAACAAGCCACTATTCTCTCCTATCAGGCCATTACCTTTGGTCTTGGAACACATTTCAATTGCCCCCCTCATTCATGGGATAACCAATCACCAGACCGTGTGATGCTTGACTATATGATTATGCGAGCCGCCAATGAAAAGAAGGCCGAGATGATGGATCGTATGAAAAAACAGGCCGAAAGGCAAATGAAGCATGGAAGAGGCAATAAAGGGAAACCGCTACGCACTACAAGCGATGAAGAAGGTTCGGGGGATTTCTTTGAACGTCATAATCAAAAGGTGATGGAGGGATAAGATGGCAAACGAAATGGATAAGTTCTTAGCCGCCCAATCGAAGATGAATACGCTTGCTAAAAAGCAAGGCAAATCTGTCAATCTGTTAAACATCAAATATCGGTTGTTAAACAAAGCATTAGGTCCATTTTACAGATTAACTGTCGATGTTAAAAATGCTGCCGATACCGCTAAAGATGTATTTACAACATTAGGAGAAGCAACAGAAAAGTTGGGTAAAATCACATCTAAGGCATTGAAACCGATCACAGGCGTATTGAAAGCATTTAGTCAATTAAATACGATAATGATATTTATTTTGGGGGGGTATGCGTTGCTCGGCGTAGCCATATTCCTACTTACAAAGAAATTTGGGGGCGGTGAAGCCTCGCTTGCGTCATTCCAGCAGGTAATGGATGCCGGAAAAGGAGTCGTGGATGCTTTCATGGGGGCAATAGGGGCAGTTATTGAGGCAATAGGTGGGCTTGATTTTTCATCAGTTTCAGGTATGCTTATACCAATGTTGGAAACAGTATTTGTTTTTCTTGGAAACATAATCACACTTTATTTCACACTAATTGCCGCCATATTTACCGGAATTGCCGATATTGTGACTCGAATGGCTGAGGAAGGTATGCTTCAAAGAATAGTTGATGCTTTCGGTGTTTTCTTTGGCCTTGTAGGTGCATCTTTAGGCATTATTACAAGTGCATTAAGTGAAACTGGAATGACTATGGGAGGTATGATTTCTGGAATTCAAAATTTGATTTCTGGAATTGTCAGTTTCTTGTTCAATAGCGGTATTATTGAATTTGCAGTTCAAGTTATCGAATATGTAGCCTTCTTTGCAGGTATAGTTCTTGTTTTAGCAGCCTCAATTATTGCCATATTCATTAAGGTGTGGGGGATAATTGGTCCACCTTTAGTTCGGTTTGTATCGGCTGTATTTGCATTCTTAGAACCAATTATTCGCATTATATTGGGGATAATTGGTTTGATTATGGGTGCAATTATGGACCTTATTACGTGGCTTATGCCGTATATTTCAGTTGCGATTGATGTTATAATGGTTGTTCTTGAACCTATTTTGGAGGCGATTGCGTATATTTTAGATGGTGTTTCGGCGGCTTTAGAATGGGGTGGCGATATGATGGGTGGTGCTGCTGATTACTTAGGATTCGCTGACGGCGGCGTATCAAGCGGTCCATCGAGTGGTTATCCGGTCACATTACACGGAACAGAAGCGGTTGTTCCTTTACCAGATGGCCGTTCAATCCCAGTATCAATTAAAGGCGATGCCGGAGGCAATGGGGGTCAAACAAACAACATCAACATCAGCGTAAGCGGTGGAGGCGATGCAAAGGAGATCGCAAAAGCCGTGAGCGAAGAAGTAAGCAAGGTTATGAGAAACCGTTCAAGAGGCGGGAACTATACAAGAGGGGTGATGTGATTTGCCAAAGATTCAACTAATTAGAAGAGATAGCACCACCATTGAACTCGAAGCCACCAACATTGGTTTTTCGATTCAACGAAATGTCATGGTTCACCCACTTCCTTTGCTTGCTACACGTGCAGCACTTGATTTGAATATGCCATCCGTTGCGATAGTGATTGACGGCATCATCACCGACGATGATGAAGCAAAGGGTAGTTCGGCGGCTGAAATGACAATGGACTTATCATTAGCATTTGGGAACGCAGGGGCGACTTCATGGTATGCTTCTCTTGGCTCAAATCTATGGTCTGTAATCAGGGCAGAACTGGATGGGGGAATTATTAAATTTCAAACCAAAGGACAAGTTGATGCAAATTTGGGTGAAGCAATTGAACTGAGATTAAAGAACGGT
>Ga0115000_10001030_pt1 | contig 25335 bp, 13 predicted proteins | sample ArcticOcean_MG_C_6_FD_89690 | JGI IMG/M metagenome (GOLD analysis project Ga0115000, IMG submission 89690) | Marine microbial communities from western Arctic Ocean - ArcticOcean_MG_CB8_128 | ecosystem: Environmental > Aquatic > Marine > Oceanic | place: Arctic Ocean: Canada Basin | collected... | reverse complement strand
CGCCATCGCCACCGCCGGTGGCTCCGTGTTCGTGGACGTGTGAGACGTTTTACGGCGAGGGCCATCGCGAACGCGCCGAAGCGTGGTGCCACACCGAGCAGTGGTGGACCGGCTCGCAGGAGGCGCCGCACATTGAAGCGTGTATTGTGCCACCGGAGCGACTTGTGCCGCCCTCGCCGCCAGCGCCGCCCTCGTCACCCTCGCCGCCGTCGACGCCGCCACCCTCGCCCTCGCCGCCACTGCCGCCCACGACGCCACCGCCGCCGCCGCCCAGCACGCCGCCACTGCCTCCCTGGTGGCGTGCCGGTTTTAAAGACGAACGTCGACTTTCAGGTGCGCCAGTGCCTAGCTCACCTGAAAGTCGACGCAAAATGGAAGTGGAGTGGCTTTCCGTACAACCAGAGGTTGTGGCGGCTCCTGGTATTGACGACTCGGATGGGGTTGGGTACGAAATCCAATCGTGGGGCTCATCGGAAGTTTCGTTTCTGTCGTATGGATCCGTTCACTATCGTAATCTCGCACAGGCCGTCTCGTTGCCGTTTGAATCCGTTCCCTCGCCATCGCCGTCGCCGCCCAGTGTGTGCGTCGCAATACGCATCGAATCGCCGTCGCCGCCGTCGCCGCCGTCGACTAGTCGAGTTTACCAGGAGTATGCTGGCAGATACTGCTTTTGGGACGGTATCACCGTAACGGAAATGCACGATCTGTCGCCGGAGAAGAACCCGTATGACGTGGAGGGATGCAAACAACTGTGTGACAACGATGCGCGCACCGGCGGCAGGGACTACCCCATCTACCGAGCAGGTCGGCCCTGGCAGGATAGTGGTGGAACTGATTCGTGGACATGGGAGGGAGACGTGATAACCGTCACATTAGTGAAGTGCAACTCCTTCACCAGCTCCGGAACTTCTTGCTGGTTGCGCCACATGACGGATCCCGACACTTTCGACGCGGAAGATTGCGAAGAAAGATCCGGGAGGACATTTTACCAGATTCCACCAACCAGCGGCCGTCGGCTACACGCACCACTGGAATAGCGCGTAGAAGTTTTTTAGTTTTTTAATTTAACGAGTGTGATTCTTTTCACGACGCTTGTTGGCAACGAGTGGCCTTCGTAGCGGCAGGGGCGGCGGTGGCGGTAGCGGTGGAGGCGGCTGTGGAGGCGGCGGTGGAGGTCGCGGGGGCGGTGGCGGGGTCGGTGACGGCAACGGTGGGGCTGGAAATGGTGGCGGCTGCGGTGGAAAGGGGGGCTGCGGCAAGTATGGCTGGGGTGTGGGCCGCCACCCCGTCGGATACGGCGGAGAGGGCGAGGGCGGAAATGGGCGCGATGGCGGCGGCGATCGCACCATCAATACCGCGGTATTGGTTGTGCGATTGCTCAAGCGCACGGAGGCGGCGCTCGCGAATGTCGTCTTGGGCCCTCTCTGTTTTGGCGTCACGCGTCCCTTGGCGGCCAGCATGGCCGCCGGAAACGACGGGTGCCCATCGCGTGCAAGAAGAAAGCGCACGGCGACGGCCGTTCCACCTAGTATCAGAAGCAATACACAAAAAAAGAGACAGAAGCGACGACATCCGTTATTGGGAAGCGCCACACCATCGTCGTCGTCGTCTTCGTCGCCACTCGTGCCATTGGCCGTGAGGCAGGCATAGTTGCCACTCGCGCGTCGTGCGCCGATTTGAACAGTGGCCGGCTTCAGATGGAATCGTGCGAGGGCGCAGGGCGAGGGCGATACCAATGCCGTGCGTTCCTCATTCTTTGCACCGTGTCCAAAGGACCATCGAAACGCCGCTTGTGAAGCGGAGTGTGTTGGCATCTCGCAACACACAGTCTTGCGGCATGTGGCCTGCACACGCTTGCGATTTAGCGAGACTGCACTGTTCCCTCACAAATGGATTTCCACGCGCTGGGGCTCGATGCGACCATCGAAACAACGGCGCTGCACGATCCGCTCACGTGCAGCGAAGACTGCTGTCAGATGGTGACACGCACGGTTAGGACGCCCGCGGGCACCCGCGTGCCGCTTGTCTCCGTTGCTTCCACGACACTGGAAGCACACAAAGCACAATCAATCCCAGCAGACGCGGTGGGGCCGTTTTACGCCGACCCTCTCGACTCTTCCTCGACGGACGACATCTACGGAGATGACGCCTCCTTTGCGGCCGCGATTGCGGCCGAAGAGGCCTGCATCGTTGCGAATGAGGAGTGCGAACAGGTCACGCGCCTCTGCGTGCTGGCCGTGCACTCCACGGGAATCAAGCAAGACGACTGTGTGCTACAGGCCGTCCTCAAAGGCTTTGGTGACGGGGCTATTCCAACAGTGTGCTACGACGCCCTTTGGCACATTCCACCCTCTTGCAAGATTTCGGTCAAATCCTTCAAGGCACACGGCATCCACTACCGCGATCTGAGAGCTGGGGGCGAGCCTCCAAATCGCGAGATTCTCACCCTGATGCAACTGCTGCTGCGGCTCGCAAACAGTGGCGCCAGGCTCGTCATCCACAATGCCAAGACTACGATTCGTCTGCTCAAGCAGACGGCTGCGCAGCATGGATTTGGAAGTCAGTGGACCTTTCCTTTTCAGTACACGTGCATGACGACACCCTCGCGGCGCATTCTCAACCTGCCGGCCAGGGGGCCCAACCCCAAGGCCCTCGCGGTGCCCACGGAGCGCGACGTGTACCGCCACCTGTACAAGAAACCATACGACGAGGAGGAGCCGGACGCGACGTGCATCTCGGAGCTTGCGCGCACGTGCACGGTGACGCGAGACAATTTTGTAGCCGGGGTGGGACGCGGATGGTGGGCGTAGAGGGGTCTTCTTTAAAACCAAAAGAAGAGTACACACACACACACACACACACACGTGCCCTTTTGCGCTCACTCTTCGTCGCTGTCGCTGCGGTTGTCACCGTCGACCGGGTTGCCGGGATATCCGGCTTCGCCGCCCCTGCTTCCGTCGAGTGCATTGCCGGAATAGCCGGCTTCGCCGCCACTGCTTCCGTCGAGTGCATTGCCGGAATAGCCGGCTTCGCCGCCCCTGATTCCGCCATTCTGGTTTCGAATTCGGATCCAGCGCTGATGGCGGAAAGTGGTCGTCCACAAATCGTACACCTGCTCCGTGAAGACATTGCGCATGCTGACCAGCCGCAGCGATGAGTACCGCTCACCTTCTAAACTTTCCGCCCACACATTTTGGGAGTGGTAATCCCAGGTGGCCAGTTTGAGGCCGGAGATTTGAAACGCATCTTCAATCCCCCTTTTGGGAGTGACGCCGGGAATGTCACTCCCAAAAAGGCCCGCGTCGAGAAACTCTTGGCCCAACTGCCGTGGAATCTTCCACGAGAAGCGGACCCTCGTGCACGGCAAGTTAATATAGTAGAAAAATGGCAACACGTCGACGGAAAAACTTGCACTCCTCAGCCAGTCGGCGCACATGCCATCCAGTCGATGCTGTGACAACAGCTCGTATCGCCTGATCTGCTTGGAAACTGTCAGAAATTGCTTGTTGAATGCCATTGAGACATACTCGTGAACGTGCCGAATGTCCAGCGCGCCCTTGAGGAAAAACTGCAACTCCATGCGGCTCATTGGGCCTAGATCGGACGTGTTCGTGCTGGCGATTGGCGACGTCGGCTCCGGCGCCGATGGCCTCAGCATCAGCTCCAAGGCTGTCTGAAAAGGCGTCTCCCCCGGAGGCTCCTCTTCGTCGTCGTCGTCGCCGTCGGTGTCGATGGTCTTCGGAAGTCTCACTCCATTTTTCTCAATGGTCCTCTTCAGATGTTCCCACTCCAGTTTGGACAGCTCCACTGTGCCATCCCTATGCTTCTTGACGGCAGTGGACAGTTCAGTTTGCGATGACACAAGGCCCGTCTCCAGCACACGACGCAAGCGGTCGGACGATGCGGTCGGGGTTGTTTGTGTATTGGTATTGGCACGGATTGACATTGAAAAGCGCGTGTTGGCTCGTCGTGCTTTACAATCCAGTGGTTTTGGTTTATTCACACACGCCTCCTCATCGCACACGCACACGCACACGCACACACACACTACCGTCACACGCAGAATTAAAATCCTTGTGCTCTAGCACGACTTGAGCAGCAGGTCGAAGGTGTCCATGGGCTTGGCAAAGCTCAAGCAGCGGCCTATGACGCGCTCCGACGTCGGTGACGCAATCTTCACCGCGATCCGGCGAGGGTTGCCCTTGCTCCGCTTGGCTGCGCGGCCATTGTCCTTGTTATCCTCGTTGTAGAAGCACCACTCGAGCATGTCGCCTGGGAAGACGGGCGTCTTGGAGTTGTTGAGCATGGTCACCATGCCGCCAATGGCCAGGGTGAAGAACTCATCCGTCTGCGGGCCCACGCCGTCGTCAATAGGTCGGACCGTCTTGGATCGGCACACTCCGGCAAAGTAAAAGTTCTTGGCATCGTCATTGGTCAGGCACGCGCAGCAGCCGATGACGGGCGTCGCCGTCTCGGCGGCGACATAGTTGCGAAAGGTGGCGTTGCGCGCCTTGCGGCTGAGGCAGATCATGCCCGGTAGCACGGTGGCCCACTCGTGAAAGTGGGGCTTGAACTCGACGGTGGCGCCGCCCGCGGCGCCACCGTCCAGCTTCTCCGCCTCGACGGCCTCCGGAAGCTGCGCAAACTCGTACGAATCGACGAATGAGTTGATTACAACTTCGCCGATGCGCGACACTGGCTGGTAGCCTTCAAGCTCAGAGTGCCTCAGGCGCGAGTCTGCCGGCCCCTGCACCGACTGGAACTGCGAAAAGGCCATGGACGCATTCATGTTTGACATTGTCACAACGTGTAGTCAGTGACTCAAACGTACACGCGGCTGTGTGCTCGAGGGTTAGCGGGACTGTGTTAGTCACGCTCTTGTTACGTTGCGGACGAGCGAGGGTTTATCCAGCAGGCCCATCGGTCGCGCTTGAATGGTCATCTCTTAAAAAAAACGAGCCACGCGCGTGCGCGTCCACACACACACACAAACACACACACACACATACACGCACGCGCATGAACGCCGACGATGCATGTGTAGACTCTTGCACGGAGAGACGATTCTCGTGGTGCTGGTCTAGGGCGTTCCGGCGACAGCAGGAACGGCCTTTGGCTGCTGCTTGTTGATGGCTGTAATGGTCGCGTCCTCCACCGTCTTGACGTACCGCGGCACGACGCTGGTCGTGGATGGACCCCTGACGCCCGTGGGCGCTCCGTCAGAGTTCTTGACAACCGCCTTGGACTCCTTGTTCATAAAGCAGCGCCACATGCGATCCGGGTCCCACCAGTCAATTTGCACATTGATGTTGAGCGCCATAGAATTGGGCGCCGTGCGCACGCCAATGGCCGAGCCCGTGCCGGGCATGGACCCTCGCGACGCCGACGTGTCGAGCACGTTGCCAATGCACCAGCCGCCGACAATGTACTCGCCGCCGTTGACGCCGAGCCGCAGGCCCGTGCGCGACTGGTTGGGTACGCGCACAAACTCGTCGCGCGTCATCTTGTCGTTGCCGAGCACCTGCTTGCCATCGCGGCCAAAGCGCAGGCCCGAGTAGTTGATCATCTGCGACGAGGTGGCCAGCTGCACACGAAAGTTGCACAGACGCGCAGGCTCGATTCCCTTCATGGCAGCCTTTGCATTGGCGTCGAAGCCGACAATGGATGTGGAGTCTACGAGGTTGTCGCTGAACTCCGTGTCGCGCGCCGCGAGGTACTGTTCCAGAAAGTCGATGCCTGGCTGCTGGGGACTGCCGTTATTCGGCGCCACCTTGTCGAGAAAGTTGGCAATGGCACCAGTCGGAGGGGTGCCCCACCAGCAGTCGGCGACGATGACTACAAAGACCTTGTCGAGGGGCATGGTCTCCAGCGACGGGTCTCCGGTCCAGGAAGATCCAATCGCGGGCCCTTGAATCCTCACATTGAAGAGCTGACCATCTCGGCTCTGGAGCTGCTCGTTGCTCAGCGTGTCGCTCGGGTCGTCCGTGCCGAGCGAGAGCACGATGCCGTCGGGGCGCCAGTCGGTGAGGCCGCGCGACTCCATCAGCCGCTCGAGCAGTGCAAAGGCCAACTCGTCACCCGCGGTGCGCGAGACGTGAAAGGGGTCGACGCCCTTGCCCGTGGTGCTACCCGGAATGGTCTGGGGAGCAGCGCTCTGGGTGCCCATGAGCAGGCCGGTCTCCACACCCTTGCCGCGCAAAAAGGGTCCCTGGTCGCGCGCAAAGATGCCCTGCTCAATCTCTTTCACCTTGGCCGCCTCCGATCCCTCCATGCCCAGGCTCGTGCACAAGTCGGGCATGTTGAGCATGCTGGTGCCATCGAGCACGGAGCCAATGTCCGGTCCCACCAGGTCGACATTGTAGCCAGCGGTGGCAGCGGTGGTGCGCTGATCAGTGCGCGCCGCCGCGGCCGCTTTGAAGGAACGCATCATGCCCGACTTCCAGACCTCGTTGCCTCCCGATGGGTTGAACTGGCCCGGGATCGCCGTATCAAACGTCGTGCCGAGGTTGATGCCCTTGTTGCACAGCACATTGGTAAAGTAGCGCTGCAGGTACTCGAATGAGCACAGCTTTTGGAAGCGCTCCGTGCCCGGAATGCCGGGCGAGTAACCGCTGTTGATGGCCATCTGGAAGCCATAGTCGTAGTTAAGGCCCGCGCCCGCGTCCTCGTTGAAGCCGGTGCGCGGGTCGCCGGCGGAATTGTGCAGGCTGGCGGAATTTCCGACGCCCGCCTTTTCAGAGGAGCGGCGGCCGAGGATAAAGGCCAGCTTGGTGGCGCGCAGGTCGTCGGTCTCGGTGATCACATTTTGGAGCGTTGTAAGTTTAGCTTCGCCATCGGCACGGGGCGGGCGGCCGAGGCCCATCATGTTGCGCTCGCCACCGAGCGGGCAGAGCCTGCCAAGCAAGGCATGGGATCAGAGAGTCTCACAGGCACACTGGGGCGGACGAATGCACCTCGCATACGGTATCCCGATGTTTGACCCGCGGTTGTTGCGGGCGAAAAAGGGTGCGCCCGGGTTGACACCGGCGATGGGGTCGCCGACACTGGTCTGGGCGGGGGCAATCGAGCCGCCCAGCGCTGGAGGTGGCGCATTAGGCGTCTTGCTGCCCCCAATGAAGGGGTCGTTGCCGGTGGGTATGGACATGCTCATATCACCCCAATCCTCTTGACGTTGTACCGATACAGACACACGTATGCTAGCAAAGAGTTAGCGGCGAACCACTTATCAGCCTACAGTGAGTGCGCTTCAACCTGCGCCAGGCGCGCCGTTGCCAGATCAGGAACTCTCGACTCGTACGGCACATTTACGAGCTCTCCCAAGGGCACGAGCGTTTCCGCTTCGATTGCGAGCACTGCGCGCTCATACTTGCAATACTCGCAGACGACGATGCGGTTGGCGTAGTCACACCCAAGTTTATCGAGCGGAAGGTGCCCATTTTGAAGAAGCGCTGCGAGTAGCCGCGCCATGCGCACCCCCGCCAATTCGGTATACTTTGGCTGATTGAGGGTCACCGCCGGCGCAAGCAGGCGCAACCGACCCTTGGCAAAAACCCCGAGGTGCCCGGGAGCCTGTAGCAAGGGCGCCTGATCGACCATTGCCACCTCGGGAGTGTCGCTTACAATGCAGGTGCTGCACCAGCACGACGCATCGTCGCCTTGCTCCTCGAGCCAGCGCAAATCGTCGCCCTCGGAAACGGCGTGCTTCATTAGCCACTCACCCACGCGACACAGCGCATTATACCTGCAGCTGGCCCACGAGACGTCTTCGACAATGGCGGCGTTTTCCGGCGTTTCGTGACTCATGCGCTCGAATGCATCCTCAATATCTTGAACCGATGCCGAAATCCACCAATCGTCCTTGTGATTCGCCGAAGCCTTCATGGCGTCATTGAAGGCCCTCCGAGTCCGCAGCGCGCGCATTGCGCCGCCATGACCACGCCGTATCAGCCCACGCAGCCACGTTTTCATAATGTCGGCCTGGGCAGCCGACGTGTTTGTGCGCCGCTTGAGCTGACGCTCGGTGAGCCTTCGCTTGTCCAAAAAGTCGCGCAGCGCGCACGCCAAGGCGTCGCACTCGTCGCGCGCAACATCGAGCACGACGCGCTCCTCACGCACACACTCTTCTGCAAACCGATGGCACGATTCGATAATCTGACGGCGTTCCTCGAGGACACCGTCGTGCGAGTCCATGCTCAGTTCGGACACCTCCCACATTTTCGTGGCCACCGTCTGCACGAATGCGACCAACTTGGCCATGGCAATTGGTAAAATCGGAGCCAGACGTTCGGGCGCAACCGCGAGCGTCGTCTCGTGCAATTGGCGACAGAAGCTCACCAGCGCGCGTGAAACGCCCTCGGCCATGGACACGCGGGTATTTGGAAGCGGCCTCACCGGAAAGTGCACGGTTACAAGTGGCTGCTGCTTGGTCAGCAGCTGCGCTCCGTAGCGCTCGAGACGGGCACAGATGCGCTGGTACTTTTTCAAAATTTGGAGCTGCTCCTTTGCAAAGCAGACTCGAGAAAGCAAACCGTGCTCGGTCCAGGTTTGAGCGCGGACTTGCGTATGCGCAGCCTCAAGGACTGCTTGAATCCACACTGTGGATTGTGCATCCTCGGCGTCTGTGCTTTGGGAATCCTCTGCCATTTCCAAAGTGTCGCACTCTTTGGACCAAAACGGCAATGTGGGTGGGGACAGGGGCGCACAGCGAGTGAGCCCCATGGGGTGCGAAACGCGACAATGGGCACACGCGGTGGCTCTTTAGCGTGTTTGGCGCGCAGAGATGTAAACGCGCTCCAAGTGTCAGTATCTAGACGCACACTCCGCAAGAATTGCACACACACACCACACACACCACACACACACACGCGCGTGCTCGCATTACGCGTTGATCACGCTGGAGGCCTCGACTGCGTCAAAGTCGAATGCAAAGGGGGCGTACAGCGACCGCTGGGGGTCGGTCAAAAAGACGCGATCGGCAATCAAAAGAGCCTTGAGCGTCTTCTGGGTGCGGGCCAGCTCCTCGGCGTAGCCAAAGTACCCTCCGGCCCACCGCTCCTCGGGACCGACGATGGCCCTGACGCCCTGGGCTAGGCTCGTCGCCTGCAGCAATGCCGCGTCAGCCTCGGCTTCGGGATTACGGTCGGGAATCCGCGGCGGTCCAGGGGCACGTTGCGCGTCGGTGCTCTCCAGCCACTGACGCGGCGTGGGCGGGAGCGCGTCGAGGTAGTAGCACATGCCACTGCCCGCGGGCGGGCCGCCCGTGGACCGCACGCGAATCATGGTGGCCACGTGTCGACGGTATTGTCCCTTCCAGCCATGCAGCTCGCGCGCATTGATCTCGTCGACGTTGCCATCGTTGCACGCCTCGGGGTCGTCGATGCCAATACCACGCAGCCGCTCCCGATACTCGTTGGTGCTCATTCCATTGTCCGTGTAAGGCACGAGGCGCAGCTCGGCATTGAGGTGTGCGAGCTGCTCGCGCGCTTCCGTGGCCTGTGCCTCGGGGTCTTCATTCAACAACCACCACTCGGGGTGGAGCAAGTAGGCGCGCACGTGCGCGACGGCGTGTTGCTGCTCCTTTTGCTTGCCCGCCTCGTCGCGCACCGCCTGCTCCATGTTGGCATGGTAGGATTGCACAATCGCCAGCTGCGCCTCCAGCTGGGCAATCACGCCATTCCATTGCACAGCGGCCTCCTTGCCCCGCTGCTCGGCAATCTCGAGCATCCACGCCTTGGACTCCTCGGGTGTCCTTGTTTTTGCGCGCAGCTTCTCAGTCAACCAGTCCAGCGCTTGGTCGGCATCCTCCAGTGGATCCCCCTTGAGGTCCTTGGTGTCCCCGAGCACGGCCGGCGATAGCTTGAGTGTCTTCGGAATCAAAAAGACGGGTGACCGGCCAATAAAAGGCTCGGGCGGAGAGAATGGGAGCGAAGGCGGCTGCGCCTCGATTAGTAGTGGAATAGTTGGATTCTCGGCCTCCACCGCGAGGACCTCGTTGACAATGTCTGCAAACACGTCGCCCTCCTCCGCAAGCTCCCGGAGCGCCCTTTCCAGGCCACCTTCTTGGTAGCCATCAAACACTGGACTGGCGTCGCGCTGCAACTCGCCGACGATTAACATCTCTGCCCCGGCAACCTCGAGAGACTCAAAGATGTTGTGTTCACGAGCCTCCAACTCGGCGCGTTCTCTTGCGCGCTGCAACTGTGCGCCGATTTGAAACTCGGCAACCGGATCCGTCTCGACGACTGGCACCAAGGGCACACCAAAGAGATCCTCGACCACTTCATCGTCCACATCCGCCATTTCTGCGTCATTGTCAACGGGGGTGGGAGCGCCGTCGGCTTGGACGCGCGCGATGCGTGCGTCTTGCTGTGCCCTTGAGCGCATCACATTGAGCTTGTCGTAGAGCTTCAGGACGGCATCCTCGCCTTTTGCTGTGCAGCGTTGCATGACCTCACCCATTAGATTCAGCGTCTTGGAACGCGCGCGCATCCCCACGAGGTTTTCTTGGACCTGATTCAGAATGGCACTGAGCTCGTTTCGGGTCTTGTCGTCTTCGGGCGCATTGTTGAGCTTGTCGCGGTCGGCCTTGAGTCTGGTTTCGGTGACGGTGAGTGCCCCGGTTGCGGATTGCATCCGGATCGATGCAATCGACATGGCCTTTAGTCGCCTCTTCACTGCCACCATCTTGTACGCACGCTTTCTGTCTGCATTCATCTGGTTGATACGATCGACCTGGGCCCCTTGCCGCTCTTCGGTGAGCGCTTCGACCACCCGGAAGGCACGGACGAGCGTATCTGACACGGTCTCCTCGGGTTCGGGCTCGTCCTCTCGTCCTGGAAGGACAACCTTCACCTCCCGGTATGTTTCCTGAAGATTTGTCAAGCGCTCCCGCATCGCGCGGATTTCGGAACCCCACGCCTCGCGGTCTGCGTCGTTCAATCCCCCAGCGAGAAGGTCACCCAAGTGAGTACTCAATGCGTGCCGCGGCGCACTTGCGGTGGCGAAAAAGATGCGCGAAAAGGCGTCGGCCGTGGTCTGCACAAGACGGATGTCTTTCACTTCGGCGTCCCATGCCCTACCGAGTACATCGTCCTTGCCAAACAGGAGGACTTGGTTGTCGTACAGGAATGATTTTTGTTGATCGAGGAGCTGCTTGACAATTATGAGCTCGCGCGCATACTGGAATAGCTCGAATTTGCCGTCGGTGACGCTGGACAAGCCAAAGAGCATACTCGTGGACGAAATATCGCGTCCCCCGCGCTCACCCAGCGGCTTTTGAAGAAATTCGAGAGAGACGTAGTGCACCGCCGTTTTCACGTCTGCAAACGTGAGCCCGCCCACTTCCCCTGCCTCGTCCGATCCAACATACCTGGGATTGACCCACTCGCTCATGGCCTTTTGGATTACCTCAAGACGCCCTTCGTAGATGTATTCGGCCCACGCGTCAAGGAAGAGGTAGAGTGCCGGGTGCATTGCGTGGCTGAGCGGGTGTCTATCGGGGTCGTTTTCTCCCAGAACGAACATCATGGAATCGACGAGTGTATTTCCGTCTGCCTGTAGCCGCAACAGCTGTGGATCGATGACCTTGTAGCGGTCGTCAAAACCGGGATCGTTCTTGTGAAGCGCCACGGCCCTTGTACGAATCTGGTCCCACACCGCTTCGTTTTGGCCCAGCTTTGTGAGCAACGCGAAGACGGTCACACCGGCCCTGCGGGTCATCGCGTTCACGCGCGCATCCGTTGGCCACTCCGATACGGGCATGGCGCACAAGTCCTTTAGAAACGGCAACGGCCTGTCGCCACTCATTTGGAGAATGCGCTCGTTTTCCAGACGCGTGTTGGCGTCGCCCGTGAGCACACGATGTGTCTGCTCAAGCCACCGAGTGTACTCGCGCACCTTGCGCAATTGGTCGAGCGTGTTGACGAGGAGTATCACCAGCGGCAGTCGCGTGTGTAACTCCTTGAGTTGGTTTGTATGAAAGGTGCACTTGTTGGGATCGTCGGGATTGTTGTCGCACAGAGTCTGAACTGTGAGCTCTGCCTGCTTGGCTCGCTCAAACTCTGGCAACTCCGAAATGTCTTGGTTGGGTTGGAGATAGCTAAAGAGTCGCATGCCCTGCTTCTCGAGTTCCTCCTTGGGAATCTGTGGAATCTCCCCGTCGGCGCGGTATAGTTCTCCGGCGTCGGATGGGGTCTGATGCCCGAGCTTGGCCAAGCCCCAGCATAGCCGAAGCGAGTCGGTACGTAGCGCATTGACACGGCTCTCAATCTCCCCATTCAGAACCGAGGCGTCGTGCAATTTGTTGCGCACCTGCTCGTAGTCCCTGTACATGCATTCCCAGTCGCGCACTTTGCTCTTGAAGCGCTCCAATTCGGAAGCGGTGCCCCCCGCGCGGGTGGTGGTTTGGCGCCCACCAAAGCGCAAGCGGTCTGCAAACCACGATTCGCGCGTGCGCTTTTGGGGTCGCGTTGCGAGCTTCACGCTCTCGTCGTCTTCCATACCGGGCCACGTCCCATCGTGCGTCTCCCAATGACCAGCAGGGTCGTTTCGGGCAGGGTATACGTAGTCCGTGTTCAGAGCGAGGTAGCGCACCCCACTGCTGCGCTCCACTTTTAAGAAGCGGTCCTTGTGCTCCCAGTACACCGGGTAGTCCTTGAAAAAGTCGGTCCACTCCTTGTCGCATGCGACAACGGCCTGTTTGAAGTCGTCATAATCGAGCGCGACCACGTACAGCGGTGCGACGAGCGTCTGTGACCATCCGCCCTCTCGGCGCGTCTCTTCGTAGCCCTGTATCCGGGTGGATGGGAGTGCCTCGGGCGCGTCGGTGGAAGGCGTGAGCGCCTTGTTGCGAAGCTCGTCGGTCGCATACGCGTAGAACGCTGCCTGGTCCTCTGGGAGCGCCTTGCCCACCTCGGGCGATTCGCGGTTGCGCTCGGCCTCATGTAGCCGATGCACCCTGTCCCAGACGGCGCGACGTGCCGGAAGAGAGAGTCGCGTCGGGTAGAGCGGTAGGCACGGCACGCGCAGGTCGTGTCGGTGCGGCAAGGACTGCACAATCGTCTTTGCAACGGCAGCCGCCGATCCACCGGGTAGACGAGGAGGATAGGACGCATCAAAAACGACACTCTGCACATTATTTTCGGTCACGGCCGATCCGAGTACCAGCTTGGTGGGCGTGAGGTGGCTCGGAAGGGCTCCGGGGTAGTTTGACTTGAGGGCCTTTGCCAACTCGGCGTGTAGCGAGGGTGCGTTGTTGGGTTCCGGGTTGGCTTCGGCAGTATCAAGTCGGCGCAGCTGGTCGGTTGGAAACAGCGACCGTCGCGCTCCTTCTACGGGTAGGGGTGGCAGATGGTCGTAAATCGCACGACCAACCTCGGGATTTGGAACCGGTTGTCCGGCAACAAAGTTTTTGGCCCAGATGGACGACGCACTCTTTCCAGCGACGGCATCTTGGTAGGGTGCCGCGTCTTCGTACCGAAACCGGAGCCGCATCGTTGTCTGCTCGTCGTGCCACCACTGCGGTGGTCCTGCACGAGTCGTAAAGCCTGGGTTGGCCGCTTCCGGTGCACCCTGTGGACGCGTGTAGACGTAGTCGTGCACGCCTCGTGCCAGGGCCAGGTCGGCAATCTCAAACACGCCCGCCTCCATGGGAATGGGTAAAAAGGTGTCGAGACCACCCTGACGGGTATCGACGCCAGTGTCGATGCGGCACGAGTAGTAGACACCGCCCGGCTGTTGCAGGCCCTTGTCGTGCGAGGTTTCGAGTGGGCGAAGCGCGCCCTGTTCGTCTTTGCAATGGTAGGCGAGCGCGTCGGCATTCTCGGCCATGTAGCGCGCCATCGCGCCACGAATGGTAGTGGGCGCCAGGTGCTTAAAGGCGTCGCTGTCGAGCGCGTCGCGCCAGGCGCGCCGCGCATCATCGCCAACGGTGCCGGGAAGGCCCCTACCCTTGGCATCGTGATTCATTTTTGTGATAAACTCGCGAAACTGTGCGTCTCCGCGACGACCCGCATCAAGAAACTTTTGGTTTCCCTGGGACCACGCCGCCGCAAAGTCATTGGATTGGGTCGTCTCTTTGTTGAGAAGGAGATTGGCTTGCGGGATCCGAGCGCGCATGTCGCCAGGCATGGACAGGACAACTTCTGGGTAGTGCTGAAGCAGGCGGATGCGCACATTCTCGTTGAGCGTGGGGGGAGGGTGCCCCGTGCGCCCGTGTGGCCCCGGCAAGGCAACCGCCGCATTCTCGACTATGGACCTGTTTGCCCGGTCGCGTCCCTCGATGGTAAAGTTGAGATACCGCGGCAGCTGTGGAGCTGGGTCTTTTTTTCCGAGGGCCTGCAAATCGCTCTTAGTCCGAAAGGCACCGCCCTCGCTCGGAAAGGTGGCCACGCCACGCAGAGGTTGCGGCTCCCACATGAGCTGGCGGTAGACCTCCGAGTACGACTTGTTGGGACCGGTGTCGCCCGGTCCCTGCATCCCGGCATCGCGCACGCGCACATCGCCAATCGACGCCGTGATCGACGTTCCGCTTTGCCCCTTGCACTCTTCGGCCACCTTGTCGCCATTTGCAAAGTACAATGGTAGGCCCTTAAAGGACTGTGCGAGGCGTGCGTCTGCAAACGCGGGGGCGTCCGACGCAAGAAGGGCACCAGCATAGGTTTCCGGATTACCGTCGCCCCACGAATCGTAGCCGCGCACACCGAGTTGCAAGACGTCACGAGTGGTATCGGCGTCGCCATAAAATGTGTTTGCGTAGATCTCCGCGTCGCTGAGCGCAAAGGCGGTAGTCCAGCACACCTCGCCGTCTGAGTCGACGCTGTAGCACTTTACGAGTGTTTGATCCTGGAGGGTCACATCGACGACTCGTACACCCATGAGCGTCTTGGGAAGCTTGTCCTTGAAAAACCGCATGCGTGGCAGTGCCCTGATCCGTGCCAATGTCCAGTTGCGTGTCAGGTCATCCATGCTCTCGACGGCCACCTTGGGCTTGGCCGCTCCGGCATTCCCCTTGGTCAGCGTGACGCCATCAAATCCAAGCGTTCCGCGCGTCAACAGTGGAATGGCCGCCCCCGTCTCGTTCATACCGACGCGCCTCTCTGGCTTCGGCTTGTTGGGAATGGGCTTGGCAAACTCCTCATTGTGCAGATAGGGCGTCATGCTCGGTGTGTCAAACATCTGGTCATTCTTGAGATACCGAGAGTACATCCATTCCCAGTGCTGCTCGTTGAGACGCACCGATAGGATCTGCAGCCGAGTCGATTTTGTAGCCGCCTTGGTGGCGCGCACGCGTGCGCGAAGAATGGGCTTGCCCGCTCTATCGCGCAGGATGCGCGAGCCTGTGCCACTGCGCGCGCGTGCATACTTTAGCCTTTGCAGCGCTGGGTCGACTGGTGCCTGCTTGGCGACGCCGGGGTTGTCCGGGTCCTCGACCGGGTTACCGAACACGTCGCGTTCGATTTGGTACGCCCCGCCGCGAAACTCTTGCCCGCCACCATTCTCCTGCAGCGGCGCGAGAAAGCCAACGTTGCGACCTGTCCTTTTGGAAGTGCCAAGCTCCGTATTGGTCTTTGGCCGTCGCAGGGGGCGGATTTTCTGTCTTGTTCCTAGATCACCCGCGTCTTTGATCAGTTGAAGCAGATCCTCGAAGGACAGGTCACTCTTCCACACTTGCTGTTGACCAGTAGTAAACGCCACCCCCGAGAGGTATTCCCACAAGATGTTGCCCCCCTCGCGCTCAAAACCATTGGTCAGAGCCCTGCCAGTATCCCTGGGACCAATGAAAGGATCCAAGTCTTCGTTCCAGTCGGGGTTGCGCGCAAACTGTAGTGGGTCAGTCGCACGCTTCTGGAGGAGCTCATCGATCCAGATCACCCACAACTTGCGCGTTTCAAGCAACGTTCCGGCAAACTTTACGACGTCCTCGTGAATCGCGGCATTGCGCGCACTGATTCGCTGTGCCTCTTGGAACACGGCGCTGCGACCGGCGATAATATTCGCGTCAATACCGCTCCCGTCGTCTTCGGTGGCAAAGAGTTCGTTCACGTCCCTTTGTAACAGTTCATCGGTATAGTCGTCCTCCTCAGCGTCAGAGGCCATGGCGGTCTGACTCTGAATATTCACAAGCCACAAGCCGCAAGGTGACACATTCCATAGACCGACGGTTAGGGCTAATTAGGCAGACTTCGAGGACGTGTGAGAGATGACCTGGTGAACGCGTGCGTGGCGCGAATGGCGAGATTTTTCCCGTGTCAATTGTATGGCTGGCCGCGGCGGTGGCTGCCTCATTTCCACCGAGTAGCTGTGTAGAATGTTGAAAACCCTCCTTGCGGAGTGTGTAGTGTGTGTGTCTAAGAAGAAAAATGAGAGGATCGCCCGGAATCAATATTCAAGCGTGCGCCGAATGCGGCACTTGCAAGCATGTCGATGGGATTGATCACCAAATCGAACCTGGTGAATTAATCATGGTTCAGCACTTCTATAAAACTGGCATGGGTTCCAAGATATTCATCGAACGTAATTCGCTTTGCTGCGTCAGTCCGACGCTGGCAAAGACCATTCTAGGCGGGTGCACGTCGGGTGGTTGGCCTATCTCGATGAGCAAGCTGGGCCATGCCCAGTACGCAGTGGCACTGGCCATCCTCGAGAAACTGCTCAACGATCGACCGGTGCACGAAATTCACAAGAGTTTCCGTTTGGGTTAGGATATGCTCGGGTTTTTACGTGAGCGTGCACGATTCTTGCGACAAGTGTGTGTGTGTGTATTTTGCACAAGAATATATACATGGCCTCCTCTTCACGTGACGAGTCTGATTCGCGCGGGAACTGCGTTAGTTGGGCCTAAAGCAATGGCGACGAACGTGTCCAGTTGGAAGGATACAGCGGTCCGAGGGCACTGTGGACCAACCACCGAGATCGGTGACTGCTCTGCTGGTACGTCTGGCAGCTTTGGGGGGTGGGATTGGTCCTCCTGGAGCAAGGCCGCGCACTGGTGCTTGCAGAGGTGTGCTCGGTGTGCTCGATGCCAGTTCATCAGCGTATCACTCACCGAGAGGGATTGCAGCTGGTTTGCGTCATGCAGCAAGCTCCACGATTCGCCGCGCACTTTCCGCTCAGGCCTCGCCTTGCCGAAGCCGAGTGAGGCGCTGCAGTTCCACACCGGTCTCTCATTCAACTCTTCTGGCATGCGGCTCGCTGGGCCGCGTTCGTCCTGCTATGTCGCGCTGGGGCTACTCTCCGCTCCAACGCATCAGCAATATCGCTCCGAAGCTAGGCAAACCTGGCTCCGCGCGCCAAACGTGGGCCAGAGCGTGCATGTGCACTTCGTTATACGTGCTGGAGACCTGACAGACACGCAGCTTACGGCTGCTCGGAGCGAGAACCGTGAGTACCGCGACATGCTGATGCTGCAGGTAGGCACTGGTGGTGCGAGCGGCCCGGTGGGAGAAAGTCCACCCGGCACGCCGCGCCAGCAGTTTCTCCGCGGGCGCATCGTCGCGTTGTACGGCTGGCTGAAACGCGCGGTCGCCATGTACCCCGACGCCGCATTCATCTCAACTGGAGAGGACGACGTATACGTCATCACGGCACGCTGGGAGGAACAACTGCGATTCGTGGCAGCCGGTACGGTAGGCCTCTCACAAGCGCATGCAAAGCATGCCATCCGCGATGCTGGCGTGATCCACGGCCTAATGTACTTTGCCTCGATGGACAGCAACACATACACCACTAGTATGACTGGGTACGCCCCGCCAAAGCCAGATGGCAAACATACCGAAGGGCGCTGCTACAACAAGCCGCGCGGTGCGCCCCGCAACGAGGTTGCTGCCGACTGCCATGGACCCTTTCCCTTTCCTGCGGGCCTCCTGTCCTCGATGAGCGCTGGACTGGCGGTGAGCTTAGTCGGTTCCGCCGGTGTCGCGGCCGACGTTGCGCAGCTTGCGAAGTTGGACGACGAAGGAAAGGCAGCGCGCGACTACCTCACCGGAAGCCAGGACTCGTGGCTAGGCTACGCCCTGCACCGCTATATTCCCGATTCTGAGCTGACTTTTGTGATGGCAGAGGAGGGCAACTGGTTTCATGGGAAGCAAGGATGGGCCTTTTCCGCCCCCGAGAAAGCTCCCGCGACCACGTTCGTCTTTCATCACGGGGACCACCTGCGGGTGCACCGCTTGGTCCAGCTAACCAACGAGGTGCCCTCTCCACAGCTCCGGTGCGACAGTGGGCTCGGCGAAGCGAGTGTATTGGCACCGCAGGAAAAGATGTTCAGCCATGTGTCGGCCGGCTTCAAGCATTACCGAGCAAATGTTGGTCATCGTACTGGCCATTTCTGCTACCTGTTTGAGATGCGCGACTCTTCTAACTGATGCGAGCACTCGGTATCCTGAAACCACCCACACCTTTTCTGACCGAGTCCCCATGCCCATGTCGGGGCTTGACAGGTACTGAATTGAGAGTGTTATGATTAAGCTCTAAATACCCTCGCCAGTACGGTGCGTGGGTTGCGGAAGACGAAGAGCAGTCGCGCGACTTTTGGATCGGCTCTTCCGTGCTTGCACATTCGGCACTGTGGTGTGCCCGAGGCCAGCAGATGTGCCCGCAGGAGGGCTGTGTATGTTGTTCTTCTTTTTTAAACAAGCACTCACTCAAACAAAGTACGGGATCACCATGCTGATCTCAGCGCGGCACATTGGGCACGATTTGATCGCCTTGTTCGAAGCGCAACCGTTGCACAGGCAGCAGTGCCCGCACGGAACGCAGACTCTCGATTTATTCTCCTCCAGGCAAACGACGCAGAGTTTGGAGTCGTCGTCGTCCTTGGGTGGCGTAACTGTAGCAGATCCGCGTCCGCCGCGTCCACCGCGGCCACCGCGTCCGCCGCGGCCTCCGCGACGAACCACGGTTGGTGCCGGCACTGAGATCCGAAGCCGCTCCATTAGGTCCACTTGCGCCACTCGCACGCGTTCTGCTTCCTCTACATGTGCGCGCTCGGCCGCCTCCCGTGCCGCCTCTACTCTTGCGGCGGTGGCCGCTGCTTCGGACGCCTGCTTCTTTGCCAACACGGCCGCAAACCTGGCCGCATCCTCGCGCTCGCGCTCCTCCTTTTTGGACTTGGCAACGCGGCGCTGCTCCTCGGCATGGGCCGCCGCAGTTGCCGCCTTCTTGGACGCGAGCGTCCTTGCAGCGGCTTCGGAGGCCGCTCGCATCTTTTGTGCCTGTTCGGCCTGTTCCTTTTTACGAACTCGCTTTGCGTCGGCCTTCTTCTTGGCCTTGCGCTCTTGATTCCGTCGTGATTCAGCCTCCTCGAGCAGAAGCTTTTCGGCGGCCTGGTTTGCCTTTTTCTCGTTTTCGAAATGAACGTCCGCCTTGTCCAGTTCTCGCGTTGTAAGGATGCAAAGACGTTTGTGGTGCAGGTCCACGAGACAGTCGCCGTATGAATCACTCTTAAGGCAAGTCAGTCGGTCAACGCGGCCGTCATCCAACGTGACCTCCGAGTAGATTGAGGAGGCAAAGGCGCACGCAACTGAAGGGTGAGTCAACCTTGGAACGTCGTGGGGCACAATCTCGCGTCCATATTCGTTCACAGCGTATGTGAAGCCAATGTCCCACTTGTCGACCAGCCCGTTTTCTCGCGCAGATTCAATCCAGTCCACGACGCGCTTCCAGTTGGGATCAAACTTTGCAAGCTCCGACTGTAAAGCTCGCCCGACAATGCTCGTCCGAGTCGCTGGCCGTTCTTCATCAACGTGCGTTGGCCACACTGACCCGAGGACCCAGCTCGTTCGACGCCCGTCCGAGGACATCGAAGTTGCATTGAAGATGCGATTCGTACCCAACGGAGGCTGTTTACGCACCTCCGAAGACCACCACGGTGGGATGGTGTGAATTGACGGCTTGAGCTTCTTGCCCTTGTCGCCTCGTTCAAAGGCGGCCAGGGCCGCCTCGAGCGCCGATTCATTCGTCGCACGCTTAAATACACCGAGCGAGACGTGGATTCTGCGACGCCACTGCGCTTGGATGACGGTGGCGGCGATGGTTTGCGCTTCTTGCTGCAGCAATTTCAATTGCTGCGCTTTCAGGACCTCGGCCCGCTTCGAGAGCAAGCACTCGCGCTTCTCCGGAACCGTCTGCTTCTTTGGGACAATATGCAATCGATTTGAAAACGATCCCGTTGCGATTTCGGAGTTGAGCTTGGCCATCATCTCGATTTTAGAAAAATGGTGCGTGAGCAGCTCGGCCAGCCACGTTCCCTTGAACCAGCTCAACAGCTCGCTGTTTGGCACACCTTCACGGAGCGGCGGCGGGTTGGCATCGAACCACGACCTCTTAATATTGGCAGTCATGGTGAAGACCGTACCAACCGTCAGTGCATTCGTCGTCATAATCACCTCCGAAGCCACAAACGGCACGCTATTCTTATCGAGCAGTGTCGGCTTGGACACCCCGACGCGCCACTTGGAGACCCACCCTCGCTCGATTGCCTTTAAACACGCGCTGCCCAGTGGTCCCCCCTTGGCATCGTCACTAAACGTCAAGTTGAGTGTGTGGAACGTGGCGTCCATTTCCATTGCCACGTCTGTAATCGAGCTTAGGAACGCATTGCTCGACTTGGCCTGTTCGTAGGTGCTCTTTGGGCACCAACCCTCGCGTCCCAGTTCGTCATTCGGGGCGCCACTCGCCAGGTTTGCAAAGGATATGCGTGGATGCTCATTTCCGCGCATCGCGTGTGCATTGAAAAATCGCATCCATTCCAAGCCAATGTGCGTCTCGACCAGTCCATGCTCAGGCAGTAGATTGAAATGGATCACCAGAACTTCTCCTTGGTCTTCTGATTTGACTTGATGGGCGGCACGCACTGTAATGTTCATGGCACCCGCAATCCAGCTGGCGCGTTCGTCCTTGCGCAGTGCAAACCACTCATTTATCATCGGTTCGACAATCAGCCAACCGTGATAGGCAGGAGATCGGGCCATGAATACCACTTTGAAGGCCGGCATCGACTTGGGAACGTCCTTGAAAAAGTTGTAGACCTTTTCAGACGCATCGCGCAGATCGTCCGTGTTGCAAGGGTGAATCTCTCGAAGACGGTGTGCGCAGTAGGCTTCGATTCCACTGACGGGCGTCATCCAACGAAGAAAAACCACACGTTTGTATTTGTCGCACGGCAAGTGATTGTGCTCTTCTGCAATGTGCTCCCATGCCCGCTGTCCATTCTTGGCCATGGATTTCCACTCCTGATCCATGCGGACCTTGCACAGCACGTGTATTGCGAGGTCTTCGGGTGATCCACGTGTGGCTTTAAAGCTGCGCTGTGCGAGCTCAATCTTTTCCTTTTGACATTCTCCAACGAGCGCTTCGCAAATGCTGCGCACCTCGTCGGCGCACCGTTCGTCTTCTGGATTGGTGTCCAACACCAATGCTTTGAGCTCGGTTACACGGCGTTGGTGAAAGGCTCCGATTCCAGTTAGGTGAAGTCCACCATGCACCTTGTCCTCTCTGAAAATGACATTTTTGGCACGACGGGGAGGTTTGGTTGGCATCACACGCCAGCGCGCGCGTTGGGGTGCGCTCTCAAGAGTGGGGAGCGCACCTTCCGCAAGAAGTCTTACACGATTTTTTTTCATGGGGCTAGCGCACATTCACACACACATTCACACACACACACACATTCACACACACATTCACACTCAGAATGGTTTCTACTCGGTCGTCTGCGACATGGCCGCGGACGCGTAGTGCGACGCCGAGGTTTGCGAGCGCATTGGAAGCAGCTCGTTCATGCTGTCGGCTTCGAGCACACGCTCTTCCTCTGCAATCGTGCACGAGGCCTGGCGCAGCGCCACGCAGCGCCTGGAGAGCCCGCGGTGGCCCGACCGGACCGAGATGGCCTCGTACTTGGAAGCCGTATTTTGCGACTCGGCATGCGTCTTCGCACATCCGAGCTCCTTGTTGAGCTCGTCGAGGAGGGCGCTCTTGGCCGCGACCCACGCAAAGAGGCCACTCTTGTTGCGAGGATCAACAGTGTGGCACGCGTTTTCCGGGCCGAGTTCTTGGGGCTGGGGCGACCCAAACGCCATGATGCGGGCCTTGTCTCCTCCGCCCGGAATGGGCACACGGTCGTGGAGTGCGCCGCGCTGAAGGTACTCTGGTGCCCACCAAGTGCCGCCGTGGAGGGGAAGGTTGTGCGAAAAGGCCGGTTGGAGGCCGCGCTTGCTGAGCCACTCACGAAGGCTGTCCGGCGTCCACAGCGCGCTATTTGCCTTTTGGTGGACCTGGGCGATCGAGTTCAGGCTCGGCGCCATCCAGCACTCCACCTTGGCAGACATGCGGCGCATGGCGTCCAAGTCGGGGTAGCTCCCCTGATACACGCGATCGTAAAAGTCATTGGGAACGCGTGCGCCGAATGATGCTGTGAAGTTGTCTCCGACGAGCAAGCCTTGCGAAAACCACGTGATATCCGTCTTGCTCATCGCGTTGCCATCTTCGTCAAAGAGGGTGACCATGCTCACAACGTCGAGCGTTCCGGGCGAGGCGCGGATTGCCAAGAGGGTCGGCTTGAAGAGCGCCTCGAGTGTGTCTTGGAAGTTGTCGTTTTTGGGCGCGTAGGCGACCAACCCCTTGGTTCCGAGAAGCTGGGTGAGCACGGCGGGGTTGGGCGCATTGCCCATCATCAACGCGTGCATTTGCACGCGGTTGCCATAGGCCGACGGTTTGTTGCCACCCCAGGTGTGCTCATCTATGATGCCCTTGAGAGGGCTTGCCGTCGTGTGCCCGAGCGTCGAGCACCCGTCGGTGCACAGAAACACCATGCCCACGCCGCCCTTTTCGTTGCAGAGCTGCTCCATGGCCGCGTGCGCAAAGCGAATGGCCGCGTCCGTGTTGGTTCCGTGGCCCTGGTCGCGCTCCGACGGATCGGCGCAATCCAGCTTGTTGACCTTGGCCGACCAGGCCGCGCAGTAGGCCTTTAGCTCTTCGGGGTTGTTGGCATCCACCACGTTGTCGAGCACCTTTTCCTTGGTGGTGCTCGTGTGCAAGATGTGTCCCCTGCGCTCGACCTGAGCGGCCGAGAGGTAGGCCTCGTAGCGGCAGTGGTTGTCCTCGACCCAGCCGCACGTGCCACTAAACCCGGCAATGGACATGGAGACGTTGCCAAGGTCCTTGCCGTGAGCGGCAAACCACTTGGGCAAGCCATCGGCCGAGACCAGCTTGCGGAGTGCGTCGGCCCCCGAGGGCTGCGTGCCGTAGCGCTGGACCATTGACGGCGATAGGTCCAAAAGAAACATGGTGTGCACTGGCATACCCGCTCCACCGAGCGGCACGGCATCTTCAGGGCTGCCGAGGCAGTAGTCGGTGGAGTAGGGGTGTAGGGTGGTCGGTTCCAACTTGATCGCCAGGGGCACAAAGGCCTGAAGCGGGTGAACGGTGATCACCCCCGCCTCGATGCCATCCTCGGGCTCGGGAGGCGCTCCCGGCGTCTCCTCCTCTTCGTCGCGCTTTCGCTTCGTTGAACCCCCGTCCTCTTGGACATCGGGGGATTGGAGGTTGCTCTGGCGCACGACCGCCGGGGGAGTCGCAGGCAGGTTTTTCTCCTCCTCTTCGCGCTCGAGGTCCTCCATGTGCTGCTCGTACAATCGCTGATCCAGCCGCTCGTGTGCGTCCATTCCTCTTGGCTTGTCTGTGTAAGAGAGTGTGTGCACTTGCCGCAAGAAATACTCGCGCTGAGGTGGGGAGCAAGAGTGCCACGCGAGTGTCGCGCGAGTGTCGCGCGAGTGCCGCCCAGGCCGGGTTGGGACCGGCCATCCGCGGGGTGTGGTTGTATCCCGTAGCTAACACCCTCTTAATCAGGGGGTGTTAGCTACGGAACGGCTATCTCCTGGTGTGCAAGTGCTCGCATTTCTAACTCTGCGTCCCGGCTTCTAACATCCCCTCACTTTTAGAAAGAAATATTCTAACTCGAAGTGCTCTCCTTTTGCACGGCTGGCAAAAGCAGAAGAGTTGGCTCACTTCTAGAAGAAAAATGAGGGGATGTTAGAAGCCGGGACGTAGAGTTAGAAATGCGAGTACCATTTTGTATGGATGTGTGGGTGCTTGGGTTTTACGTCGCGCACGTTGCTGCAAAAATCGTAAACGCATCGTGCACGCTCACAGTGGTACTCGCATTTCTAACTCTGCTGTCCCGGCTTCTAACATCCCTTCTAGAAATGGGCCAACTCTTCTGCTTTTGCCAACCGCACAAAAGGAGAGCACTTCGAGTTAGAATATTTCTTTCTAAAAACGAGGGGATGTTAGAAGCCGGGACACAGAACTAGAAATGCGAGTACCATTTGTATTAAAAAAACACAAGCACACAAACGCACACACACACGCGTCGCAGGTCCATCACGACGTCTTGGTGCGCTTGGTCTGGTTGCTCGAAACCACCATCACGCCGGCGCCACCAGACGGCTGCTCGATGGTTGCCTCTGGCTTGTTCTTGCGCTTGCCACCAATGCCCTTGGGGAAGTTGGCGAGCGCCGACTTGCCCAGGGCCAGTGCAATGTCGCGCGACTGCAGCTCGAATCCAAGGAGCGTGTCGCGATTCGCCGCGTACTCTTTCCGGTGTTTGAGCGCCACGGCCGCGCGGTAGCGCGCGTCCACCGCCTTCTTCTCGGCGGCGACCTGGTACTCCTGCTCGTACTGTGCGATGAGCTGCTCGCGCAGCTGCAGCACCGTCTTGCGCTCCACCTTCTTGGCCTCGCGCTGCTGATTGAACGCGCCCACGCGGGCATTGACCTCCACCTCCTCCTCCTCCTCGGCCTTCTTTGCCAGATCCTCGACGCGCTCAGCGCTTGGGGGCACAGCCGTGAGCGCACGCACGGGTCCGTTTTCCGACGTGCCAAAGTCGAGGCACTGCGCAAGAAGCCGCTCGGTGCGCTCGAGCACCAGCTGCTTCGCGGTGGGGAGCTTGGGCTTGGGCGTGGGCTGAAGCGCTTCGGCCCGGGCAGCCAAGTCCGCGACGTGGCGGTTGCAGCACCGCCACTTGGCATTGGCGAGCCGCCACTCGTTGGAGTTGGGCTGGATCCGGTCGCGCTCGGCTGCTGCCTGGTCCGCCTTGGCCTGCGCCTGGCGCATCGACTCCATGGAGTCGTCGCAGGTGTCACGCGGAGCAAGCGCGGGGGCTGGCCGAGTCGCCTTCTTGCCGCTCAGGATGTCGTTGATGGGGGCGACCGACTCCATGTACTCTCCGCGGTGGGGAAAGTGCCACACGAGGAACTTCAAGGCCTTCCCGTACTTCTTCTCCGTTTTGCGCGCAAACTCGATGCGCTCAGCGAGCTTCGCCGTCGCCGCCGCCACCCGTTT
>Ga0115000_10001028_pt1 | contig 25376 bp, 16 predicted proteins | sample ArcticOcean_MG_C_6_FD_89690 | JGI IMG/M metagenome (GOLD analysis project Ga0115000, IMG submission 89690) | Marine microbial communities from western Arctic Ocean - ArcticOcean_MG_CB8_128 | ecosystem: Environmental > Aquatic > Marine > Oceanic | place: Arctic Ocean: Canada Basin | collected... | reverse complement strand
GGAAGAGCTTTTCCTACAGAATTATCTAAATAATTATTAGGAGGTGTCATTGTTATTCCGCCTGTTGCTTCAGTCATACCATATCCACTAAGAAGAACAATTTTATTTTTATTAAAAAATTTAAAAACATCTGGATCTAAAAATCCTGCGGCCGATAATCCCCATTTTAATTTCCCTCCAGTAATCATATTAGTTTTTTTCTGAATCTCTTCATCCGTAGATCTGTCAATAGAAAGAGACGAGTTAATATGTTCTTGGATTTGAATCCATCTTTTAGGTATTGATATAAAAATTGAAGGTTTTGCAAGTTTAAAATCTCTTAATAGATTTTTGAAAGATGTTGATTCTGTAAATGTGTACGTAGCTCCCCAGAATAATGCTCCAATCATTTCAAACCAACGTCCAAACGTATGATATAAAGGTAAATAACATAAAAATCCATCATTTGGACCGATGTTAGGTAGAGCTAAGGAACGTGCAAATCGTTTTGAGACTATATTTATTTGATTAAACTGAATTCCTTTTGGATTATCAGTTGTACCCGAGGTATACATAATACTTAAGAGTGAATCTAGAGATTTTAAATCTGGAGGAACTACTTTATGCTTTAAACATCTATTCCAAAAATTATCCCATTCTTTTTTATTGTCTATATTAATTAAGTTAATATTTTGACTTTTGAATTTTGATTCAATTAAAAGTTCTCTAGCTTGATCACTACCAATGAAGAGATTTGTAATTTCAGCATGATTTATGACATACTTTAAATGTTCTGATGATAAGTTTAAGGGAACAGGGACAACTTTAATCCCATATACTAAACATGCTAAATCTATTAGTGCTCCATTTATATGATTGGGTGTTAAAATTCCAACTGTATCAGAATCATTGAGAGTATTTTGAAAATATGAACCTAAAATTTTAACTTTGCTCCAAGTCTCTTTAAAAGAGATTGAAATAAGGTTCTTATTTGAAATTATCTGGAAAAATGTTTTATCACTGTAACGCTTTGCCCTTTGTTCTAAAATATTTGATATTTGATAATTTGATTTTTTTATTAATTTTGATAATAAATTGAACCAATCATTCACTCTATCATTTTTATATATAATTTTATTTACTTTAGGAAGATGTCCAATTTCTAAAAAATCGTGAATAGACTTTGGATCACCAACTTCAATTAAAATATTAGCACTATCAAATAATTTTTTAACAGTCCAATTTTCATCAAATACGTTTTTTATGATTTTATCAATATTAATCATATTCAAAATTAAAATAATTAGTCTTTATATTTGCTATCTATATAGTTGTAAGGTGTAAAAGGTTGCTGTAATTTTTCACTCTAAACTGTTAGAACAAAAATATATGTCCCAAAAAATAAAATATTCATCTAATCAATTAGCAAAATACATTTCCGATGCTCCAACGGTTGTTAAAAACTACATTCAGTCACTTGAAAAACAGGTTGGTAATTTAGCAAATATTGGTTTAGCACTATCAAAAGAAAAAAACATGTCCAAACTTTTGGAAATGATTTTAATAGAAGCCAAACGTATTGCTAATTCTGATGGTGGAACATTGTACATGATGACAGATGATAATCGTCTTCGTTTTGAAATCATGATGACAGATTCACTTAAGTTTCATATGGGTGGAACATCAGGGAAAGACATACCTTTTTATCCTGTAAAACTTTATGATGAAAAAGGTGAACCAAATAAGTCTATGATTGCAGCTTATGTAGGTCTTACAGGAGAAACAGTTAATATTCCAGATGCATATAAAGCCAAAGGCTTTGATTTCTCTGGGACTAAAATGTTTGATGAAAAGACAGGCTATCATTCTCAATCATTTTTAACTGTACCTTTAAAAAATCATGAAGATGAAATTATTGGTGTTCTTCAGTTATTAAATGCTCAAAGTCAAAGTTCAAAAAATATTATTGCTTTTACTTCTGATATTCAAGATATGGTAGAGGCACTTGCTAGTCAAGCAGCTGTTGCAATAACAAATAAAAATTTAATTAAAGATCTAGAAGCATTATTTGAGTCATTCATTAAGCTAATAGCTTCAGCAATTGACGCTAAATCCCCTTATACAGGGGGGCATTGTGCTCGTGTTCCAGAAATAACGATGTTATTAGCAAAAGCAGTTCAGGATACTTTAGATGGTCCTTTTGCAGAGATTTCTTTTACAGATAAAGAAATGTATGAATTAAAAATTGCAGCTTGGCTTCATGATTGTGGTAAAGTTGCGACGCCAGAGTTTGTAGTAGATAAATCAACAAAACTTGAGACTATTTATGATAGAGTGAATGAAGTTGAAACTCGATTTGTTGCACTCAGAAGAGATGAGCAGATTAAGTTACTTAAAAGAGAGTTAAAAATAGAGCGGGATGATTCGTTATTAAAACAAGAAAAAATAATTAAAATAAAAATGCTTAAAAGTAAGTATTCAAAGAAATTGCAAGAATTGAAAAGCGATTTAGAATTTATTAAAGAATCAAATATTGGTGGCGAGTTTATGTCGGGCGATAAGAAAGATCGTGTTCATAATATCTCTAATTATAGTTGGAAACCAAATGGCAAAATAGAAAATTTTTTATCTGAAGATGAAGTCTATAATCTAACTATTCCTCGTGGTACACTTACAGCTGAAGAAAGAAAAGTAATCAATGATCATATTGTAGTAACAATAAATATGTTAGAAGAACTACCTTATCCAAAACATCTTAGAAATGTACCTGAATTTGCAGGTGGGCATCATGAGAAATTAGATGGTACTGGTTATCCTAAAGGATTAACCAAAGATGAAATGTCTGTACAAGCAAGAATTATGGCTATTGCAGATATTTTTGAAGCACTTACAGCTAAAGATCGACCCTATAAAAAAGGTAAGACTTTAAGCCAAGCAATGCGCATACTTGGTTTTATGAAGAATGATGCACATATTGATGTTGACCTTTTTGATATATTTGTCAAGGATAAAATTTATTTAAAATATGCTAAAGAACATCTTGACCCTGATCAAATTGACGAAGTTTAAATCTGATTGTATTTTAACCTAGTTTTGTAATTATAATGAATTTTGAGATATTATTTGTATTAATGCTTATTGGCTTAGCTTTTTCTCTTTTTGTTACTGAAAAATTTCCTCTTGATGTAACTGCGTTACTTATTTTAAGTATTTTATTAATTGGTAAATTTTTAACACCAGAAGAAGCAGTCTCAGGTTTTGCAAATCCTGCAGTCATTACAATAGGACTCTTATTTATTCTTAGTTATGCACTCCAAAAAACACGAATATTAGAATATTTAATTATTCGAATAAATAAACTCGTATCGCGATCAAAAAATTTAGGTTTAGGTGTATATCTTTTAACTATAGCTATTGCAAGTGCTCTAATGAATAATACAGCTATTGTTGCAATCTTTATGCCTGTAACCATAAGATTAGCTCATCAATATAAGATCAGTCCTTCTAAACTATTAATTCCATTGAGTTATGCTGCTATTATGGGTGGTACACTTACTCTAGTTGGTACATCAACAAATCTTTTAGTTAATGCTATATATGTTGATAATGGGGGTTTATCTTTAGGAATGTTTGAGTTTGCTCAATATGGATGGATTCCTTTAACTATTGGTTTAGCTTATGTTATTTGGATAGCTCCGCTAATTCTTCCATCGCGAACAATTACATCTAGTTTAACAAAAAGTTACCATATGGCTGGCTATTTAACGGAAATGAAGATATCTAAGGAATCTCCTTTAGTTGGCAAAACTTGTCGTGAACGTAATATTAATCAAAATTATGATGTTATGGTTTTAGATATTCAGAGAGAAGGCCATTTAATTTCAACTAAAGTTGGAGAAGAACTCATTCAAGTAGGTGATATATTATTTGTTAAAGGAACCGTAGAAAATTTTTTGAGAATGAAAGAAGTTGAAAAAATATCACTTCTTATTGATGAAAAACTAACGCAAAAAGAATTAGAACAAGAAGATAATATTTTGATGGAGTGTATGCTAACAGATAAGTCAGACATTGTTGGTAAGACTCTAATGCAAAGTAATTTTAGAAAAAGATTTAGAACTTTTATTCTTGCAATTCGTCGCGATGGCTCAATTATAAGAAAAAAAGTGGCACATGTTATTTTACATACTTATGATACCTTACTTATATATGGTAGAAGAAAACAGATAGATAAATTGGCGAGTAGGGGTGATTTTATTTTGTTAGGTGAAGTTCAAGCAGATCTAATTAAATCAAGATATTGGTGGGTTAGTATTGTCGCAATAATTACTACAATTATTTTAGCTGCATTTAGTATTATTCCGATTTTAAAGGGAGCTATAATAAGTGTGGTCATTCTATTACTTTTTCGGATAATATCGCCAAATGAAGCTTACCAATCTATTCATTGGCAAGTAATAGTTTTGATAGCCGCCCTCATTCCTTTAGGGATTGTAATTGAATCAACTGGTACAGCTACTTTTATAGGCCAATTAATATCTGAAACTGTGGCTGATTTTTCTCCAAATAAACAACCTTATATATTATTAGCTTTGATATATTTAATAACAATGATATTAACTGAAGTTTCTTCAAATACGGCTACGGCCATTATAATGGCACCAATTGTTATGGCAGTTACTAATCAAATGGGAATTGATGCCAGGCCCTTTATTTTTGCAGTTTGTTTTGCTGCATCAGCTTCTTTTGTAACTCCGGTTGGTTATCAAACTAACTTAATGGTCTATGGACCAGGTGGGTATAAATTTTCTGATTTCATCAAGGTTGGCATGCCATTATCAATCATATTTTGGTTGCTGGCAATATTATTTATTCCTATAATTTGGCCTTTTCAGTAAAATTTAAACTATTGAAATATTTTTTATAATAGTTAGATAATTCACTAAACCTACTAGGCAATATTCTCTAAGTTTGGGGCCGATGAGCCAAGAGAATAAAAGACATTCAAGACTCCAATCATTCTTAGATAATCCTTCAAAATCTATGTGGTCACTTGCAATTCCAATTATTGCTGGAATGGGCATTCAAACACTTTATTCATTAGTTGATATGTTTTTTATTGGAAAATTAGGTGGTGATGCTATTGCTGCAGTTGCTTTTAATATGCCAATTTTTTTCTTTGTAATGGGTCTTTCTTTTGGTCTAGGTAGTGGCGTTACTGCATCTATTGCAAGATTTATTGGCTCAAATGATAAAGTTAATGCAGATAATGCTGCTGAGCATTCAATTGTTATTGGACTTTTAATAAGTATAATGCTTACTGCGATGGGTTTGGCTTATGGTGAAAAAGTTTTAACATTTATGGGTTGTACCCCAGATGTTTTACCAGAGGCTTGGAAATACCTTAAAGTTAGTTGCTATGGTTTATCATTTGGTATCTTATCAGCTTTTTTTAGATCTATACTTGCAGGTGAAGGAGATATGAAACTTCCTATGCTTTTAGCTGGATTAGGAACTGTATTTAATATTATTCTAGACCCTATTTTTATTTTTTATTTAGATTTTGGTGTTGTTGGAGCAGCTTGGGCAACTACAATTAGTCAATTTATTGTTTTCATCATATTTGCATTTATGTTATTTGTTAAAAAACATTCATATGTTCAGTTTAAAATGAGAGATTTTTCATTATCAAAATTTATTATAAGTGATATTATAAAAGTTGGAATTCCAGCATCAATGTCATTTATTGTAATGGCATTAGGGCAATTAGTCTTTAATAGAATTCTTGTTAATTATTCTACGGGTGCTGTAGCCGCTTATCAAGTTGGTGGTCGTATAGATATGATTGTATTTTTACCTATCATGGGAATTGCATCAGCTTTGACAACAATGGTCGGAATGTTCTATGGCGCTAATGAGTACGATAAAATTAAATTCATAACAAAATATGGAATTTCGCGTGCTATAATCATAACAAGTATCGGTTCAATAATTCTTTATGCTTTTGCTCCAAATGTGGTTTCTTTTTTTACAAAAGAATTGATTATTCAATCTATTGCAATTGGATATTTAAGAAATATAGCAATTATTTTCCCATTTATTTCAATTGGATTATCTATTGGTAGAATTCTTCAAGGTATAGGATTAGGTATGCCATCATTAATTATAACAATTATTCGTGTTATTGGAGTAGCGGGACCGTTATCTTATTACTTCACTAATATTTTAAATAAGCCAATTGAATGGATTTGGTATGCGATGGTTATTTCAGGATTAATGGCTACAATGATTTCAATTGTATGGATTCGTGTAGCTTTTCGTAAATTGCTACCAGCAATTCCAAAATAAAGGGAGGAATTATGTCTTTGCTTAATGATTCTGAAATTAAATCTAACCTTAATTTGATGGAAGAATGGGTTTTCTTGAATAATTCTATTAGTAAAGAATTCCTTTTTGATGATTATATGAGTGGAATTCAATTTGTGAATGAATTAGCTAAAGTTGCTGAAAAAAATAATCATCATCCTGATATAACTATTGGCTGGTGTAAAGTTACCCTTTCATTCACATCTCATGAATTAGGTGGTGTATCATTTAAATGTATGAATATGGCTAAAACTGTAGATAATCTTCTAAAAGCATAAAAGGATTTATAAATGTTGAGACTTTTTTATCTTTTGTTTCTTCCTGGTCTAATCTTAGGACAGCTCACCACATCAGCGACAAAAATAAGTATTGAACCAAATATAGATGGAGATGTGATAAATGACCCCGTTTGGAATAATGCCACAGCAATTAGTACTTTTTACCAAAAAACACCTGATGAAGGTGATCCTATATCTGAAAAAACAATCGTTAAAGTTTTGTATTCAGATAAGTATTTTTTTGTTTCAGTCGTTGCTTATGATAAAAGCCCTGAAAAGATTGTAATCTCAGATACAAGAAGAGATGCTTCATTAAATAATTCAGATAGTTTTTCTTTTGTAATAGATACATTTAAAGATTATCAAACTGGTTATGTCTTTGGAACAAATCCTGCTGGTATTGAATTTGATGCTCAAATCACTGGTGGCGGTGAAGGTGGTAGCATAAGTCGGCGCTTTAGCGTAGGTAGTGGTGGTGGATTTAATATTAATTGGGATTCTGTTTGGGAAGTTAAAACTGAAAAAGGTGATTATGGTTGGAGCGCTGAATTTGCTATCCCTTTTAAAACTTTAAGATATAAAAAAGATGATAATCAATCTTGGGGTATCAATTTTGAAAGGGTAATTGCTAGAAAAAAAGAAGAAGCACATTGGTCACCTATTTCAAGACAGTTTACTATGAATCGTTTATTATCTGCTGGTACAATTGATAATATAAATGTTCCACTTGCTAGAAATACTAAAATTATGCCATATATTTTAGGTCAAAGGAATAGAATAATTGATGAAAATACAATTAAGAATGAAGATAGTAATTTTGGTTTAGATGCTAAAGTAAGCGTAGGATCATCAATGACATTAGATCTTACTTACAATACTGATTTTGCACAAGTTGAAGCTGATGAGCAACAGGTTAATCTTGATCGATTTAGTCTTTTTTTCCCAGAGAAAAGAGCCTTTTTTCTAGAAAATGCAGGTTTGTTTTCTGTTGGGTCTGGAGGAGGTTATTCAGGACCTGACATTGAAATGTTTTTTAGTAGAAGAATTGGGGTTGGTACTGATGGTATTCCTGTTCCAATTATTGGAGGTGGAAGATTAACAGGTACATTATCTGGAATGAAAGTAGGAGTCTTATCGATGGTAACAGAAAAAGTAAAAGATGTTACCGATCAAAATAATTATTCAGTCTTACGTCTAAAGAAAGAATTACCAAACAGAACCCATATAGGTGGAATGTATACAGCATTAGATCATACTGGCCAAGATGGTTATATAAATCAATCTTATGCAATTGATGCTCAATTAGGACTAGGTGATCTAAATAAGATTATTGCCTTTGTAGGTTTAACGGATACCCCAGGTTTAAATAAAGATAATGCTTATGCTTTTAGATTAGAAGGTGCCAGAAATGCTAAAGCGGTTTCTAGTTCTTTATCTTATACTGAAGTTGGTGCGAATTTTAATCCTGAGATGGGTTATCTTAAACGTGAAAATTATCGAAAATGGTCTGGAAGAATTTTTACACGTTTTAGACCAAAAAATGATTTTGGACTTTTAGAGGTTCGACCTCATATAAATTATGATGGTTATTGGAAACTTAATGGTTTTCATGAGTCAGGACGATGGCATATTGACAATCATCTGGAATTTCGCTCAGGCTTTGAAATTCATACTGGAATAAATCTAGTTAAAGAAGGAGTGTTAGAACTATTTGAAATCTATGATGGAGTGAACGTAGATAAAGGTGAATATAAAGATAAGGAAGCTCAGATTAATATCATGACAAATAGATCAAAGCCAATTAGTTTTAATTCTATGCTTCGTATTGGTGGATTTTTTGGTGGAAATCGAATAAATATGACACCAACTATACGAATTCGATTTAAAGATCGTTTTACATCTGAATTCAGTTATAATTATAATAAAGTTGAATTAAATAATGGCAAGTTTACAACTAAACTTTTAAGGTCTCGTTTAACCTATGCAATTACACCTAAAACATATATTCAATCATTACTCCAATATAATAATCAATCTGATCAATTTTCTATGAACTGGCGATTTATTTGGCAACAGTCAGCAGCAACCGGTCTTTATATTGTTTATAATGAATCTCAAGATTATGATGGACTCCCCATAGAAAACAGCACTAAATCATTCGTGATAAAGTATAGTTATCTTTTTGATGCTTTGAACTAAAATCTATTTTATAAAAAACAATATATATTAAAGTTTTTAGCTTTACTTGATTTTAGATTTAGTATATGATATTTCTTATTATCGCTACAATTATTTGGGCATTGTCATTTAGTATTATTGGTAATTATTTATCTTCTACGATTGATCCTTGGAGTCTTTCTCTACTAAGAGTTATTATATCATTTTTAATTTTTCTACCATTTGCTGATATATATATCAGCAAGAAAAGAATGATACATATTACAGGTATTGGTGCCATTCAAATTGGACTTATGTACAGTTTTTATTTAAATGCTTTTAGTTTTGTCAGTGTAGAAAAAATATTGTTATTTACAATTTTTACACCTATTTATATTTCAATAATTTCAGATTTTTTTCAAAAAAAAATCCATAAGTTTTTTTTATTCTTAAGTTTAGTAAGCGTGATAGGTTCTTTAATAATTAGAACAACAGACGTTCAATTATTAGATATTAAAGGATTTGTATTAATCCAAGGAGCAAATTTTTGTTTTGCATTAGGTCAGGTTTTATATAAACAATATATTAAAAATAATTCAAGTCAAGATTATAATTTAAATGAATTTGCTTATTTTTATTTTGGTGCATTAATAATAGCATCTATAGGATCAGTCATGATGATAGATTCTATAACATATCCCAAATCATTAACTCAATGGTTATTAGTATTATGGTTAGGCGCTATTGCTTCAGGCTTAGGTTATTACCTTTGGAACCGTGGATCGGTTTTAGTTAGTAATGGTACTTTAGCCGTTATGAATAATTTGGTTATTCCTTTTGGCCTATTTATTGAGATTGTCTTTTTTTCTAAATCAATAATTGGAGCCAATTATTCAATTGGAGCATTAATTATTATATTTTCAATATATTTTTCTTTAAGACGATAATTTTATACTTTAATAAAAATATTTTTTCTATACATCAATGAAAGTATAATCCAAAATATAACAATATGAAATAATGCAAATAGTAAAGAACTATTCGTATCTCCAGCTAAAGGCATAAAAATAGTTTGGTAAAAATATGAATATCCAGAGATCATCTTACCATTCAGGTTGAAACTAATATTTAAAAGAATTTTTGTCCATATCCCCGAGATCACAAAAATAAAAATTGAGTTTGAGCCATAAACTATAAAAGGCTTTGCCCATTTATGAATCTTTTTAACATCAATAAGCCAAATCATACTTGCTAAAACTAAAATTCCAATTCCACTTGAGAAAAGCACATAGGTACTTGTCCATAAAGCTTTATTTACAGGAAAAAATAATCCCCAGATCCAACCAATTATTATCAATAAAGATCCTAGTACAGTCATTCTTTGGCAATTATCTTTTTGATCACTTGCAGTTTTTATCATTGTTCCAACTAAAAAACCAATAAGTACTGTTACAACTGCAGGTATTGTACTTAATAAACCTTCAGGGTCGAATGGAATACCATTCCCACCCCATAAATGACTTTCACCCAATATTAATTTATCAATATATAAAACTAAATTAGATTGAAGAGCATATGGGTCTACGCCATTAATCACTCCATATAAATATAATATTAGCCAGTAACCAAATAGTAAGAAAGTGGATATTTTTATTATTCCTTTAATATCGAGTTTAATTACAATAATGCTTGCGAATAAGTAGACTAAAGCAATACGCTGTAATACACCTAGTATTCTGAGTGTAGACCAATCCCAATCTTGTCGAATGAATGGAAAAGCATTTAGCATTAGACCAAGGATAAAAATAGTAATTGAACGTGAAAAGACTTTCTTAAATAGTGGACCATATTTATTACATATTTCATATTTTTCAAATGTAAAGCGCATAGCGACACCCATAATAAATAAAAAGAAAGGAAATACTAAATCGGTAAGTGTACATCCATGCCATTTGGCATGTCGTAATGGTGAGTAAATATGAGACCAAGTCCCAGGATTATTAACTAAAATCATTAGCAGGATTGTAGCTCCGCGGAAAGTATCTAATGCTAATAGACGTTTATTTGACTCACTCATTTAATTTTTAATAGTTTTATGATTAAAATCCCAGGAATTGTAGTAATAATAATCCAAATAAAAAAGGATTGATAACCTAATATATTTTGGAGTATCCCACTTACCATTCCAGGGAGCATCATTCCTAGAGCCATAAAGCCTGTACATATAGCATAATGAGCAGTTTTATGTTCTCCTTCAGAATAGAGCATTGTATATACAAGGTAAGCTGTAAAGCCAAATCCATAGCCAAATTGTTCAATTGCAACAAGAGATGATATTAATAAAAAACTTTCAGGCTGTGCTGAAGCCATATAAACATAAACAAAATCAGGAAACTTCATCGCAAGTGCCATCCAGAAAATCCAATGTTTTAATCCATGCTTTGAAATTAGAAATCCACCAAGGATGCCACCAAGAGTAAGTAAAATAAGACCAATTGTACCGTTTATAAACCCTAATTCAATATTTGATAATCCAAGACCACCTTTATCAATTGAATCTAACATAAATAAAGGCGCTATCTTTGATAGTTGTGCTTCACCTAAACGATAAAGTATCATAAATGAAATAGCAGCTAGAGCATTAGGCTTGTTAAAAAAAGATTTGAAAATCTTAAAATAGTCCTGAAATATCTTATAAATATTCAAATTATTTTTTATGGAATGAGATTCTAGGTGTGGCAAACGCCAAAAATGATATAATCCAAAGATCAAAAATAAAAATGATAAAAACATAAACATTATTGACCAAGCTTTAAAAATATCGTCTGTCCAACTTTGGAAAAAACCTGCAAGAATAACAATTAGTCCTTGACCAGTTAATATAGCAAGTCTGTAGAATGTATTTCTAATACCAATGAACAATGCTTGGCTCTTAGGAGGTAAAGCCATCATATAAAATCCATCAACTGCAATATCGTGTGTTGCTGAACTAAAAGCTAAAAGCCACATTAGCGCTAATGTGTATTGTAAATAATTTGAAGAAGGGATAGTTAAGGCAATTCCGGCGAGACAGCTTCCAATTAAAATCTGCATTGATACAATCCAGAAACGATTCGTTTTTAGAATATCTACAAAAGGACTCCAGAATGGTTTTAAAACCCAAGGTAAGTATAACCAGCTAGTATATAATGCAATTTCTGTATTGGTAAGACCTAGGTTTTTATACATTATAGTTGAGACAATTATTACAATAGCATAAGGGAGTCCTTCAGCATAGTATATAGAAGGTATCCAAGACCAACCTTTAGTTTTAATATTTAGCATTATTTATTATAAATAGTTTCTATTTCTGTACCTGGATAATAATGGCTTAAAATTGACATAACTTTATTATTTGACAAAGCCATTCCTAAGGCACCTATTTGACATAAGCCAACTCCATGCCCCCATCCTTTACCTTCTAAAATAAATTGATCTTTAATTTTATTAACGGTAAAAGCTGAGCTATATAAAAAAGATGGTGAGAGAATTTTTCTAATTTGATATTCAGAAATAATTTCAATATTCATAGTTCTATCATCAATATTGAGGAATACAATTTCAAGTTTAATAATTCTACCAGAAGCTCCTACTTTAATAGGGTTGAGCTCTAAGATTTTTTTCACATCTAAGCTGAAATTATTTTTTAAAGAATGGATTAGATTTTTATTATTAATCTTATAATTCCATCTATAATATTCCCCATCATCATCAATATTGCCTATGTAAGTTTTAAGTGAAGACTCTGAAAGAATATCTGTGCTACAATACGGAATGCCTTTAGAATTTTTATCTTCAATTGAAGTAAGGTATGGGATTTTATTTCCAACCCAAACATTCTCAAAATTTTCAGTAATACCTCCACATGATTTTGAGTAACGAGCATCACCAATTTTATTATTATAAGTAATTACCTTTCCAAAAGTTAACTCAGATACTTCATTTGATTTTTTTGTGGTATTTAATATTCCTTGATAACGCTGGCAACAATCATCATTGCATATATCAAAACTAAGATGTACGTGTTTACGTTCAGTATTTGCTAAAAGCCATGATCTAGCAATTATAAACTGAGCTTTTAAAAATTCTTGAGGACAGATAGCACTCATTTCTGACGTGGCAACACATTTTAAATAGTTTTCTAGTGGTAATTCATTAATAACCATAATATTATTATTGATACATGATAACTCAATAGTTCCCCAGTAAGATAGATCGATTTTTTTCTCCCAATGAAAACCTCTTCCAGCAGGAACTTTATTAATTTTAACAAATGGATTATCATCAGGAATAGATGGAATAAATTTAATACTATTAGAATTGAGTGAAAGTTGAGGTATTATGATTTTGTTATCATTAGCCTCTATGTTTATTTTTTTTTTATTTGTGCATGAAGGGAAGATTTTAGAGCTGGTTTCAATTTCATAACATTCAGGATCTGAGAATGAGAGTTGAAGTGTTTTTAAAATATCTCTTGGTAATATAATACCAATTCTAATTTTAGGCTCTTTTCTGGGTATTTGATTTAGTTTTAACAATTCTCCATCCAAACTTTAGCACCCATACCAATAATAGGCGCTTCTCTTAAATTTGAAAGTAATATTCGTTTAGAAATAAATTTCTCATTATTTATAAAATGTGCTTTAACTATAGGATTAGCCTTTGAACATTGAGATTTTAATTCAGAAACTATAAAATTATATATATTTTTCCCTATTTTACTTTGAAGAAAAGTTGATAGTTTTTGTCCAATAATTATTTTATCTAGTAATACATTCATATATGGATGAGTAGATAGAAGGGATCTATCTATTTGGTATTGATTATTCCATCCTGAATATATTGTTGAAATTCTTTCAAAAAGTAATTTGCTAATGATCTTTCCAATTTCATGATTTGTTAATCTATTAATTAACTTATTTATTCCTGACATAGAGGTGTACTCTTCTAATGAATTTCCAGTTTTTGTTTTTAATTCAATAGTTTTTGCAATCCAATTTGAAATTTGATCAAATGGAATCAATTTGTTATTTAATTTTAATCCATCGGCAGTACCTGTGCCACCACCTAAGTAGTAAGCATTCTTTATATCTCTAAGTGAACCATCTTGAGCATATTCTTCACCCCAAACACACATGTTTGCATCACTTTCTAATGGTTGGATAGATTGATTTATCTTTGTTTCTATATAGTTTAAATATTCAGGCATTCTAGGACCGTTTGCCATAATAGTTATTCCACGATTTTTTCTATTTTTAATACCTGCGGCAGCAATCCCAATCTTTAAAGTGGAATTTGAAGTGAAATCCTTAATTAAATTAACGATGCAATCCATATAGACATTGCCTTGCTGAATTTCCAGTTCGCTTATTTTAAATTTTTGGTATTGATCTTTAAGATTAGTAGTTTTGAAAGTTGCATTAAAATTTGGATGATCTTTATATTGAATTTCAATAGCTGTATCATTCAAATTGAATGTATTATTATTAATCCTATTAACAAGAGCTCCAGAAACCTTGGTCGCTCCTGCATCAATGGCTAAGACCTTCAAAACTAAAACCTATATTCTTTTAATTGCATATTGCTTTCAAACTTGAAACCTACTTATTAATTCGTGAAATAAAAGTTAAAGAGTTATTATATAAGTTCAGTTAATTTTTATACTATGTTTTTACGCAAATATTTAATTATTTTATCAATCTTTTTTACAGGTTGTGCCGGACCTATTAATTTATCTTCAAAAAATGATTGGGCAGTTAAAACATTAGATAAACTAACATTAAGAGAAAAGATTGCTCAAATGATGGTTGTATCTATTAATCTAAACTTTTTCAATTTAGAAAGTAAGCAATGGACAGATTTACAAAACTATATTAAGTCGGATGGAATTGGTGTCCTTCATATTTGGTTTGGAGATGTAGGTACTTCTTTAATTCTTTTAAATGAAATGCAAAAGAATTCAAAAGTACCAATACTTATTGATGCTGATATTGAATCTGGTTTGGGTAGACGTTTTGATGGTGCAGTTACACTGCCCCCAATGATGGCAATCGCAGCCACAGGGGATGCCTCATATGCATATGAGGCTGGAAGAATATCAGCTGAAGAAAGTAGGGCTGTGGGAATACATTTTAATCTTTCTCCTGTGGTAGATGTTAATAATAACCCAAAAAATCCAATTATTAATACACGTTCTTTTGGTGAAAATCCAGATTCAGTCTCTCGTTACTCTATAGAGTACATAAAAGGTCTTCAAAATAATGGTATGCTTGCAACAGCAAAACATTTCCCTGGCCATGGAGATACTGAAACCGATTCTCACTCATCCCTGGCTCAAATTCCAAGCGATTCAACGAGACTATGGAATGTTGAGTTAAAACCATTTAAAAAAGTTATTGATGCTGGTGTTGATGCTGTTATGGTCGCTCACGTGAATGCACCAGACTTTCAAGATCATGCTGAAAACCCAGCAACTTTATCTAAATTTTGGATTCAAGATATACTTAAAACCAAACTAGGGTTTGATGGTGTAGTAATAACTGATGCAATGCGTATGGGTGGAATAGTTAAGAATTATTCTGATAAATATGCTTTATTTGAGACTATTAATGCAGGGTCAGATATTATTATTCAAAATATGGATTTAAAGCGCTCAATTGATCATATAGAGAAGGCTGTTCTAAGTGGTATTATTAGTGAAAATCGAATAAACAGATCAGCATTAAAAGTATTAAAGATGAAAGAAAAATTAGGACTTCATAATAATCGTATGATATCTATGAAAGATACCTATACCCAGATTGGTAAACAAAAAAACTTTAAGTCAGCGGCTGAAATTGCTCAAAAATCAATTACTCTCGTAGTTGATAAAAATAAGTTGCTTCCATTGCAACCTGAGGTAGATGAGGTATTATACATTATTGATCTTTATGATAGAGAAAATAATCATGCTGAAAGCGATCTTACAAAACAATTAAAAAGAACTGGTCGAAAAGTTATATCTTTTCAAATAGATAAATCTGATAGTTTATTAGTAGCAGATTATATTTTAGATCAAATTCCGAAAGATGCATTGGTCTTACTAAATGCATTTGCAAATCCAGTAGAACATAAAGATGAAATTTTTCTTCCAAAAGTTGAAGCAATTTTTATTAATAAATTAATAAAAAAAAGCAAGAAGATGGTTGTTACTAGTTTTGGGAGTCCATATTTAATTCAAGATTTTAAAGATGTGCCAGTATATATATGTGCCTATAAAGGAAGTCCCTTACTTCAAAAAGCAGTAGGTAATGCTTTAATTGGTAATTCAAATATTTCAGGGATTCTTCCAATAACTATACCTGGTATAGCTAAAGTTGGAGAGGGTCTTAAAGTCATTAGAAAAAAATGGCCAAAGAGAGATTCAAATTGGAAGTCAGGGAAAGAATTAAAACGTATACGTGCAGATGAAATTTCTGTAAATATTTCAAATATCCAAAAATATTTATCAATAGCTGTTAAAGATTCTGCTTTTCCAGGTGGAGTGTTACTTGCGAGTAAAGATGGCGAAATTTTCATTCATGAAGCTTTTGGATATCATACATATGCTAAAAAAGAAAGAGTGACTAGGGGTGATATTTATGATTTAGCATCAATAACAAAAGTTATAGCGACTACTTCTTCAGTAATGTTGCTAGTGGATCAAAATAAGATATCACTCGATGATAAAGTTGTTAAATACTTACCAGAGTTCAAAGGACTCCAGAAAAATCATTTTAAACAAAAATCAAATACCACAATTCGACATCTTATAACACATACTGCAGGTTTACCTGCTTTTAAAGAATACTTTAAAATGAATAAACCAGTAGAAGTCATATTGGATTCAGTGATGAATACAGAACCTAAATATGAACTAGAAAAAAATACAATTTATTCAGATGTTGGGATTATTACTCTTGGTAAAGTTGTTGAAACTATTTCAGATACACGACTTGATCTATTTACAGATTCACTTATTTTTAATCCATTAGGAATGAATTCTACATACTTTAACCCTCCTAAAAGTAGAATAAAAAGAATTGTTCCCACAGAGCTTAGTAAAGTTCATAATAAAACTATTCATGGATTTGTTCATGATGAGAATGCACATAGCTTAAACGGTGTTGCTGGACATGCAGGACTTTTTTCTACTGCGAGAGATCTTGCGACATTTTCACAAATGATGTTAAACAATGGTATATATGGTTGGAAGCGAATATTTAATAGTGAAACTGTAAATTTATTTACAAGCCGAGCTAATTTGTTAGAAGGAAGTTCCCGTGCGCTAGGCTGGGATACACCAAAAGGAAAAGCATCAGGTGGAGTATATCTTTCTGATAGTAGTTATGGGCATACAGGTTTTACAGGTACATCTTTATGGATAGACCCAGAGCATCAAGTATTTATTATTTTATTAACGAATGCTGTTCATCCTAGTAGATCATATAAAGACCCAAGTTATTATAATTATAGACAAAAAATTCATTCAGATGTTTATGAAGCTTTAGGTTTAACAAATGCTAATCCAAATTTATTATGGCGTAAAAAGTGGGATTAACATTTGAAAAGTAGTCTATTATTAAAATTTATTTTTTATTTTTTATTTTTTACAAATTCTTGTACTGAAATAAAATGGATAGATACGCTTCCTAAACCTTGGACTTTATCAGAAGATGCATTAACAAAAATCTTACCAAAATTCCATGAAGAGTATCCAGATTTTCATGATCGTTTATTAGCATTTTCTTTATGGCAAGTAGGTAAACCTTATGAATTATTTTGTCTTGGTGAAGAGGAAGGAAGAGATCTTGATCCAATTTTTAGATTAGATGTTTCTGATTGCACAGTTCATATTTTAACAAGCCTTGCTAGTATTCAAAGTCAAAGCTGGAGTGATGCTAAATCAAAATTAATTAAAATTCATTATAAACCAAATTCTATAGGTAAATCAACCCCAACATACAATAGTAGATGGCACTATACATCAGATCGAATAGAAAATAATCCTTCCACTAAAAATATTACAAATAGTTTAGTTTTGCCTGATAAATTAAAAAGTGTTAGTCTTACGTTAAACCAAAAATCAAATGGAAAAGAGTTTTTAGAATTAGATTGGAAAAAATCTATAATTATTAATTATATACCAAGTGATAATATAACTTCAGAAATTTTTGAGAAATTACCTGTTATTTCAGGAGTCGCATTTGTAAAAGAATCATATTTTGATACAGGATTAATAGTTGCACATGAAGGTATGATCATTAATAATAAAAATATTATTCATGCTTCATCAGAATATAAAAAAACAGTTAATATGGATTTTATGGAATATTATTTTCGTTCTGATGGTCCATTGTTTGATGGTGTTTTATTTTATTCTTTTCATCCTATTAATAAATAGTTATGCATTGGTTAGATTTAGCAATTATTCTTATTTTTCTTTTTGGATTTTCAATATACGGAATTTTACAAGGAAGATTAAATAAAACATCAGAAGACTATTTTTTAGGAGGAAGAAATATTCCTTGGCTTGTTGCAATGTTCTCAATCGTAGCAACAGAAACATCAGTTTTAACTTTTATCAGTGTACCGGGTCTAGCATATAGAGATAATTGGTTTTTTCTTCAATTAGCATTAGGATATATCATTGGACGAATTTTAGTTAGTCTTATTTTATTACCTCAATATTTTAATTCAGGTATCACTTCTATTTATGAAGTAATCGGTAATAATTTTGGGAAAAATGTTCAAAAGATTGCATCTGGAATATTTTTAATTACTCGAGTTTTAGCTGATGGAGTACGTTTTTTAGCAACTTCAGTTGTTGTCCAAGTAATTACAGGCTGGTCACTTCCATTTTCTGTCTTAATTATAGGTTCTATAACGTTAGTCTATACATTAAGTGGTGGGATAAAAACTATTGTTTGGGTTGATACTGTTCAATTTATACTTTATTTACTTGGTGGTGTAATTTCAATAATTATTGCTTTAAATTATCTTAATTTACCATTTTTGAATATTTTGTTTGATCTTAAAAGTAATGGAAAACTTGCTATTATAAATTTTCATGGTAATGCTTTGGATGACCCATATTATTTTATAAGTGCAATAATAGGTGGAGTATTACTATCGTTTTCTTCACATGGTGTTGATTATATGATGGTACAAAGATTGCTTGGCATAAAAAATCTAGTTTCAGCAAAAAAAGCAATGATTGGTAGTGGAATATTCGTTTTTATTCAATTTGTAATTTTTTTATTTGCAGGGTCACTTATCTACTTAGTGATGGATGGAATAACAATTCAAAAAGATAGAGAATTCACAACTTTTATTATTAATTATATACCAATAGGAATTAAAGGACTTCTTTTAGCAGGAGTACTTTCTGCAGCTATGTCTACACTTAGTTCATCAATTAATTCATTAGCCTCTTCAACAGTTACAGATTGGCTAAGTGGAGAATCTTCTTTAAAGCAATCAAGACTAATTAGCCTTATGTGGGGAATGCTCCTTATTATAATAGCGTTACTATTTGATGAAGGTGATTCTTCAGTCGTTATTATTGGATTGCAAATAGCTTCTTTTACTTATGGTGGACTATTAGGATTATTTCTATTAAGCAAGTTTAATATCAAATTGAAGTCTATAAGTTTAATTATAGGTTTAATATCAAGTCTTTTAATTGTATTTTATTTAAAGAATATAAATGTTGTATGGACTTGGTTTATTGGTATATCTGTCTTGGTAAATATTTCATTTACTTTACTAACAGAAATAGTAATAAATAAAAAAATAGTTTGGAGATCGAATTAGATTTTAACTGTCTTTTCTATAATTAAATTTGATTGAGTCTAATCTTTTATATTGCCATTCCATTCTTTCTTTAAAACTTGTAAAATATCAATCACTCTTTTTTGAACAAAATTTATTAGAAAGTAATTATTTGTTTTGGCTCTGCAATATTAAATCCAGCATTAATTATTTCTTGTCGAGCGTAAGAATCTTTAATTAAAGCTGGGTTTGTATGATTTAAATGAATAAAGTGAACTTTAGATGTTTTTTTTGATGATTTTAATTTATCTAATGATTCAATTATAAAAGGATGAGGTATTTCAGACATATCTCTTCCAGGAATTTCTCCATTTTGAAAGAAAGATCCATCTAAAAAAGCAAAATCATTTTCATCCACAATTTTTACAATATCTTTTTCCCATTTAGACCATTTATCTATATCAGGTATAAATATTATTGATTTATTTGGTCCTTCAATTCTGTAGCCAACAGTTTCAGAAAATTCATCACGGTGAGGCACAAGAAAAGGTGTAATTTTTATTCTATGATTTAAATTTATTGGTTTTCTATCAACTAACATCTTTAGTTCTATGTTTTTAAGCTTTACGAGTTGACTCCATGGCCCATTAGATTCTAAATAATTTTTCATTTTTGGCATGGTGTAAACTGGAACTGACTTTGTCCCTAATACTTCTCTGCCTAAATGAATTAGTCCTGTATAGTGGCCTATATGGGCATGTGTTAGTAAAATCCCCTTAAAAGTATTTAAACTGTTTTTAGTTAATATCTCAAATTGTTTAGGAAAGTCAGGTGTAGCATCAATCATCCACGTTTCATTTGTTTCTGGATCAATAATCCCTAATGAAGAAACTAATAATTTTTTTGAAGGATCATTCCAACGATTAGCGCAACAACCCATATTGCATCCAGCATGTGGAACTCCACCATCTTGAGATATCCCAAGTATAATTATATAAGGATCAAGCTTTAATGGTTTTGAGCATCCAATTGTTAATATAATTATAAGAAATATATAATTTACTTTAAGAGCCATTATATTGAACTCAATACCGATACAATTTTATCTTGTAAATTTTTATAAGGTAGTGAATCACCTTTGAAGCCATTCATAAGGATAGAAAAAGCAAGTACTTCTCCACTTTTAGTGAATATATAGCCTGAGAATGTTGTAACACCTGATAAGGAACCTGTTTTTGCGTACACTTTATTAGGGAGATTTCGTTTATTTAAAACCCCATTAGGCATACTATTAGGTAAAATATTAATAAAGTCATCTCGAATAGCTTCATTGTTATAGGCCCATTTTAATAAATCTATATATTGACTTGGGCTTCCATAGTTATATCTTGATACTCCAGAACCATCCTGAATTGAAAAATTTGCTGTGTCTATCCCTATAGAATCATTAATAAACGTTCTAACCTCTTCCAATCCATTTATCCAGTTTCCTTCTTTTTTATGTGTTTCAAAACCAATCGTTTTAATTAAAAGTTCAGCTGTTAGATTATCACTCTTAACCATTAAATTTTTTATTATTGGTAGTAATAGCTTTGATTTGTGGAAAGTAATTAGTTTAGCTTTTTCAGTCACTGTACCTTTTTTTAAAGAATTAATTTTTTTACCTTTTTTAATAAGCATTTGCTGAAATAATTGACCTGTAAATTGAGTTGGGTCATGTATGTTTCTATATAATGTATTTTTAGCTGAAGTATTTAAAACATTTCCAATTGCTTTAAAAGAATTTGTATTATTTCTCCAATCTCTATTTATTTCGAATTTTATAAAATTCGAAGTATCATTAGTGGTTACTGAGTTATTTATTATATTAAAGTAATTTGATTGTGGAATTGTCTTTATTCTCGCGGGCTCACCTAATAATCCTGGAGTTATTATGAAGTTAACACAATTATCATTAACAGATAATGCACTGATTTGAGCAGAGTACCACCATGCGCCTTCATCCCACATCCATCCTTGACCATATGTAGTAGAATCCATACGTGTATCATCGAGAATTAACTGTTCGATCTCTAAATCCATTTCTGAAATAATTGTAGCTAAAGAATCTAATGAACTCAAACTTAGGTCAGGGTCTCCACCACCTTGTAAGTAGAGTTTATTATTTTCATAATAAACCTTAGTATTAAAAGTATAATTTGAACTTAATAGAGATAGTGCCGATAGTCCTGTGTATAATTTATTATTACTTGCAGGGTTAAATAATGAATTACTATTTAATTCAAATAAAACCTCTTCTTTATTTAGTGAAATAGCTTTTATACCAATGTTTGTGTTTAGTTTAGATTCATTTATTAATAATAATATTTTTTTCTTTAAGTTGATTTTACCAGTACTATCATAAAAGATTGGTGATTGAGAACAACTAATAAAAAATATAATTATAAATAAAAATTTAAATTTATTCATAAAGATGATATTTTTTTGAGAGAGCGCTGAAGTGATCTAATTCGAGATCCAAATTTTTTAATTTTCCAAAATTATCTTTACCCCAAAGTTTTTTCATTCTTTTTGAATTAATCTTAAAATCATTGGGGTAGAGCTTTTTTAATGTCATTAAAACTTTAAAACCGGTGTGGACACTGTTGTAATTATTTCTGTTGTTGATAATAATCTCAACTCCATTACATACTTTATTTTTATATTTTGGATTAATAGCAACCCCTGATATATCTGAAGGTATATATGATATGGGTATAAAAGAGACGCCAGGAAGATTTAAAGCATTTAAACTATCATTCAATACATTTTTATTTACCCACGGAGCACCAAAACGTTTAAAAGGCTTATTAGTCCCTCTACCTTCATTCATATTTGTAGCTTCTAATAAACACATGCCAGGATATATAGTGGCAATATCTAGACTTGGAATATTTGGAGAAGGTTTTACCCAATTAATATTTGTCTCATCTAGCCATAATGACCTATCCCAATTTTTTAAAGGAATAACTTCAAGCTCGGGGGCTTTATTTATCCAGTTTTCACCAATAATCATTTTCGCTAATTCACCAATTGTTAATCCATATCTTATTGGTATAGGATAATAACCAACAAAGGATTGATTTTTGATTTCTAAAATTGGTCCTTCAATCTTTATACCATTAATAGGATTAGGACGATCAAGCACAATAACTTTTATGTTTGCTTCAGCGGCTGCTTCCATGACTAATCCTAAAGTTGAGATATAAGTGTAAAACCGAGCACCTATATCTTGAATGTCATAAATAATTAAGTCTAGTTCTGAAAGTTGCTCAAAAGTAGGTTTACGGTTGCCTCCATAAAGACTTATTATCTCGGGAAAAGCTTCTACTTGATTATAACTTACTTCTTCACCATCTGCAGCTTCTCCAAAAAGACCATGCTCTGGTGAAAAAATAATTTTAAGATCAACATTTTTTCTTTTCATTAATTGCTTATAATTTGGGATTCCTTTATGATCTAAACCTGAATTATTTGTAACTAAGCCTATTGATTTCCCATTAATCAATTCCATTTTTTCAGATAGTAATATATCTAGGCCACTTCGAATTTTTTTGATAGAATTTATATGTGAATTTAATATATCAGTTTGAACTGGTATATTTTTGCTACACCCCAAAACAAGTATAAGTAATACTAGTTTAATAGGTCTCATTATTTTAGTAGGGTAAACTTTTTTGAAACAACTTCCCTGCCTTGAGAAAGTCTTGCAATATATACTCCTGAAGGAGCTTCTTGTCCATTCCTCACTAAACCGTTCCAAGTAAACTTTTGTGTTCTTGTTGCGAGGGGCTGAACTGACATCTTTAATACATTTCTTCCTTTTAAATCCGTTATTGATAAATAAGCAATAGGTGAATATTGTTTTACACTGAACTCAATTGAAATAGATCGATTTGAAGGATTTGGATAAAGTGAAATAATTTTTATTTTATCTGGTATTGAAAAAGAATCATTTTCGGTTGATGCGATTGGACCTTCAAGGTATTCCATGATCTGATTCATAATTTGGAATCGTTTTGTTTCAGGGAAAATAGTCTCAAAGCCAATCGTTAAATAAATAAGGGCACCTGAGTTAGGGCTATCTAAAAATCGGCCTCTGTAAGCAATACCTGCACCACCCTTTGTATTGTAATCAACTCCATTGAAATGCAAAACAGATTCAGCATTTAGGGCCGGTTTGATTCCATCAGGCCAATCGACATCATATGATCCCTTCGTTCCATTATCAAATGAAAAGAAAAAATTATCAAAGATTGTTCCAGGTACTCCAGTAATGTCATAGACGCCTTGTTTGCCTGCAGGTGCATCAGATAAGTAACTTGCTTTTAATACCTTATAGTAAAAGTCTTTATCATATTGATTTCCTTTTTCTACAAGATCATAACCTATTTCAGAACCTGAAATAAATAGACGTCCACCATTTTTTAAAAATGATGTAACCTTTATTTGTTCATTGACATCAAAAGAAGAAGAAGAAGATCCTTCTTCACCTAATATCCAGTCGATAATTAAATAATCATTTAATTCAACATGTCCGTTAATAACTGCTTCATTTGAAGTTGCATCAAAGGTATAACCCATGTTTCCTATTGCTTGGCCGTGCTGCTTAATATAATCAAATGAATTTTTTGTTCCATTTTTTCTATCAAAGCCATTTACAACTAATATTTTGGGGGTACTCAAACTAGGGATCGTACCCAAAACCTCAGTATAGTTACTTGAGCCAAGTTCATTATTAGCTTTTAACTTAAAAAAATAGGTACTGTCTAAAGATAAGTTTTGAAGCAAAATAGGCGAATCATAAAATAAACCATAATCTTCAGTTTTATCTGAATTATCAAATATTTGAGTAAGAGTGTATGACAATGCAGATTTACTTTTTTGGAAATCAATAGAAATAATGCCATTACCTAAATTTGTTATATTAAAACTAATAGGAGGACTGGGCTTGGACAAACCACCTACTTTTTCTTTTAGTGCATTCCATAATTTATCTGTCCCATCATCATATCCTAAAGCCCAAATACCAATGCCTGCGAGGTTCTTTTCAATTGAGAGATCATACTTGTGTGAAAGTGAAAGACTGTCATCGTACCATGCTTGAAACCATCCATTGTCTTGATATTTATACCATGGTGTTGCTGAGCTACTATCCCAAAGATTGCCATGATATTTTGCATTATTTTCAGCTGAAGTATAATTTACAGATGAGCCGTTAGCTGTTGTGCTTGCTCCTTTATTGCCAGAATTTGCTGGCCATTGATAGCCATAATAAGGATTCCCTAAAATAATCTTTTCAGAATTGTTACCAGTTGCAAGTAAATAGGTATTTATAGTACTAGTTATATTATGAGACCCACCTTTTAAAGGGGCCACTGGTCCAGTATTTGAACTGCCTGGCCAATGATAATCATAGCCCATTACAAATAATCCATCAGATACATTAGCTAATGCATTGAAATCCCAAGCATTATTCCAATCAACGGCAGGAGTGGCTAAAGTAACCTGTGCATTAGGAATCTTAGCTCTTAGTGACTCTCTTAAATTTTTTGTAAAAATAATTAAATTAAATTTTTGGGAAGAAGGAAAAGCTTCAAAGTCAATATTGACACCATCGGCTCCAGCATCGAATACTTGATCTGTTAAATTTTGAATTAACCTAGTTCTATTTTGACTACTACTTAATAATACTTCTAAATCTAATTTATTAAATAATGTGACAGT
>Ga0115000_10001021_pt1 | contig 25432 bp, 24 predicted proteins | sample ArcticOcean_MG_C_6_FD_89690 | JGI IMG/M metagenome (GOLD analysis project Ga0115000, IMG submission 89690) | Marine microbial communities from western Arctic Ocean - ArcticOcean_MG_CB8_128 | ecosystem: Environmental > Aquatic > Marine > Oceanic | place: Arctic Ocean: Canada Basin | collected... | reverse complement strand
GTTGGATTTCAGAGGTTGAACTGATGAAAGTTGGAATAACAGGTGCTAGTGGTATGCTTGGAACTGCTTTAATTGATAAGTTGGCAGGCCAACATAAAGTTTTTTCTACGGCTAGAAGTCAAGGGATAGAAGAAAAACATACCCAATGGAAGTGTTTTGATTTAACTGATTTACAGCAGCTAGATGATTGGTTAACTGAAATGAAACCTGATGTAGTTGTACATTGTGCTGCAATAGTAAATGTTGATAAGTGTGAAGAAAATAAAAAATCTTCATTTCAATTGCATGTTGATGCAACTGAGGTTATAGCAAATTATTTAGATAAAAATAATGGCCAGTTGATTTATATTTCAACAGATTCTGTTTTTGGTGGCAATAACAAAGAGCCATATATAGAAAAGGATGAAGTTGACCCTTTAAATACCTATGCTAGCACCAAACTATTAGGAGAGAAGCTAGTATTAACAATGAAAAGAGGTCTTGTGGTACGTACGAATATTATTGGATGGAGTAGAGCAGATGAAATATCATTTGCAGAATGGATACTTAAAGGTTTAGTTGAACAGAAACCTTTAACATTATTTAGTGATGTCTTGTTCTCACCATTACATGTTAGTGATCTGTCCATGATAATTATTCAAGCTATCGAAAAAAAGGCATACGGTTTATATCATGCCAGTAGTCGAGACTCCCTGTCTAAGTTCGATTTTGGAGTAATGATGGCCGATGTATTTGGTTTTGCTACTGAAAATATTTCTGCCATTAGTGTCGATGATTTGAAGCTCAAGGCAAAGCGACCTAAGAATATGGCATTATCAAATAAAAAAATTACCAATTTTTTACAATATGATCTTCCTATTGCTAGAGAAGCAATTAAGTTAATGAAAAAACAATATGATAATGGTTGGCTGTCTAGAATAAAAGGTCGGAAGGTGGTAAGTAATTACGAATTTTGGAAAGTAGAATGAGAGAAATTCAAATCGAAAACAAAACGATTGGTTTAGATTATCCTACCTATTTTGTCGCAGATATTGCTGCGAATCATGATGGCGATCTAGAGCGTGCTAAAGACCTTATCTATCTCTGTGCTGATGCGGGAGCAGATGCCGCCAAGTTCCAAAACTTTTTTGCCAAGACTATTGTCTCAGACCGGGCGTTTAAGACTATTGGAAAACAATTGTCGCATCAAGCAGAATGGAAAGATTCAGTATATGATGTATATGATAAAGCCTCATTACCTATAATCTGGACAGAAACCTTGAGAGATACATGTATAGATGCAGGTATTGATTATATGACAACTCCTTACGATTTGAATATAATTCCTGCTCTATCTGGATATGTGTCAGCATGGAAGATTGGTTCTGGAGACATTACTTGGCATGAAATGATTCAAGCGTTATCCTTGAGCGATAAACCCTTATTGATTGCAACGGGTGCATCAAATATGAATGAAGTAGAACTTGCTATGAACTTAATATTAAAAAACAAAAGCGATGTTGTTTTAATGCAGTGTAATACAAACTACACCGCCTCTTTAGATAACTTTAAATACATTGAGCTAAATGTATTAAAAGAATATAGAAAGAAGTACCCAGATATTGTATTGGGGTTATCAGACCATACGCCCGGGCATGCTACAGTATTAGGTTCAATTGCGCTTGGAGCAAGAGTGATAGAAAAGCACTTTACAGATGATAATACTAGGAAGGGTCCAGACCATAAGTTCTCAATGAATCCCAAAAGCTGGAGGGATATGGTGGGCAGAAGTAGAGAGCTTGAGTATGCACTAGGAACAGGTGTAAAAAAAATTATGGACAATGAAAAAGACAGTGTTGTGGTGCAAAGAAGAGCGCTGTGTGCAAGCCATAATTTGAATAAAGGGCATATTATTATAAGTGATGATCTAGTTGCATTAAGGCCTTGTACGAGTGAAGGAATTGAGCCATATAAAATTTCACAATTAATAGGTAAAACAATCAATTGTGAAATAATAAACGGCGAAAACATTACCGAATCAATGCTCGTAAAATAAAAATGATTTTTTCAATTATTATTACAACGTATAACTATGAGAAATACATTAAAGAGTCTGTAGAAAGCGCTCTTAATCAAGATTTTTCTGGAGAATATGAGGTTATCGTGATTGATGATTGTAGTACGGATGGCACTTCACAAATACTAGATAGTTATAACTCGTTAATTAGAATTCATAATAAGAAAAATTTAAGTTTAGAGGTGTCTGCTAATAAAGCAATTAGAAAAGCTAACGGCAAATATATTGTGCGTTTAGATGCCGATGATTATTTAGAAGGTAATTTTTTAAGCGAAGCGTTTAAACATATAGAAAATGAGGATATTTTTTATTATGGAGACTATACAAATGTATCCGAAAATGGCTTACACCTATCTAAAATTAATTTGATAGAGTTTGATAGAAAAGAAATCAAATGCAGGGGTGATTTTTTAGCAACCGGAACAATCTATTCTAAGAAGATGTTGCTTGGTGTAGGCTTGTACAGCGAAAAAATTAAGAATTGTGGATTAGAAAATTATCAATTAATATTAAATCTAATGGGTAATGGATTTGTAGGTAAGCATATTAAAAAGAATTTGTTTTTTTACAGAAGGCATAGCGACAATCTATCATCTGAAAAATTTGAGAGTATTGTGGAATATGGCTGTAAATTGACTAAGCAGTATGGATTAGGCTTTTATTCAATAAATCAATATCATCCATATTTAAATGTTGAAGATATAAGTATTGATGCATTAAGCTATATAAACTATAAAAAACAATAGGCTTTTTTATGTTAAATTTTGGAAAAACATTGGTAGTAGCTGCACACCCGGATGATGAAGTGCTGGGTTGTGGTGGACTCATTGCTAAATTGAATAACCAAGGTGGGCATGTTAGGGTTATATTTATAGCAGAGGGCACATCTTGTCGATATGAAAAACCTTGGGGAAAGGAAGTAGAAGAAGAGATTCAGCAAAGAAATCAATGCGGCATTGAAGCAATGAATTTTCTTAATGTAAGTGATTTTCATTTTTATAATTTCCCATGTGGCAGGTTAGATGAAGAGCCAATTATTGAGATTGCAAAAGTAATAGAAAAAGAAGTTCAAAAATTCGAACCCACTACGATTTTGACACATTCCTACAATGATGTTCATAATGACCATAAAACAATATTTAAGGCCACGGTTCAGGCAACAAGACCAGTCGGTAAAATAGTAAAAAACCTACTTTCTTTTGAGATTCTTAGCTCAACAGAGTGGAATTACACAAAGGTTTTTAAACCTAATTTATTTGTTGACATCACATCAGAGATTGATGTAAAAATTAACGCAATGCATTGTTATTCTTCTGAGCAGCCAAAACACCCACATCCTAGATCTGATCAAGTAATAAGAAGTTTAGCAACAATGAGGGGCTCACAATCAGGTGTTAAATATGCAGAAGGATTTGAAATTATTAGGTCATTCTTTTGAAAAAAATTTTATGCGTAGGTTATAGAGACTGGGCGTTAAATATCTATAACAAAATATCTCAAGACTATAATAATGGCAGTGTGGTAATCATCTCAAATTATGATGAATATAGTGATGAATTTGTAAAAGAGTACCATCCAGACATTATCCTCTTCTATGGATGGAGCTGGATAATCAGCAAAAGCATCGTCTCTACGTATAAATGTATAATGCTACATCCTTCAAAGTTGCCAAAGTATAGAGGTGGTAGTCCAATACAGAATCAAATTATTAGAGGAGAGAGTGATTCGGCAGTAACATTATTTTTAATGAATGAAAATATGGATTCTGGACCTATTGTATTTCAAGAGTCAATGTCTTTATCTGGAACAATAAATGATATTTTTAATAGGATTGAAGGATTGGGATATAAAGGAACAATGGAATTCCTTGACAGTCCAACTAATGGCGTTATTCAAATAGAAAAAAATGCTACTTATTTTGAAAGACGTACTGAGGAGCAGAGTGAAATAACAATCAAAGAGCTGAAAGAGCAGTCTGCAGAATCTATATATAATAAGATAAGAATGCTACAAGATCCTTATCCAAATGCATTTATTCATGCCGTTGATGGAAAAAAAATATTTATCACTAAGGCTTATATTGAGGATTAAAAAAAATCGTGAAATCACATAAAAAAGAGATTGGTCATTTGATCACTGGAATGAAGAGTGCTTATGCATGTAATTAATTAGCTATGTCTAAGATTGCACTAGGAACAACACAATTTGGCATTGATTATGGTATTAATTCAACAAGTGGACAAGTTAAACATAGAGAAGTAGTAGAAATATTAAATTATGCACGTACTCAGAATATAGGATTACTGGATACTGCACCAGCTTATGGCAATAGCGAGCAAGTTTTGGGCGATGCAAACACTCAGGATTTTAAAATTGTTACCAAAACTCGACATTTTAATCAATCCGTTATTGGTGACAAAGAGGCAAACCTAGTAACCAGTGATTTAATCCAATCACTAAAATCCTTAAAGCAAAAATCTGTGTATGGAGTACTTGTGCATAATGCGGATGATCTTTTAAAGTCGGGTGCAGACAAACTCTTTAAACAATTACAAATACTTAAACAACAAGGTTCTATTTCGAAGATTGGTGTTTCTATCTACACTGGCTCTCAACTACAAAAGGTTATTGACAGATTTAGTATTGACATCGTTCAATTGCCATTTAATATCCTTGATAATCGTTTAATTAATAGTGGAATTTTAAATAAGATACATAATCAAGGGATTGAAGTGCATGCTCGCTCGGTTTTTTTACAGGGCTTGTTGTTAATGTCTGAGCACAGCCGTCCTAAGAAATTCGATCGTTGGAATGATTTATGGAAGTTGTGGCACGAGTGGCTTTCTGACAATCAATTAACTGCTTTAGAAGCCACTACTAGACATGCAATTTCTATTTATGAAATATCTAAAGTATTGGTAGGGGTTCATTCTAAAAATCAGTTACAAGGAATTATCAAAGCCGCTGATGGCGACCTTCCACCGATTCCTAAAGGATTGCTCACGAATGATACTGACTTATTGAATCCTTCAAATTGGGGAAATTTGTGAAAATTGTTGCATTAGTACAAGCAAGGATGGGGTCTACTAGACTTCCAGGTAAAGTATTAAAATCGATTGTAGGCAAGCCAATGATTGAATTACTACTAACTCGATTGTCTCAGTCTAATGAGCTTGATGAAATTGTTGTGGCCACATCTGACAAAGATCAAAACGATCAATTGCAATCTGTTGTTGAATCGTTAGGATATCAGTGCACTAGGGGGAGCGAGAAAGATGTATTGGGAAGATTCTATGAATCTGCAAAGTCTGTAAATGCAGATGTCATCGTGCGTATTACTGGTGATTGTCCTTTGGTGGATCCAGTGTTAGTTGATGAGTGCATTGAGGGGTTTAAACAATTTCAGGTTGATTATTTTTCAAATACAAATCCTGCAACTTTCCCAGACGGATTGGATATTGAGGTTATGTCTTTTGACTCAATTGAGAGGGCCAACGAGGAAACCAATTCAGAGTTTGACAGAGAGCATGTTACTCCATATATTCGAAATTCCGATTCATTTACCAAAGGATCGATCAGTCATACTGAAGATTTGTCTAATCAAAGATGGTCTGTGGATGAGCCAGAAGATTTAGTTGTGGTAACGAACGTGTTTGAACATTTTCTGCCTAACATATGTTTTGGTTGGGGGCAGGTGTTAGAATTGAGAAAGGTGCAGCCTGAATTGTTTCAGGCAAATCAGCAGATTAAGAATAACGAAGGTGCAGCTATGAATACTGGGCAAAAACTTTACAAGAGAGCTAAGAGAGTCATTCCTGGTGGGAATATGCTGCTTTCTAAAAGACCAGAAATGTTTCTGCCTGAGAAGTGGCCATCGTATTTTAGCAAGTCTAAAGGATGCAAAGTTTGGGATTTAGACGGCAAAGAATATATTGATATGTCTATTATGGGCATTGGCACCAATACGCTAGGATATGGTCATTCTGAAGTGGATGAAGCCGTTATCAAAACTGTAAAAGATGGCAATATGGCAACTTTTAATTGCCCAGAAGAAGTCTATCTGGCAGAAAAATTAGTAGAGATTCATCCATGGGCTGATATGGTACGCTTTGCAAGAGCAGGGGGCGAAATTAACTCAATTGCTGTTCGTATTGCTCGTGCATCTACTGGTAGAGATAAGATTGCTATTTGTGGTTATCACGGCTGGCATGATTGGTATTTGTCCACCAATTTAAATAGTGAAAAAAATCTTGATGGGCACTTATTGCCAGGCTTGCAACCTAATGGCGTTCCTAGAGGCTTGATGGGTACAACATTGCCTTTTAACTACAATGATATTGAACAACTTGAACAGTTAATTAAAGATAATAGTGGTGAGATTGCTGCCATTAAGATGGAAGTTTCCAGAAATGAAGACCCCAAAGATAACTATTTACAAAAAGTAAGAGAGCTCGCTACCGAAAACAACATTATCTTGATTTTTGATGAGTGCACTTCAGGCTTTAGAGAAACTTTCGGCGGCTTGCATAAAAAATACGAAGTTGAGCCTGATATTGCTATTTTTGCAAAGGCGCTTGGTAATGGTTATGCTATTTCTGCCTGTATTGGCAGGAAAAAGTTTATGCAAGCCGCACAACATACATTTATCAGCAGTACTTTTTGGACAGAAAGGATTGGCCCTACAGCGGCATTAAAAACTCTGGAAGTCATGGAGAGGGAGAAATCGTGGGAGCAAATCACACAAATTGGCTCTAATATTTCCAAAAGATGGCTAAATTTGGCAAATAAATATGAGCTATCGATTAATACATGGGGGCTGCCAGCACTTAGTGGCTATACATTTAATTCGCCAAATGCTATTTCTTATAAAACCTTGGTAACGCAAGAAATGCTTAAGAAAGGTTATCTCGCTACAAATAGTGTTTATGCCTGCACAGAGCATACACAAGGGGTGGTGGATGGGTATTTTTCAGAACTTGATCCAATATTCGCAACCCTTAAAGACTGTGAAGAGGGTAGAGATATAGACTCTCTCCTAGAAGGTCCGCTGTGTCATAATGGGTTTAAACGTTTGAACTAATGAGAGTTGTTATTCGTGTTGATGCTTCTTTGAAAATGGGCACTGAGCATGTAATGCGTTGTCTGACGCTGGCAGAAGTGTTAAAAGAAAACGAAGCAGATGTTGAGTTTATTTGTCGCAAGCATGAAGGAAACTTAATTAATAAGCTGCAGCCTGAAATAATATATACACATCATAATGGTGATTTAAACTTAGATCATCAAATAACACATAAAGTAGTTATGACAGCGTATAGGCCACAACCTAGTTTTTGTGGTAAAGAAATATATGCTTTTGAGGTGCTTTCAAGTACTGAGTGGCAAACACCAGGATTTTTGCCATTTACCCCTAACGTATATATTGATATTAGTAATCAGATAGAAATAAAACGCAAGTCATTAGAGACATATAGTGAAGAAATGCACAAAATCCCACATAGTAGAAGTTTTGATAATATGCTAAATTTAAGTTCTTTTAGGGGTAATTCTGTTGGTGTGGATTATGCAGAAGCTTTTAAATTATTGAGATATATAAAGTAGAAAATATTGTGAAGATAGTTGCAACCATTGAGGCACGTATGACATCTTCTCGTTTGCCCGGAAAGGTGCTAATGAAAGTGCTAGGCAAGCCAATATTGTATTATTTGGTTGAAAGACTGAAACAAGTATCGTTGCTTGATGATATTGTGTTAGCAACCACCACAAATAGCGATGATGATAGTCTTGTTAAGTTTGCTAATAATGAAGGCATACAAAGTTATAGAGGCAGTGAAGATGATGTTATGGGTCGCGTAATTGGTGCTGCAGAGTCAGTTGATGCAGATTTGATTGTGGAAATTACCGGAGATTGTCCTATCATTGATCCGAGTATTGTTGAGCAAACAATACAAACTTATATTAATAATAATTCTGATTATGTGAGTAATGCACATATTCGTAGTTATCCAGATGGGATGGATGTCCAGGTTTTTAGCTTAAATGTATTGAAAAAATCTTCAGAGATGACTAATAATGTTTTGGATCATGAGCATGTAACTCTTCATATACGAAACCATCCAGAGTTATTTTCTCATCTACATTTGGTAGCACCACCAGAACTATGGTGGCCAGAACTAGGGCTGACTTTGGATGAAATATCAGATTTTGAATTGCTGAAAAATATTATTGAGTACTTTGGTGAGAGCAATCACTTGTTTAGTTGTTATGAAGCGATAAAACTACTACGTGATAAGCCTGATTGGGTTGCTATAAATCAGAAAGTAGTTCGGAAGGGTGATACATGACATTTGATGTCTTAATTATTGGGTTGGGGCAGATAGGCATGAGGTATGACCTTAATTTAGATTCTAAAAGGTATGTTTATTCACATGCATCAGCATTTAGCCAACACAGGGGTTTTAATCTTGTTGGCGGGGTTGATACAGATAACAGAGCTGGAAAGACCTTTGAAAGAAAATATGGTTGTGCATTTTATGATAATGTTCAAGAAGCATTGCAACAACACGATCCTGATGTTATTGTAATTTCAGTATCAACTCAGTTTCATAAACAAGTTTTACAAGATATTGTTAGATATTCAAAACCAAAAGTTGTACTCTGTGAAAAGCCATTGTCCTACAATATTGATGAAGCTTATGAGATGCAGCAACTATGTAAAGATAATAGTGTCCAGTTGTTTGTGAATTATATTCGAGATTCAGATCCCAATTCGATTGAAATTAAAACCAAGATTGGTAATGGTGAATATGCCGGTTTGTTAAAAGGGGTGGTGTGGTATTCCAAAGGTTTGATTCATAATGGCTCTCATTTTTTGAATTTATTGGAATACTGGCTAGGTCCAATTAAAGAAAGTCGCTGTATTAGTAAAGGCCGTTTGTTTGATAATCAAGATCCTGAGCCAGATTTTTCTTTAACATTTGAAAAAGGCGATGTTGTATTTCTTTCTACTAAAGAAGAAAATTTCTCTCATTACACAATTGAGCTAATTTTTGAAAATGGGCGTCTAAGATATGAGAAAGGCGGTGAAAAAGTGTACTGGACCCCTGTGCAACAGGATCCGAACTTACCGGCATATAAGGTTTTATCACACAGTAGTGTTTATTATAATGCAAGAAGTATGAATAAGTATCAGTTACATGTTGCCAATGAATTATGGAATATGCTGAACCAAGAAACTTATGCATTATGTTCAGACCTAATGGCAATAACAACTCTGGAATCTATTGTGAATATTATTAAGGAGTGTGAATGAGCAATTCAGTTTTAGCTATGCATGGTGGTCAAAAGGCAATTAAAAAACCTTTTAAGAGATACAATTCTATCGGATTAGAGGAAGTCGAAGCGGCAAAATTAGTTATTGAGAGTGGTGTTCTGTCTCAATACTTGGGGTGTTGGGATGATGATTTTTATGGTGGCCCAAAGGTGCAACAATTTGAACGCGAATGCGAAGCTTATTTTGGTGTTAAACATGCAATTACGGTTAACTCATGGACTTCTGGCTTAGTTGCTGCCGTTGGTGCAATTGGAGTAGAGCCTGGAGATGAAATTATTGTCACGCCATGGACTATGTGTGCAAGTGCAACAGCGATTTTGCATTGGAATGCAATCCCTATTTTTGCTGACATAGAGTCTGAGACATTTTGCTTGGACCTTGCCTCAGTTGAAGCTAATATCACATCTAAAACAAAGGCAATTATGGCAGTAGATATCTTCGGCCATTCTGCTGATATGGATGTTTTGATGTCTCTAGCTCAAAAGTATGATCTTAAAGTTATCTCAGATACTGCACAAGCGCCAGGCGCTCTTTATCATGGAAAATACGCTGGTACATTGGCAGATATTGGTGGCTATAGCCTAAATTATCATAAACATATCCATACAGGTGAAGGTGGTATTCTTGTTACAAATGATGATGAGCTCGCTGAGCGCATGCAATTAATTAGAAATCATGCAGAGGCTGTTGTAGAGGATAAGGGGGTTACAAATCTCAATAATATGATAGGACATAACTTCCGTCTTGGCGAAATTGAATGTGCAATTGGAATTGAACAACTAAAGAAGCTAAAAGATATTGTACAGACTCGCCAATGTGTGGCAGAACGATTAACAGAAGGGTTACAAAATTTACCAGGATTACGTGTACCAGTTATCAAGAAAGACTGCACCCATGTTTATTATATATATCCATTAATTTTAGATATTGAGGGGTTAGGTGTCTCTAGAGCATCTATTGTCGAAGCATTAGAGGCAGAGGGCGTAACTGGATTGGTGTCAGGATATGCAAATATTCATACACTGCCTATGTATCAAAATAAAATTGCATATGGCTCTGGTGGCTTTCCATGGACATCAGAGGTATGCCGTCGTAATGTTGAATATGGGAAAGGTATTTGCCCCGTTGCTGAAGATCTGCATAATAGTACATTTATTGGTCTTGAGTTGTGTTTATATGAAATGTCGGATAATGATATTAGTCTTGTTATTAGTGCATTTATAAAGGTTTGGAATAATGTTGACAGTCTAAAGACAAAGAGTCTATAAATGAAAGAAATATTATTATGATTGGTATTATTTCTCATGATGCAGGCGGTGCTGAAATTCTTAGTAGTTATGTTCTTCATCAGAAGAATTTAAAGTTTTCTTATGCGCTAGAAGGCCCTGCAATTAATATTTTTGAACAAAAATTAGGCAGTCTTAAGATTGAAAATTATCAAAAAGTTGTTAAGCAATCCTCAAAGATTTTATGCGGTACCAGTTGGGAATCAGATTTAGAGTTTAATGCAATAAAACTATCTAACTCATTTGGAAAGTACTCAGTTGCTCTTTTAGATCATTGGGTTAATTATAAAGAGCGATTTATTAGGCTAGATCAAATTATATTGCCTAATGCTATATGGGTATCTGATTCTATTGCTAAAGATTTAGCGGAGAAAATATTTATTAACAATCCAGTTAGGCTTATTAATAATTTTTTTTTGGAGGATATTAAGAAAGAATTAATTCTAAACCGTTTGTCCAATAATATTGCTAGCTCCTCCTCTATACTATATGTTTGTGAGCCAATAAGAAAACATGCTCAGTTGCAACATGGAGATGAGACATATTGGGGATATACTGAAGAAACAGCATTGCGTTATTTTCTTTCAAATATACATTCTCTCAGATTAGTGTTAGAAAAAATTATCATTAGACCGCATCCATCCGAAAGTGCGAATAAATATCACTGGCTACTTAATGAATTTAGATTGCCAATAGAATTTAGTAATGGAAAATCTTTGGTTGAAGATGTTTCCGCTAGTGATATTATAGTTGGCTGGGAGTCTATGGCATTAGTGGTTGGATTACTAGCTGAAAAACGTGTTATTAGCAGTATACCTCCGGGTGGAAGGGATTGCTCTTTACCACATCGAGATATTGAAATTTTTCAAAATATAGTGCATAAAAAATAAGTTATCAGTGAAATTTGGAAGCATAAGAGTTGCTAGTTTTCATATGCAGAATTATAAGAATTAATGGATAGTTAAGTTGAATAATAAGAAAAATCTATTAGTAACTACAGCAATTGAAGAAACATGGGGCAATGGCGAAAATGAAAAAATAATTTTTCTTGGAGAGTGGTGCAAAGAATACAGCGCAAAATCTTCATGGGATGGACGTAAAAATGCTGTAGTAGATTTTTATTGTAGAGATCGAAATAAATTTGAAATAGATCATGACTACCTTGAACAATTTTATGAGCGATTACTTGCTTCACTTACGATTACACTAAATCATTATCATAATGTTGATTATTCAATTAGATACTGGAGGATTGTTTTAGGGCCATGGTTGATAACCTATGTACCAGCTGTCTGGAATCGATGGGAGAGTTTAAGAATTGCATTTGAAGAATATGAATTTGATGAAACTATTTTATTAAATCCTGATATAGAGTATGAAGCGCCATCATCTCATCAAAATGCAATGAATCTAATTGCTAATAGTCATCTTTGGAATCATATGCTTTATGCAAGAATATTGAAAGTTTTTTATAGTAAAAAAATTAGGTTTGTAAATAAAGTTTATGATAGGACTGACTATTCTCAGGAATCTGTTCACAATGTAAGAAAAAATACACTTAAATATACTGTAGCTTCTTGGATAGATAGGCTTTTAGGATTGATTCAAAATAATCATAAAATTGTACTTATTACTAGTTATTTTGATCTAAGATCTTTGGTAAAAATTTCGTTAAAAATTGGACAAATTCCTAGACTATATACAGAGTTTGACAAAGTTATTAAAATGCCCAAAACTCTTTCCTCTAGTAGAAAGTTAACTTTAGATTTAATGTGTCAGAGCCAGTTTGAAAATTTTGTAAGGGATAATGTTCTTCTAGATGCCCCCGTGCCATATATAGAGGGATATCGCGTAATTTGGAGTAATGCACTTCATCTGCTACCAAATTGTAAGGTTATTTTTGATGCAAATTCATATTGGTACAATGAATTATTCAAAACATGGTGTGCAGAAAAAGTGAACTCAGGAGGAGTGCTAATCGTTTCAGAGCATGGAAGTTCGTTCCAAGTTAAATACCAGAGCTTCTCTCACGAGTCAAAAATTTCTGATATTTATGTGGTGTGGCGAAAGGCTTTAAAGAAAAATCAAATTCAACTGCCGCCTAATAAGATGGTTAATCGGAGCAAAGGAAAAAGCAATGGAGCGCATCTTACAATTATCGGTGTAGAGTTGCCTTTATATGGAGCTCGTTATAGCTCCGGTACTTTAAGCACTTTAACACTCGATGATTACCATCAAAAACTAGAATTCATAAATATGCTTAATTCTAATATAAGGGAACATGTCAAAATTCGTCAGAAAAAAGGTGGAAATTGGAAAATAGAGCAACGTTATGCTGACAAGCTAGGAGAAGAAATATCATCATCATCCCATAATCTACTAGAGGCATTTAATGACTCTAAAATAATAGTTTGCACTTACCCAGAGACAACATTTTTTGAAGCAATATACTCAAAAATACCTACGATTTTATTATATAAAAAAGAGTATTGGGAGTTACATCCAGAGTTTGATGATTTGGTGAAAAAAATGAAGTTGGCAAATATTATATTTTCTGATCCAGTTTCTGCATCTAATCACATTAATAGAATATGGAATGATCCAAGATTGTGGTGGGATTCACCAACGGTTATAGATGTCCGTAAAGAGTTCTTTGATCAATGTGGCCGTGTTGATGGAGATTGGCTGGATCAATGGAGTATGTTTTTTAAAAAACAACTACAGGGTTAGTGGTAACATTAATGTCTCTTTTATGCTTGTATAGATATTAGATTTTTTGTTTAATTGCGGTTTGTTATATTTTAATATAAAGTGCTTATGCGTTTACTTTTTGTTGCTCAAGAGGTTGGGGAGACCCCAAGCGGTGTTTTTACAATTCTAAAAGAACTTTGTAAAAACTGGACTGCAAAAGATCAAATATTTTTATTAGCAAATAAATCTTACAGAACAGAAGAAGAAATAAAGCGTAAATTTACTGACATTCAAAAATGTAAAGTTCTTTTATTGCCATATAGAATCCCGTTTGAAGTGTCTTTGGAGATTAATAGATTGTTCAAATCAATTTATTTAAAATATTTCTTAAAGATTTTGTTATGGTTCATGAGATTGGTTTATGCACCTATTGTAATTATAATATTGGCGATATGGCTAAAATCAAAAAGAATCGATGGTATTTTAAGTCACAATGGAGGATGGCCCGGAGGTGAGTTAAACCGATGGATAATTATTGCCGGAAGACTAGCAAGAATTAAGAATAATTATTTGATTATTCATAACATCCCTGCATTAAGAAAAAGATGGTATCAAGTTCCATGGAGTTTTGTTAGAGATAGAATTGTATCTTTATCATGTAAGAAGATTATTACAGTGTCTAAATCTTGCAAATTAAGTTTAGAGACGAACAGTCACTTTAATAAGGATTTAGTTGTAATTTACAATGGTATAGAGACAAAAGTAACTAGTTCTCCATCAAAAATATTACATGAAAATTCTGCATTGCTACAAAAAAATAATACTTTAAAAATTGGGTTTGTAGGTGAGTTAAGCAAACGCAAAGGTATACATATACTGTTAAAAGCTATGGCACTTGTCAATAGAAAATGTGAAGTTATTATCGCTGGAAGTGGAGACGAAGAATATAAAAAGGAATTACTAGCATTATCAAAAAAGTGTAAACATAAAGTATATTTCCTTGATTATGTAAAGAATGTGTCATTGGTTTACCCACATTTAGATATTGTAGTATTACCTTCGCTGAATTTTGAAAGTTTTGGTATGACAATTATTGAAGCGATGAAGTATAAGAAACCAGTAATTTGCTCTGATTTTGGCGGGATGAAGGAAGTCCTAGAACATAATATTACAGGATTAGTGGTTTTGGCTAATAATGTTTTTCTTCTCAAGAAGGCTATAGAATTGCTGATAAATAATGAAGAAATGAGGATTGGTATGGGGTTAGCAGGTCGACAGCGTCTGGAATCGAATTTTAACTCTACACGTATGGTAGAGCATTACGAGGAGTTATTTTTTTGATGTGCATATAGTAGTTAAATAATAATTTGATTACTATATTTGTTAAGAGTTGTGTTTGGAGTATATTCTTTAACTTAACCCAGTATTTGTTTATTTTCAAATGCTTTTGGCATTAAAATTCATTCGGGGTTGATACATTTTGGTTCAACTATAATAATTGAATAAAATTTATAAATTTTTACACAAGTATGATTAATGGCTTAATTTTGACAACTATGAGAATTATAGATGTCACAGGTGGTAATGTACTTCGCGTAATGAACACGCATGAAGAGAGTTGCGTGGGATTTGGCGAAGCTTATTTTTCTACTGTTGAATATAATACGATTAGAGGCTGGAAAAGGCATAAAGAGATGACACTTAATTTAGTTGTCCCTATAGGTTCAATTCGTTTTGTAGTGTACGACAATAGAAAGGACTCATCCACTTCCGGTAATTTTGAAGAGATTATATTGTCAAAAGAACATTATGCAAGGTTAACCGTTCCTCCAAAGCTATGGGTTGGCTTCCAAGGAGAGGGAAAGGGTACTAATTTGTTGCTTAATATTGCTAATATTCCTCATAATGATACAGAAGTGGATCATGCGCCACTAAAATCATTTGGCTATGATTGGATTTAAGAATAATTTAATGTTTTTTGTACATCAGAACTCTGCCTTTACCAAAATTGTAAAAATAAATTTTAAGAGATGGTATTAATTTCAGGAGGACTGGGTTATCTTGGTGGAAGGATAGCTAAATATTTACTGGATTCCAGATTTCAAGTAAGGATTGGCAGCAGTCGAAGTCATCCTGATGTTCCTTCAGATCTTTTATCATGTGAAATTGTAATATGTGATTTATCTGATAAGAGATCTCTTGAGAATGCTTGTAAAAATGTCTCGTCTATTATACATTTAGCATCACTTAATGCTCAGGAGTGCGATCATGATCCGGAAGCAGCATTATTAATTAATGGTCTTGGTACTTTAAATCTATTAAATGCGGCTAAAAAAATGGGCGTCACTAAGTTTGTCTACTTTTCAACTGCACATGTTTACGGTTCACCTTTGCAAGGAATTATTGATGAGAACTCAACGCCTCGTCCCATGCATGATTATGCTATTACCCATAGATTGGCGGAAGATTATGTTTTGCAGGCAAATTCTGATAAAGACATAACAGGCTCTATTCTGCGGCTGACTAATAGTGTGGGATCGCCTCTCAATGGCAAAGAGAATTGTTGGATGCTAGTTGTGAATGACTTATGTAAACAAACAGCACTTAACCATAGTATGGAGTTACACTCTGATGAGTTGGTTCAAAGAGACTTTATACCTATTTCAACAGTCTGTTCAACTGTTGTTGATGTATTGACAACCGATGTATTAGATGGTGAGATTGCAAATGTTTCTTCAGGTACAGCATTAACGTTACGAGAGTTGACTAATCTAATTGCTGATCGATCCGAGGTAGTTCTTGGTTTTAGGCCTAATATTAATTTTAAACGATTGCCTAAGGGTAAACCGCTTGAGTCACTATTTATTTCAAATAGCAAGTTAAAAAGTAGTGGCTTCATTATTGACACTGATCTTTCATATGAAATTGATCAATTGTTGCTCAATTGTAATAAGTGGTTTGCACCATGAGTACGCCATTAGTTAGTGTTATAATGAACTGTTATAATGGAGAGCAGTTTCTGAGAGAAGCTATTGATTCTATTTATGAACAAACCTATCAAAATTGGGAAATTATATTTTGGGATAATGCTTCAACTGATAATAGTGCTGCAATTGCACAAAGTTATGATAATCGTCTGAGATATTATTTATCTGCAGGTTTTACCTCTCTTGGTATGGCGAGGGAGTTAGCAGTTCAAAAGTCAAATGGCGAGTATGTGGCTTTTTTAGATTGTGATGATTTTTGGCATCATAGTAAATTGAGCATGCAAATGCCACTTTTTTTTAGGCATGAAGATGTAGGAGTGGTTTACTCAAACTACTGGATTGTAAATTCAGAAAGAAAAAAAATATTTTCTAAAAAAAAATTACCAATAGGAGGCATTTTAGATGACTTACTGGGTAGTGATTCTGTCGGCTTTTTAACGGCCATAATCAAGAGAAGAGTTTTTGGTAAATTTCTGCCATTTTTTAATACAAGATATAATATTATTCACGATTTTGACCTTATGATTCGTATCTCGATTGAGTGGAAATTTTCTTGTGTACAGTCTCCCTTGGCTTCCTATCGTTATCATGGTGAAAATGAGACCATAGTAAAATCTCTTCAATATACTCGTGAACTTGAGGAGTGGATTGATAAGAACAAATCCAATAGTAAAATTTCGAATCAAAGAAATTTCTACAGGCGGCAGGTAATTTTAATGTATTTAAGAGGTATTGAGTCAATTCAGAATAAAGAAGTAAAACGAGCCATATGTTTTCTCTATAAAATGCCTTTATGTTGGGAAAAAATGAAATTGTTAGTTTTTATTTTGCTTCCCAATAGTATTTTGCGTTCCATAAAACCAAAGCCTTAATGCTTAAAGAGATATTAGAATTCCTTATTAATAGTGAACAACAATAACTATATAATTTTCTCATCAATTGATTGGTCTACTCATTGGCAGTTGCACCATCAGTTGGTTACATCCCTTATTTCCGCCGGAAATAAAGTCTTTTTTGTGGAGAATACAGGTATTCGATCTATTAATATTGAGGATATTGGGCGTCTTAGAGAGCGTATTTCCAGCTGGAAAAAAGGAATACATGGCTTCTCTAGCATTGATGACGAAAAATTAACTGTATATTCCCCTTTAATATTGCCATTTCCTTACTCAAAAATATCATTATTTTTTAATAAAAAAATCTTTAATTTATACATATTAAGATGGATTCAAGCGAGTAATTTTAGTAATCCAATTATTATTTCTTTTCTTCCAACGCCATTAATTCAAAGCACAATAAATAGCATTAATCCAAAATTAACAATTTACTATTGTGCAAATAATATGGCTGAATCGTCAACTTCAGCAAGTCGAGTAAGACCTTACGAGGATCTTTTTTTTAAGAATGTAGATATTATATTCACAGCTGCCCATGTTATTCAGGAGTATGCAAGAAGATTTTCTGAAAAAGTTTTTTATTTTCCTCCTGGAATTGATTTTAATAAATTTGAGATTGCATCGAAAGATAACAAGGATATTCCAAACGATCTTAAAAATATTTCTGGGCCGATTGTAGGTTATATTGGCAATTTAGGGAGGGTACTTGATCAAGGATTGCTTTGTTCTTTAGCAGACCAATGCAGTGATTTTACGATTGTGTTCATCGGTCCTAAGTATACAAATATTAATGCGTTAGAAGCCAAATCAAATATAGTATTTTTGGGTGAAAAACCACATGATCAGCTGCCCTATTATATAAAAGGATTTGATGTTGGAATCGTTCCATATGTCTGTAATGACTTTACAGAGGGCGTGTATCCATCCAAACTCAATGAATACTTGGCTATGGGTATTCCTGCAGTGTCAACAAATTTACGTGAAGTTCGAGAATCTAAAGAGGTATACGGTGAAGCTGTAATTATTGCCAACAATACAGAGGAATTTATAGAAGCAGTCAAATTATTGGTTTTTGAAAAAAATAACACTTCCCTTGAAAATCAAAGAATAAAAGTTGCAAAAGCAAATAGCTGGGAATCACGTTTTAATGGAATATCGAATATTATTAATGAACACCTCGTTCTTGCAGAAAGTCGGCAGATAGAATTTGATTGGAAAAAACGGTTTAATAAATATTTCAGTTCTGGTGCTAGGATTAGAAAATTTATATTTACAATTGCATTTAGTTTTTTGGTAATTTTTTACAGTCCTTTATTTTGGTTTATGGGTGAACAGTTGATTGTAAGAGATGCCCCCGAAAGGTCAGATGCTATTGTGGTTTTTAGTGGAGATGGCGAATCTAGTTATCAAAATTTAAGTTATCAACAGAGAGCGTTAGATGCCGTAGAATTTTATAAAAATGGCTATGCTGACAGAGTTTTTCTTTCATCTGGAAGAGAGCAGACTATTGCAGATGTAGAATCAATAAAGTTATACTTAACGAGTAGAGGGATTCCAAAGTCATCTATTTATATTCTTGATAAATATCCTAGTAGTACTTACCAAAATGTAACAATGGTTAAACAAAGTCTTGATAAAAGAAATGTAAATTCTATTTTATTTATAACAGCACCATACCACTCACTGCGCTCAGCACTTACATGGAAAAAGAATGCCCCGAATATTGAAATTATTATTCCTGATGTGACAAATCCGATATCTAGAGATATTCATTGGGGGGTTGGTTTTGATAAGGTGAGAGTCATTACATATGAATACGCTGCCATTGTACATAACTGGTTTGCGGGAAGGATTTAGTTGATTTGTTGAATGGCACAATGAAGATTAAGATACTGTATATCATCGAGACGTTAGGGATAGGGGGCGCTGAAAATTTACTGCTTAATACAGTTAAATTTCTCAATAAAAACGATTTTGAGCCGTATGTATTATATTTATTTTATGACGATGATTTAGCAAAAGAGTTTGAAGAAATGGAAGTGTCGGTAATAGGTCCAATATTTGATACTTATTCGTGCGTTGGCGTGAATAACATAGTCGATTTTTTTCGCGGTATAAACAGAGTGAGAAAGATTGTAAGAAAAGTAAAACCTGACATTGTGCATACTAATCTTTTTTTTGCAAATATATATGGAAGATTAGGGTCTTGGTTTGGTGGTGTAAATAAGGTCATTACGACACTTCATAATATAGACTATTCTGAAGAAACCAATAATTCGTTTCGATTTATATTAAGAAAAAGCTTAGATTTTATTACAGGAAGATTGCTAGTAAAGACATTTATCGTAGGCAATAAGGCTATTAAAGAAAATATGATGTCATATATGGGGTCTAATAATATTGAGTTAGTATATAACGGAATAGATGTAAATCAAATAAGACATAGAAATTTTGACCATAGTATGGACAATATTAAGGAAGAGTTGGGTTTGAGGCCAGAAGAAAATGTGTTGCTAAATATTGGAAGGCTTCATTATCAGAAAGGACAGCGTTTCTTAATTGAAGCAATGCCAAATATTATAAAAAATAGTAAAACAAAGTTATTAATTGCAGGTAGTGGACCCCTCGAGCAAGAACTGAAATTATTAGCCAAAAAATTAGGTGTTGCTGACAGCGTAATCTTTCTTGGAAAGAGGAAAGACATTGATTCTATTATAGAATTATCAGACATTTTTGTATTTCCTTCATTATTCGAAGGGTTGGCAATTTCATTGCTTGAAGTAATGGCACATGCTAAGCCGGTAATATTGTTTGACTACCAAGGGGCACAAGAAATAATAGTAAATCAAAATGAAGGCTTGGTGATACCGGTGAGAGATGTTGATGCACTTGAAAAAGGGATTTTGACACTCCTAGGATCATCAAAGATGCGAAAGAAAATGGGAGAAAATTCTTTGCAAAAGGTCGATATATTATTTAATGTTGCGAAAAATAATAGGGCTTTAGAGAAAATATACTTTGATGTAATGAACACAGATATGTATCCAGCATGAACGTTCTTAGTAATGAAGGTGATAATTGAAATGTTATTGAAGGCTGCTGTAGTAGGGATGGGGCATTGGGGTAAAACATTACTCAATAATTTCTCCAACAACTCTGAGATTGATGTTTGTGCAGTTTGTGATAGAAATAAAGACAATCTGACTTATGTTGAAGAAAATTTTCCAAGTATTTCTATTTATACACAATCAGATGATATTTTTTTAGATCATAGTATAGATATAGTAGTGATTGCAACCCAGGCAGAATCGCATTTTGAGTTGACGATGAAATCTCTTAATCATGGAAAGCACGTATTTGTAGAAAAACCATTTGTCTTAAATAGCCAAGATGCGATTGAAATCATAAATTTAAATAAAAAACTTAAGAAAATTATAATGGTAGACCATACGTTTATCTTTACTCCTGAGTATGATGCCATTAAGGGGATTATTAGAAAAAATGAACTTGGCAGAGTTTTCAATTTTTATTCGTTTAGAGGGGGATTTGGCGAATTTCAAATTGATACTAATATTTTTTGGCATTTAATGTATCACGATCTATATGTACTAAATGATTTATTCCCTGCTTTTGAAGTAAATAACTCTGTAGTTGATAGCTGCTCTCATGTGGTAAAAAATATAGATGATATTGCCCTAGCTTCATTTTCCTTTAATAGTATAAATGTACAGCTAATATCTAATATGCATTATCCTTTTAAGGAACGCAATATAGTAATCTCTGGTGATGAAAAAATATTATTGTGGGATAGTGCCAAAGCTGGAGGGGTTCAGGTATGGGAAAAATCTGCTTATTATAATAAAGGAATGAAACGTCCAGATTATTCTGTTAATGAAGAGCCTCACAGGATTATGGTGTCGAACAAGTTAGCACTCACGAGACAAATAAGCTATTTTGTGCGTTGTATTAAAGATAGAATAAGGCCAATTAATGATGAGTTATCTGCTTTTAAGATTGTGGGTCATTTAGAGAAAATTCAAAAAATATGATAATCATTTAGTTGTTTGTGACAATGTTTATATGAATAAAAATCTAAATATTGACTATGTTGTGCTTGGTGCTGGAATATATGGTCTTTACACATCATACCTCCTGTTAAAAAAAGGATTTTCAGTGGCAGTTGTTGAAGCGGATGATAAGTTATTTTCTCGCGCATCATATGTTAATCAGGCTAGAGTTCATCAAGGTTATCATTATCCTCGTAGTGTTAGTACAGGGCGCGCATCGGCAGAGTGTTTTCAGCGCTTCTCACAGGATTTCGAAAATGCTATTAATGCTAAATTTAAGAAAATATACGCTATATCAGCGTGCGGTTCATATACATCTTCTCAACAATATATGAAGTTCTGTGAAGCTTGTAATATTTCCGCTGTAGAAGTTAATCCTGAATTATATTTCAGTCGTGGAATGATTGAAGGCGCTTTTGAAACAGAAGAATATTCATTTGACGCCAGGATATTGAGTGGCATGTTGCTTGAACGAATTAATAAATTTAATGATTTTTATCTTTTTAAAAATACTATTGTGTTTGAGATAGATCGAAGTAACGATAGTTATCTATTAAACTTGAGCAATGGCATTAGTATTAAAACGAATGGTGTTTTTAGTTGCGTATATGCATCAATAAACCAAGTTTTAAGTCAGTTTGGGTTTGAAGCATTTAATATTAAATATGAGATTGCAGAAATCACTTTATGTAATGTTGATGAAATATTAAAAGGGATTGGATTAACTGTAATGGACGGTCCATTTTTTTCGATTATGCCATTTGGAAAAACAGGTATGCATTCACTTACATCTGTTGAGTTTACTCCGCATAAAACATGTATGGAAAGCTTACCAACATTTGACTGTCAGAAATTAAGTAAAACATGTAGTCCATTATATTTGGATAATTGTAATACCTGTAATGCCAAACCTAAAACATCATTTGAATATATGCGCCAACTTGCACGAAAATATATGAAGAAAAACTATACAATGGAGTACAAAGATTCATTATTTGCAATTAAGCCAATTCTTCAGGCTTCTGAGGTAGACGATTCAAGACCAACAGTCATTAGAAAATTATCTGAATCACCACTCTTTGTGACTGTGTTGTCTGGAAAAATTGACACGATATATGAGATGGATAAAATTATAAAGGAACTGTAGTATGAAAAATAAAGCATTTATTTCTTTAGTTGTATATTTGCACAATGATGCAAATTTTATTGAGGAGTTTATTCGTACTGTTTTGCCTGTGATTAATAATAACTTTGAGTTGAGTGAATTTATATTTATTGATGATGGCTCAACCGATGATACATATACAAAAATAACTGGACTTATAGAAAAGATGAAAATAAATGCATTAGTATTTTCACTTGCGTATAGACACAATAAAGAATCTGCTCTTCTTGCTGGCGTCGATAAATCGGTTGGTGATTTTGTTTATCAATTTGAGTCCTCTATTATTGACTATCCTACTGATTCTATAATTGATATGTTCGATGAAACCAAGTCTAGTAGTTACGACATTATTTCCTTAAGGCCTATTGGCCAATATCTTCAGCGCCAGACTATTTATAATTATTTATTTAATGTGCTATCTTTTAAAAGCATGGATGTTGCTGAAGAACGTATTACCTTATCTACTCGAAAAGCGTTAAATTCGCTGTCAAGTGTAAAAGAACGACTAAGATATAACAAAGCTCTTGTCAATTTACTGGGGCTCCGCGTTAGAAATATATCATATAGATCAATTAATGATAAATATTCAGATAATAGAAGTCATACTCATTTGTTAAAAATATTTTTTATTAACATTATTTCTTACACAAATATTGGCACAAAGCTTTCGTTTTATGCCTCATTTATTTTTATTTTGTGTTCTATATACTTTGGAATACAATTATTTTTCATAAATAATGAAGTAGTTAGTTATTTAAATAGTTTGATGCTATTTCTTTCAATGTCTTTTTCAGTAATGCTTTTGATATTAGGCGTGTTGAATTCAAATATAACAAAAGCCTTAAAAGAAATTGTTAATTATCCATCATATAATATTAAAAAATCATTCAAGCACTTTAGTTAGTATTAATAAAACTATTATGTGATATGGCTGACTCATTCTTTATATTTAAATTAAAGAAAACTTTATATTATTTAAACAGGAAAATTTATGAATTTTGATAAGTCACGAGATTGCCCAATTTGTGGCTTAAGGGCTAATTCAATTGCATTTCCTTTTACTGTAAAGTTTAATCAAATAGAATTTAACTATCTTAAGTGTGATAGTTGTAGCAGTATTTTTGTTGATCCAATTCCTGATGATGGCACATTTGCACTCATGTATTTGAAAGACAGTTATCATGATTGCAATTATCATGATGAAAATAGTATTTATGTCGAGTCTGTAAATTTATTGATAAAATATGTTGATAGTGAATCAATAGTTCTTGATTATGGCTGTGGTTTAGGAAATTTTCTAGAAGTATTAAGCAGTAAAAAACTTATTCCATATGGTGTTGAATTTGATAACGAGGCTGCAAAATTTGCAGCCAATAAGGCTGATTGTAAAGTTTGTACAGTTGATGAGTTTATGTCTGATTCGTTTAAACAAAAGTTTGACGCCATTCATTTGGGCGATGTGCTGGAGCACCTTCCAAATCCAATCGAATCCATTGATACAATATTAAATAGGCTTAAACCTGGAGGCGTTTTTTTTGTCGAGGGGCCTTTGGAGACCAACCCTAGCCCAGTATATTGGGCGATAGTAGTTTTTGGATATATAAAACATTTACTGAAGCCTGGTATTGTTCCAAACAACCCTCCACACCACCTTATTAGGATAGGCTCAAAGCAGCAACTTACTTTTTTTGAAGAAATTAATACATCTATTAGTCCTGTATATTGGCGTGTTTATGAGTCAGGGTGGCCTTATATAGGTGGAGGTATAGTTAAAGGAGCTATTGCAAAAATTGCAATTTTTTTTGGTGGTAAATCTTTGTTCGGTATAACATTTGGCAATAGATTTCAAGCTATCTTTATAAAAAAATGAATGTACTATACATTACATATGATGGACTCCTTGATCCATTGGGGAGTAGTTAGATTCTCCCTTATATTAAGGGAATTTCTACCCATCAAGATGGCGTTGTAATACTTAGTTTCGAGAAGCCAGAACGTTTTTCACAGGGCCAACGGTTAATGTTATCGGAGATAATGAACCATAAAATTCACTGGAAACCTTTGCGATTTACAAAAGATCTTGGGTTTATGGGAAAACTATGGGATTTGAGCCGTATGTATTTTTGGTCTTTTTATTTGGCAAATAAATATAGTGTTCGAGTTGTGCATGCGCGAAGTCATTCGCCAGCACAGGTTGGTCTTTTTCTAAAATGAGTGCTAAAAAAGAAACTTATATTTGACTTTCGTGGTTTATGGGTAGATGAACGTATAGATAAAGGAGGGTGGGATTTAAGCAACTTTTTTGATCGTTTACAGTATAAATATTTCAAACGAGTTGAAAAAAAGTTACTTGCTCAGGTTGATCAAATTGTGGTACTGACAAAAAAAGTTGTTAGCGAAGTTGTTAAATTAGGGGCAAACCCATCTTCAAAAATTACAGTTATCCCTTGTTTTGCGGACTTCAATCATTTCCCACTTTGCGACGCCAGAACAAGCGGCGTCACTTTTCCGTATATTACTAAATTCAACGCAGTCCAATTTGAATATCTTAAGCGCGTTGCCTGTTCCAGTGTTTTTGTTAACCCTGTGCTGGACAGTCAAACCTTTGCAAAAATGTATGCCAAGGCCGTCTATCATGACTGTAATTATGAAGCACCTGTGGGCTGGTCGCGTAACTTACAGAAGCAGTGATGATCCACAAGAAGCCTGTTTTAGGGATCTGCTTGGGCATGCAGTTGATGACCGATAGAAATGAAGAGGGCGGAGAGGTAGGACTCGAGTGGGTTAGGGCGGAGACGCGATGCAGCATTATGGGGCCAGATCTTCAAGCGATCGTCAGTTTGCCTCCCAAGTGGTATAAGGATTTTCCAAATAACGAATCCATTCTGGGGAAAATCTATAACATATATCGATTGCTCGCAAGAAAAGAAAAAACGTCGAATTTTTGATGGTGT